>ENA-OURC01000446-OURC01000446.1-human-gut-metagenome-genome-assembly--contig:-NODE-446-length-14833-cov-4.03255_pt1 | contig 14833 bp, 8 predicted proteins | sample MGYA00243026_ERZ508738 | MGnify/ENA primary metagenome ERZ508738 (study PRJEB26277, sample SAMN04329806) | human gut metagenome | biome: human-associated habitat | host: Homo sapiens | place: USA...
TTTTTTGCCGGTAATGGATAGAAATGAAAACATTGGGAAGGTGGCAGTGCACTCTGACAAAAGTGCAGTTTGGGCTTGTTTGGCAGTGTTTTTGATACTATAATGGTGCTCATTGGTAATGATGATATGAGCGTGATGAAAATGAAAATGTAACAAAAGAAAAATTATAAATATGGCCGAAAAGAAAGAATGCGAAAAATCGCAAAATATTGTAGATGAGGCTTCTGAAAAGGAGAAGAAAGAGTCGTTGAACCAAGAACCCGAAGTTTCGGAAGAAACAGGTTGCGAGGAGGGCGGTGAAGAAGGCGAGGCTGATGAGGCTGCCAGATTGTCAGCCGAATTGGAAACTTTGAAGGCGACTATCGAGAAAATGCAGAAGGATTATTTGCTATTGATGGCCGAGTTCGATAATTTCAGGAAACGGACGTTGCGTGAGAAATCGGAGTTGATCAAGAATGGCGGTGAGAATTGCATGAAAGCTATTCTGCCGGTTATCGACGATTTTGAACGCGGATTGGCAGCTGTGGAAGAAAGTAATGATTTAGCGGCTGTGAAAGAGGGAATGAGCTTGATATATAATAAATTCAAAAGCTATCTAGAACAAAACGGCGTAAAGGAGATTCCTACGGAGGGAGCGGATTTCGATACAGAATATCACGAGGCTGTGACGATGTTCCCGGCTTCGGATCCGGCTCAAAAAGGTAAAGTGATAGATACCGTGCAAAAGGGATATACGCTCAATGACAAAGTTATTCGCTTTGCCAAAGTCGTGGTAGGGGAATAAATTATAGGACAGGGAGCAATGGAAAAAAGAGATTATTATGAAGTGCTGGGTGTCGCTAAAAATGCGACGGCCGAGGAGATAAAAAAGGCATACCGTAAAAAAGCTATCCAATATCACCCGGATAAGAACCCCGGAAACAAAGAGGCTGAGGAAAAGTTTAAAGAGGCAGCCGAAGCGTATGAAGTATTGAGTGATGCGGATAAGCGGGCTCGTTACGACCAGTTCGGGCATCAAGGGTTAGGTGGTGCTGCCGGTGGCGGTTTCAGTGGCGGCGGTATGTCTATGGAGGATATTTTCTCGCATTTCGGCGATATTTTCGGTGGTGGATTCGGCGGATTCGAAGGCTTCGGGGGCGGCTCACGAGGGGGACGTCGTCATGTCAATAAAGGTTCGGATTTACGAGTAAAGGTGAAACTGACATTGAAAGAGATCGCTACCGGTGTCGAGAAAAAAATAAAGGTTCCTAAGTATGTGAGCTGTTCTCATTGTAACGGTACGGGTGCAGAGAACGGTACGGCTTATACGACGTGTTCGAAATGTAACGGGTCGGGAGTAGTGACACGGGTACAACAGACTTTTCTCGGAGCTATGCAATCGACGACTACGTGTCCCGACTGCGGTGGAGAGGGCCGTATTATTACGAAGAAGTGTCCGCATTGTGCTGGGGAAGGTATCGTACGTGAAGAAGAGGTAATCACGTTGAATATTCCGGCCGGGGTATCCGAAGGTATGCAACTCTCTATGGCGGGCAAAGGGAATGCTGCTCGTCATGGCGGTGTAAATGGTGATTTGTTGATTTTAATCGAAGAGGAACCGCATCCCGATTTACTGCGCGACGAGAACGATTTGATATATAATTTGCTGCTCGATTTGCCGACTGCCGTATTGGGTGGTTCTATCGAAGTTCCTACTCTTGATGGTAAGGCTCGTATAAAAGTGGATCCCGGTACTCAACCCGGAAAAATATTCCGGCTTAGGGGAAAAGGATTGCCTTCGGTCAATCGTTATGGAGTAGGTGACTTGATTGTAAATGTATCGGTTTACATTCCAGAAAACCTCAATGCTAGCGAAAAGAAGCATTTCGAGGATTTGAAAACTGCACCCAATATACAGCCTACACTCACTGCTAAACAGTGCATATTCTGTACATAGCGTCATATGTATGAGAGAAAACGACGATGATATAAAATGAAAGCACCGTATATCAATAATATACGGTGCTTTCATTTTATATTGGGGAATAGTTCTTTACATTCCTTGTATAACGTAATAGGTGTAGATTAAAAAAATGATTCCTACCGATAACCCGATGAATGACCATCGGGTGAATAATTTGTCTTTGCCTATAATTCCATAACATAATCCGATTATGGAGCATAGGGTAATGCCTATCGGAAAAATGAAAAACCCTATTGTGATGAATCCTATGAGCATGATAATGCCCATTATGATTAGTATTTTACTCCTCGTTATTTCCATTTTTGTAAAATTTGAATGTTTCCTCTGTGATTTCGTAATCTAAGTTGAGGAGTATGGAGTCTTTTTCGCGGGGAGAGAGCGTAGAATCTTCTTCCCAGCCATACTCCTTAGCCAATTCTCGAATAGCTTTTATTTTTTCTTGATCTGAATTGAATACCCGTTTCTTCTTGTGTAACTTAGCTTCTACATATTTCTGGAGGGTTTCTTGTGCTCTGAATTGTTCGCCTCGGGTATAGTCGAATGACTTTAAGCTATCGATGTCTTGCAGTTCGTCATATAGCGTTAATGTCCAAAATAGGTTTTTGTCGGGCAATCGGGTGATGATACAGGGAATGATTTTTTTTCCCATGTTTAGCAATTGCGGAAATTGTTCCAATTTTTTCGCATCATTCGTGTTGCTGCTGAGGCGGGTTATCGGGTTGGTGTTGTAATTGTTTACCCATGCGTTGAAAAGACTGTCGAATTTTTCTAAGTCATCTCCTGTTAAAATCGTATCGGTATCGCAGTCTGCAACGATAATTTCGGTAGATCCGTTAGCCCCGCCGATAACAGAAGCGGATTTCCCGGAACAACCGATAGTTAAAAGATAAAGTAGAATGATGTATGTAAAAGAGCGTTTCATGTTTCTTATTTTTGAACCGCGGAATTGTAAATGATTCTTGCGATATCGGCGATAATTTGTGTATTGGTTTGGTCGCTCTCACGAGAGTCTTTGATGAAAATAGCGAGAAAGCATAATTTTCCGTTCGGGAGATAGATTACGCCGGTATCGTTGTCGCCGATTTTTGTTCCGTCGTCCAAACGGTCGGAGCTGCCTGTTTTGTGTCCTAAGACAATATTATCGGGCAATCCGGCTTTTATTTTATCTTTTCCGGTAGAAGTTTCTATCAAAATATTTTTTAGAAATTCGGTATGTGTTTCATTCAGTATCGGTTCGTTGTAGAGTTTTTCCAATAGTTGAAGTGTAGACGAAGGTGTGCTCCAATTGTTATAGCAATTGGATATGCGAGAGTGCATGGTTTCTTCGGTTTCGGTGAGATTGTAGTTTGTGATACCTAATTTGTCGATTCGGTCTTTCACGATATCGATACCGCCGAGATAGTCTATGAGAATGTCGCAAGCGTTGTTGTCGCTTTGAGAAACGGCATAGCGCATGAGGTCGGCGTAAGAAAGATAAAAGTTTCTTTCGGGGTATAATTCTCTTAGCGGGCTATAAGTGTCTTTGTGTATTTGAGACGATTCGATGAAGCGTAAAGAGTCCAGAGCGATACATTCGTTTTCCATTTTTTGAAGAGCTGCTATGGCAACATGGAGTTTAAAAATACTCATTAGCGGATACCGATGTTCGTCGTTAAACGTAAATAATTGTCCGTCGATCGAGAATGCTACGCCGACCGTTGCATTTTTCCCTTGTATGGCCTGACGAATCTTTTGTCCGACGGTCGATTGTTTTTCCAAGCTAATAGCAGCGATAGGGTGTAGTCCTATCCATGAAAACAGAAAACAGAATAGAATTATTTTGTTCTTGGGCATGATGTTTTGCTTGTTTTAAGTTGAGTAAAGATATAATAAATTTAATCATGTATGCCCGGCTTTATTTAATTTAACAGGGAGATAGGGTATCGGTGCGTGTTTATCGGAATATCTTGTTCGGGAGTATTTTTCATTCGATGTTGAAGAATCAGAGGTTAATAATGGAGATTATATTGTTATCCTTATTATAATTTTAAATAAATATATTGTATTAAGAAAATTTTTGTGTGTTTATTTATCTGAATATAAATAAAATAAAGATTAATAAACGTGGTTTTATTTTTCGTTTGTTCAAAAAAAATAGAAAAAAATTACGAATCTCACTAGGGATATAGTTCGATTTAGGGTTAATATTATTGATACGGTATGTAAAAATGTTTCGTGAGATTTATTTACGCAAGGTATACGAGAGAGGAATGTTTAAATAGTATTATTTATGTTAAATATTAAATGGTTAAATCTAAAAGCATGAAAAAAAATCAGAAGTGTAAAATTGGGCTTTTGGCGTTTTCTTTGTCTTTTTTTGTTCCGTTTTTTGCTAATGCAATAGATCAAGGGGCAGGAAAGGTTACTGCAAATGTAACCCAGCCAAGCAAGCGTACTATTAAAGGAGTGGTTTCCGATGTTTCGGGAGAACCACTAATCGGTGTGAGTGTATTAGTGAAGGGAACTTCGATAGGAGCTTCTACTAATATAGACGGTGTTTACTCGGTAGAGGTCCCGAATAATAATGCCGTGCTCGAATTCAGTTATGTCGGGTATCAAAAGGCGACTTTGTCGTTGGCGAATGCTTCCTCATACGATGTCGTTATGCATGAGGAGACACGGGTTTTACAAGAAGTCGTAGTAACGGCGATGGGTATATCGCGGGAATCCAAAACGCTTACCTATGCTACCCAGACTATTAAGAACGAGGAAGTGACCCGTATCAAGGATAATAACTTCATTAACTCGCTGCAAGGAAAGAGTGCTGGTCTTACTATCGTTCCCAATAATTCGGGAGCGGGCGGTGGAGCTTCTAAAATTGTGCTTCGCGGTTCCACTTCTATTCTCGGAACCAATCAGCCGTTGATCGTTGTCGACGGTGTACCTATGCAAGACGGTATGGGTACGCAGGCGACCGATAATATGATACTCGGCGGCGGACGTAGCGGCGATGACCTCTTGTCGACGATCAACCCCGAAGATATCGATAACATGACGATTTTGAAAGGCCCGAATGCCGCAGCTCTTTACGGTAGCGCAGCCAATAACGGTGTGATCGTTATCACGACCAAATCGGGTGCTTCGGGTTCTGTCAAGGTGAATGTGTCGAGCACCACGTCGATCGAGACGATAGCCATGTATCCTCGTACCCAACAGATTTATGGTATCAGTGGCGGAGACCAATGGTCGGCGTGGGGTCCTAAGATCGGTACACGTTCGGCCGACGAGGTGGCTTCTGCCCCGTATCTGATGAATTCTGCACGCAATGCCGTAAAAGACTTTTTCAACAAAGGCGTGACTACGACCAACGGCGTTACGTTGAGTGGCGGTACGGAAAACTTCCGAACTTATTTTTCTTATAATAATACCTATCAAACGGGATTGATACCGAACAATAAGTTTACCCGTAATAACGTGATGTTCAAGGAGTCTTTCTCGTTGTTCGACAAGCGTATCAATATCAACACGAGCCTTAACTGGATACATCAGAAGACCGATAACGCTCCTGTCGTGGGTAAGGCATTGAGCGCTCTCTATGCTTTGTACCGTACTCCGGCCGATATCGATATGCGTTATTTCAAGCATAACTATAAACATCTCGGTACGGTGGCCGACAATATCGTGAGCGATCCGGAGAAAGGTAATCCCAAATTGATCGGACAACCGGTTCAGACATGGTACTGGTATGACCAGTATTTGAATAACCCCTATTGGGTGGCCAACATGTATAACGATTATTTGAAGCGCGACCGTTTGTTGGCAAATATTACTTTGGATGCCAAGATTTGGCAAAATATTAAATATCAGACGCGTTTCAATGTCGATTATGTGACTCAGAATAATCTGAACGAGGAGTATGCCGGTATGAACCGGGTAGGCTTCGATTATGTAGGTGGTAAATATTACAATGGAGATTCTCGCTCGAGCGACATTTATAATGACCACATGCTCACTTGGAACGACCGTTTCAATGATAAAATCGATGTGAATGTGGCTGTGGGAACCAGCTTTTCACGTCATTACGATCGTAACACGAGCATCACTACGGCGATAGATACTTGCGGTGTGCCCAATGCTTTCGTTCCTCAGAATAATAAACACAGCCGTCCCAACAACCCTAACGGAAGTGCTACATCGGCTTCGGACAGTTGGAATAACAAGGATTGGAGCACGGCACTCTTCGCTACGGCTTCGGTCGGATTATTCGATAAAGTTTACCTCGACGGTAGTTATCGTTTGGAGTGGGCACAGTCGTTCCAACAGTTCACGCAAGGGAGCGGATATAAATCGTTCGATTACTATTCGGCCGGTGTGAATGTGCTCATCGACAAGTTTTTGCCTCGCCGGGATTGGCTCAATCAGTTGAAATGGCGCGGTAGTTGGTCGGTGGTAGGTAACCCCATTCCCAACACCTTGTTCGCCCGTCAGAGCTACGATTTCTCCAACGGTACGATCAGTACTCGTCCTCCTTTGTTCGACGATCCTCAACCGGAGACGACCACTTCGTTCGAGACCGGTTTGGACGTTTGGATGTTCGAAAACAAATTCAACTTCGACCTTACTTATTACAATTCGACGTTACGTAACCAGTTTTTGTATGTCACCACTGCCAATGGCGAATCGAAGCCGGTCAACACAGGTAAGATACGCAACTATGGTTTGGAATTCCAAGCATCTTATCGCTGGAACATCAATAAGGATTGGAGATGGCAGACTGGATTCAATATCGCATGGAATGACAACCGTATCCTCGAAACTTACAAAACCGAGAGCGGTGCTCCCTACGAAGTGCAAATGGGTCCCAACGCTTTCAAGATTAAATACGTAGAAGGCGGACGCTATGGCGATATTTATGTCAACTCTTTCGCCCGCGATGAAAACGGCCATATCAAAATCAATGATGCCGGTAATTACGAGAATGCCGTTCCCGTGATGGCTTCCGGTAAATACGAGACCAAAGTGGGCAATATGACTTCGCCTGTCACTCTCGGTTGGAACAATACATTTACTTGGAAAAACTTCACGCTCTATTTCTTGATAGACGGCCGTATCGGCGGTAAGGTGATGTCATTGACCGAGGCTGATCTCGACCTGTACGGCCTTTCCGAACGTTCTGCACAAGACCGCTTGAACGGAGAACGGGTTATGCAAAACGGAAAGGAATATATTCTCAAACCTCTACCCGACGGATCGGGGAACAAAGTTTCGGTCGAGAACTACTATACGACCATCGGTGCTCTTCCCATGGAAGACCATGTATATAATGCCACCAGTTTGCGCATGCGTGACATCTCGTTGAGCTACGACATGCCCAATTTGTTCGGTAAGAATCAAGGTATGACCGCTCAGTTCTCGGTGAAGAATGCGTTCTTTATCTATAAAGATTCTCCCGTGGATCCCGACATCTCGGTATCGGCCGCCAACGGTTACTCCGGTATCGACTGTTATTCTTTGCCTACGACGCGTAGTTTTGCGTTAACATTGAAATTCAATTTCTAATGAAGAACGATTTAATATAAATAGTCATCAATATGAGAAAAACAATATATTCGATCGGATTCCTCGTTATCGAATCCGTGTTTTCAGTAGGTTTGTTCACTTCTTGCGGCGACCAGTTTCAGGAGGAGTATCCGTGGTTGATCGGTAAGCAGGAGGAGATGGACAACAATAACGAAGAGGGGGCGGGAGCTACCGATATTACTGTTCGCGAGAAGGAGCTGAAAGGAGCTATTCCGTTCATGATCAACTATTCGCACGAACCTAACGGATCGTGGGCGCCTCACAAATATCAATATTACAGGGCGAACAGTATTGACAACTATGCAGGATACTGGACGACTACCAAGAGTACTTTTGCTTTCGGTGGTCCGTTGCCTACGCTTTATACTTTCCCCAACGATTATTTGGGGGGCCCTATGGATAACCAGATTTTCACACAGTCTTACAATGCCATTCACCACGCTACCGAATTGGGTAAACCCGAATGGCGTGCTGTGGCGTTGATTATCCAAGCCTATCAAGGCCACGAAATCGTCGACTTCTATGGCGCGGCTCCTTTTAGCGACTGGCGTAATTTGAAACGTACTCCGCCGTTGACCTATGAAAAGGGCGAGGATATTTACAATTTGATTTTCGACGATCTCGACGAGGCTATACGCATATTGAAAGAGCGTCAGCCGTCCCGCGAGGAGTTCGCCAAGATCGAGGATTTGACTATCAAGACGCTCTCTAATGGAGATTGGCGCATGTGGGTGAAGTTTGCCAACTGTATTAAAATGCGTATGGCCATGAACATGGTGAAAATCAATCCGGGTACGGCTCAGTCCAAATTTGAACAAGCTGTCACCGACGAAATCGGTGTCCTCACCGACACTGATGCGAAGGATATAGCCTATTATCAGGAGCAAAACGCTTGTGCTTTGTGGCGTATCGGTAACGAGTGGCACGATATTCGTTTGGGTGCTTCGTTTGAAAATATTCTCAAACGTTACAATCACCCGCTGCTTACCCGCTGGTTCGATACCAATGCATATCCTATTAAAGAGAAGTCTACGGGTATACAGGCTCCCATCGATGTTTACGGAGTACGTACGGGTATCAGCATGCGTAACAGCAATACCACAGGCAAGGACAAAGGCGGTTATGGCCCATTCTCGACTTTGTCGGGCGAATTCAAATATATGCATCAGTCTTTCTTCAAACGCACCGAGAGTATCTTCTTGTTGGCCGAGGCTGCTTTGAGAGGCTGGAATGCGCTTGGCCGTGACGCTCAGAGTTGGTATGAGGCCGGTATCCGTCTTTGTTTCCAAGAGAATGGGATCACCGACGGAACCGTCATCGACGAATATCTTGCCCAGACTGCGGCGAAGGATATCGATTATGTCGATCCGTATAACAACGAGAACAACATAGCCGGTCGTGTGAAAGTGGGTGTGAAATGGGATGCGAGCGACTCGAAGGAGGTGATGCTGGAAAAAATCATCACTCAGAAATATATCGCCAATTTCCCCATGAGTGCCGAGGCTTGGACTACTTTCCGTCGTACGGGATATCCCCGTATCTTCCCGGTCGATGTGAACAACATGAAAGACCAAGGCGTCGACACCGAGTTGCAATTACGTCGTATTCCCATCGAGGAGACAGCCAACAATACGTTGGAGATCGCTTCGCTCGTACAGGCTCTCGGGCAACCCAACACCGGCGCTTCGCGTGTTTTCTGGGATAAACAGACCGAAACCCGAGGCGAGCAAAGCCCCGATAACGAATTTACATTGGTAATTCCGGTAAACTTTTAATCTATAAAACATTTGAAACATGAAACGATATAGCTTTATATTCTTTTTGGCGAGCTTCCTCGGTGTGACTTCGTTCACCGCATGTGAGGAGGAAGCTACGCTCGACGGTGCGACCGAGGTGTATATTACCATCGATCCCATGGACATTAATTTGAAATTGGGCGATACGGTGAGGATTTCGGCGACGGTTACCAATGTGAGTGGGAAAGTGATCGAGACTCCTGTCTCTTGGTCGATAGAAGACCAGACGGTCGCTGCCTTGCTGGGTGATACCGCTGTGGTGGCTTTGGATGGCGGTCAGGAAAAAGAGACCCGGCTCAAAGCCATGTTGGAGAACGGCAAATATGCCCTTACTACCGTTACCGTGTCGCGCAATTTGCCCGACGGTGTGATGTGTATTCCCAACGACAGCACTTTCACCGAAATGACTTCGAAACGTAGTTACAATACGGCCCACGATTCGGTGCTGTTCTCTGTTTCTCCCAAAGAACTTCTTTATGATTATGATCCGGTTCCTACTCTCGAAGGGCTAACCGCTTTCGATCCGGTGATGACGGTCGACACCGTGAGAGGTCTCGTAGCCGTGCACTATGCAGCTCCCCGTGCCTCGGGGAAGGGAAAAGTCACCCTTTCCATTGGTGATGCTTCCACGGCCAAGTCGGCATCTTGCGATATCATGTTGGCTCCCCAGTTGTTGGCTACTTTCTATGGCAAAGGTTTCGAAAATATGCCCTATATAAATACCCGTCCCAGTAAGGAGGTATTGTCGATGTACTTTGCCTATACGTACGAGGCCGAAATGGACATCAATTCGGAAGATACCGTGCGTATCGCCATGAACGTGCAGTCGGGCGCCAAAGAGGATATCGAGGCGGGCTACGATGCCTATCGTTGGGAAGTCGTTTCGAGTAATGGGGTATTGATTACGGGCAAGACCGAGGAATATGTGAAAGGCGAGGGATTCGATGCCGTGCTTGCGTTGCGCTCGGGTTCGGAGGAAGGCGAAGCCGAATTCCATTGTATTACTCCCGACACGGTGTTCGTAGCGACGTTCCGTGTGCAGGACTTTAAGACTCGTTATCCGGTGGAGGAAATTACGGTCGACCACGATCCGATTTCCATGCCTGTGGGAAGTGTGTTGAGACTTACGACGGGAGTGATTCCCGCTTCGTCTTATGCTTATCACAAGCCGGTAGTCAAGGCAGTCGATCCTTCCAAAGTTCAAGTGGGTGAATATAACGGTAATGTCATAGAGCTGAGGGGACTCGCATTGGGCGAGACCGAGCTGGTTCTTACGGCCAACGGCAAGGAAAAAAGGGTTCCGGTGAGTGTCACCGAGGGTATCTTGTCTGTTTTGTGGAAATCGGGTAATGCGCGTACTCTTTTCGAGGGACAGACTGTGCAATGGGGTATCGATGCCAAAACTTTGTCGGGAGGAGAGAATCCTTATGACGTGACTTGGACTTCATCTGCTACCGATGTGCTCACTGCCGAGCAAACCGGCGACGATAACACACAAGGGACGATTACGGGTATTAAGGCCGGTAAGGCAGACGTTACTGCCGAGGTGGCTGGCGTATCGTCCGAGAAGGCCGAGGTGAAAGTGATCGCTCTACCTGTCGATTTGGAATTGAACGCCTCCAACACCGTGAAAGAAAACTCGGTGGTTTATGACGAGGGCGGCGATTTGGTAGTGTTCATTTCGCCCACATCGGGTTATGGGCAAATCATGCTTACGTTGACCGATGCCTATAAGGGTGGCGGTTATGCAGGACATTACGATATTCCTGTCGGTACGGTAGTCGATATAGACGGAGCTCGGGCCGAGGTGACGGGCAGCATGGATATCTCGGGCAGCGGCGACGAGACAACCGTTTCGTTCTCGATTACGGGTAATGTGGGAAGTCGCACTCTCTCTATCGAAGCCGATAGTGTTCCCGTGGTGTTGTAAAAAAAGAGTCGTTTCGGGATAGGAGGCCGCTAAAACGCCTCCTGTCCGCGGAACTTGAAGATAGAAAAAACTTTTTGAGAATAATTCAAATTTTTATTAACCAAAAAAAATTTTCCATGAAAAAAAATCTATTTTTATTATCTGGAATTTTAGTTCTTTCATTTTCTTCGCAAGCACAAGAATTGAAAGAAGATTACATGACGTGGCCGGAGAGTCCGAAACTCGGTCAGTATGTTAGTAGTTGGGTTCCCGGCGAAGATTTGTTCGAGGACGAGAATTTTTATGTTTCCCGTGTGAAACCCAAAGAACGTTTTCGCAATGCGGCCACGCAGATCGACGAGACGCTCACCGAGGCCAACGACAGAAAACTCGTTTTCTGGGTTCCGGTAGGAAATGCCAGCAATGGTAACACCAATGCGCGTCCTAACGGTAAGTTCGATTCCGAGGCTTTCAGTACTTGGTCATACGTTACTCATTACGGAGACTGGACGGCTCCACACGGGTGGGTCCCCGGTGGATTCGCCGATGTCGCCCATAAAAATGGTGTAGGTGTTTCGGGTGTGGCTTCCGTTCCTTGGGGAGGTATAAGTTCAGAGTGGTCCTCTGGTTTTTCCACGTTGGTGGGCATAGAGGCAGAGAAAGTGGCTAAATTCCTCCATTATCATGGTGTGGACGGATTAGGCTATAACTCGGAGTTCAGTACAGGTTCTTCTTTTATTTTGTCGGGATTGCGTGCATTGCACGAGACAGTTCACAAATACCTTACGGAAAAAGGTAACCCGGTGGTCGAGAACTTCTGGTACGATGGAACCAACGATAATGGGCAGATTACTTTCGATAGTGGTCTCGGTAATCATAACAACGATACCTTCGGCGATGGCGAGCATATCCGCACCTCGCTTTTTCTCAATTACAATTGGCATGGAGTATTGGGAGGGTTGACCCAATCTACTGTAGATACCTATGCCCCCGGTCGCAGTTCGCTCGATCTTTATGCCGGCTTCAACATGCAGGGCGGTGATCCTTCTACGTGGAGAACTCTCAAAGACTATAATCTCTCTATCGGTCTGTGGGGCGCTCACGATTATAATATGTTGTGGGCCGACCGTGCTAATAACGGTAGTACAGATGTAGCCAAGCAAACATATTATCAACATCTGATCGAGCAGTTCTTTACCAACGGTAACCGCAATCCCATCGATAAAATCGAGGTTTACAATCGCGGTAACCATCACCCCGATGACAAGTGGTTCGGTATGTCGGCTTTCATGACGGCACGCAGTTCGCTCAAATGGGATCTTTCCGAGGAACCGTTTATTTCTTATTTCAATTTGGGTAACGGTCGTTTCTTGAACTGGATGGGCGAACGTCAGAACGATAACGAATGGTACAATATCGGTGTACAGGACTATTTGCCTACTTGGCGTTGGTGGTTTGCATCCGATTTCATGGGTAAAACGGCCGACAAGGTAGTGGAAAATGGCTTGGAGGCCAAGTTTACTTACGACGATGCCTATGTAGGCGGTTCGTGTCTGCGCCTCTTCGGTTCTGTGGACAATGAGTATTTGCATTTGTTCAAGACCGAGTTCGCTTTGTCCGCAGCCGATGTGATTACGGTTCGTTACAAATTGGTAGGCGGTCAGGCCGATGTTAATTTGGCACTTTCTGCCAAAGGCGACGAGCAAACGATTTTGCGCGAGAGCGGTTTCAAGGTATTGACTGTCGCCGATGAGGCCGACGATGAAGTGTGGGTGGAAAAGACGTTTAAAGTGAGTGGATCTTTGGCTATGTTGGCCGGTAAGGAAATCGCTATGGTTGCCCTCCATTTCGAAAATGCCGAGAACCTCGACTTATACCTCGGTGAATTTTCTATCACCCGCGGTGCTATGCCTACACCGGCGGCTCCCGAGATTAAGATTGCCAAAGTTCTTGCATCTCACTACAAAGGTGTAGATGGTAAGGTGATATTTAACATGGATAACGACAAATTGCCGGGCGAGCCGGTTTATAACCTCGACGTGAATGCTTCGATGTTCAAACTGTATGCTCAACAAAAAGGCGGTGAGCCTCAATTCATGGGTATCACTACTTCTTGGGCCGGTATGTATTTCTCTGTTCCTACCGATTTGCAGGGCGAACAGGAGATTCGTTTCGGTGTCGCAGCCGTTTCGGTCGATATGAAGTCCGATTCCGAGATCGCATGGAGCGATTATATGAGTATGGGTGAGTATACGGTTACCGACGATATACAGATAAATAAAACTACCATCAAGCCGGGCGAGAGCTTCGAAATTTCGTATGTCGATCCCCGTCACGCCGCTGCCGACTGGAAATTGCTCAACAGTACCGGTGAGGTCGTAAAAGAGGCAAGTAATACGACTGTATTTACCGTATCGGAAGGTATTGAAGAAATAGGCGGTTATGATCTGCAAGTCATTTGCGACGGCGAAACGACCACTTATGGTTACTATGTGCAGATTACCAGCGAAGCCGTGGGTGCGTTGCCCGAGATTCAATCGCTGACTATCGGCGGGGAAGCTGTGGCAGAAGATGAAGTGAAGATCGACGTGGACGAGGCGCTGACGTTGGGCTATACCGGAAGGAAAGCCAATGGAGCTTCTTCGCGCGGTATCGAGATCAATGAAGGCTGGGTAGGCGGAAGAATGTCCGATTTGTCTATCGGTGACGGTCAAACGTTCTCCGTGTCGGCTTGGGTTCGTTTCACTTCGATACCCGAAGGGTCTTGTTTCTTCAGTGTGGAAAATCGCGCATCGAGTGCATGGCCGGTGAATAACTGGGGCTGGATGTGGTCTGACTTGTCATCTACGGGTAAACTTAACAGTTATACCTTCCGGACCGCTACGTACAATGGCGCTCCCGAGTTGAAATATACGTTCCCCAACGCAGTCGTAACACCCAATGCATGGAATCACGTGGTATTGACATTCGAGTATAACGACCAGTCGCAATTCCGCTCCAAATTTTATCTGAACGGTGTGCTCCAAGAGTCAACGTGGGTTTTAGATGGAGCTTCGGGTACGACCGAAACATGGGCTAATGTGAATTATTCTATCACGACTTCAGATTGGTTCTGTTTTGCCGGAGGCCGTGGATCGGAACCTGTTTTCAATAATGGTATTATCGACGATCTGTTGGTTTGGAACGGAGCCATGACTCCCGAGCAAGTGCAAAACGTGAAGAACGGTCTGGATGCCAACAGCCTTCCCCAAGAAGTGATGGCTTACTGGGATTTCGAAACCGATGCCGATGAAGACCACTACTTTGCAGCCAAAGGTTCGGTTGCAGGGGCTAAAGCCTGTTCGTTCAAGACGGAAGCTCTTGGTAGTGAAGGCGCCGGTCGTCAAGTCGCTCAGAATCCTCTGTATATCTCAGGTTGTCCGTTTGTGCCGGGATCCACTTTCAAGGTAGAGACTCGTCCGACTTGGACAGCCAAACGCGGTGTCCTCAGCGAATCGACCGGTACCGACCTCGAAGGTTCCACGAAACTGACTTATAGCAAACCGGGCGATTATACGGTTACTTTGACTCTTGAAAATACGCTCGGGGCCGATACCAAGAGCTATC
>ENA-OURC01000460-OURC01000460.1-human-gut-metagenome-genome-assembly--contig:-NODE-460-length-14571-cov-4.03878_pt1 | contig 14571 bp, 9 predicted proteins | sample MGYA00243026_ERZ508738 | MGnify/ENA primary metagenome ERZ508738 (study PRJEB26277, sample SAMN04329806) | human gut metagenome | biome: human-associated habitat | host: Homo sapiens | place: USA...
CTTCTTGCTCGGCAATCATCCAACGACGCACATCCCAAAAACGATGGTTATCGAACGCTAATTCAATAGCTCGTTCATTACGAACCAATTCCCTAAAATCGGAATAGATTCCACTACCCGACAAAATAGCCGGTTGTCCCGAACGCTCGCGAATAATATTTATAGCCTCTCTTGCCGAATATTTATAACCATGTTTATCGTCCGGTCCATAAGCCTCATTCATAGCCTCGGCAAAATTCAAATAAATTTCGTTCAATTGGAAAAGTGTAGAATTGGGAACAGGCTCTTGGTTATCGGGACGCATGATAGACGGAGAGACTAACTTATGCAACCAAAATCCTCCATAACAATCCTTGATATGCTTGCCGAAATTTGCCAACTTCGCTTGTAAATCATCGCCACCGTTCCATTCGACCTTATTACCATCACGATCTTCATACTTACGCACAAAGTTCAACAAAGGCGTCGTCCCGTTTGTACCCGAACTACCGGCAATAATCGAGCCCGGAATAATACCCGACCACGGACGATTCCAACAACCCATACCCTGAGCGGCCTTCTCGGCTAAAATAATCTCGGGATTATCATACACCTCCCAACTATATTGATAATTGGCATCCACTCCCTGATCGGTAATCAAATAACAACCATTCGTTTCCGCCCAGCGAATGCAAGAATCGGCAACTGCGGCAGCACGCTCCCACCACACCATATTTTTAGGTTCGTTCAAACAAATGAGATTATTATTCGTCCCAAAATCCATATAAGGCTCGTTGGTATTAAACAACGGACTAGCTGCATAAAGCAATACCTTAGACTTTAACGCCAACGCTACTCCCTTATGAACACGCCCCCTCAGATTCTGCAAAGCATTATCGAGCAAAGCCGGATAAGCCTCGTCAATATCCTGCAAGATGAAAAAAAGCATCTCCCTTAAACTGGCACGAGGTATTTTCAAATTATCGTCCAACTGCAAGCGTTCCCGAATAATAGGCATCCCGCCATAACGCTTCATCATCTCTCTATATTCAGGAGTAATATCTGGGACATCATAAATCCTGTCCAAAAGAACCGTTATCTTCCTGATAGCTACAAAACGATAATCAAATCGAGAATCATCGGTACGATTAGCCGAGATAGAACCCTCGTTCCACCAGTTCATGCGATACCAGTTGGCACACGTCTCAGCCTCGTCGCAAGCTCCGGCGAAAATGTTCTCGTCCCTATTGGAATAAACATTCGAGTTCGCCGAAGCATACCCCAAATTAGAATGGATACCCATCTGATAAATACTCGTTAAGAATGTCTCCACTTGTGTTCTCGATGAAAATATAGTATCTTCTGTCACATCTCCTCCCGGCGGTTTTTCCAAATAGTTTCCCATCATATCTTCGCACGATACGACAGCGACCGGCAACACCAGAACTAATAAGATTAGTAAGGGAGAAACAAGCTGTTTAAGCCTTTTCAAATTTATATTCTTCAAATACATGGTATAATATTTTAGGTCGTTTCTATCCAATTAAAAATTAACATTGAGCCCGAAGTTGAATACCCGTGTAACAGGATAAGGTTAGCTATTCATCACTCCGGCCTTGGGCTATTCGTCACTCCGGCATTGGCGACTTCGGGATCCTGTCCGGGTAACATATCGGTCCATGTCAATAAATTGCTTCCATTTACATAGATTCTGATCGAACCGATACCTGCTTTCTTCAAAGATTCTTGTCTGAATGTATAACCGACTTCTACGTTTTTCAAACGGAGGTATGAAGCATCTTCCAACCAATAAGTCGATGTCAGGTAATTATGTCCTACTCCATTCACACCATAGCGAGGATAAACGATTTTCTGGTTATTGACAAAACGCTCGTAACTCCAACTCTTCAACAAATCACGATTAGCTCCCGTATATTCGTAAAAGCCCCGCATAATACGACGAGAAGGCATATTAGACACGTGAGTCGCCCCCTGAAACAGTAATGAAATATCGAGATTTTTATAAGACCCTCCTAATGAAATTCCATACATGATTTCCGGGAAATTGGAATACCCGATAGGAACTTGGTCATCGTCATTGATTTTGCCGTCACCGTTAATATCCACATAACGAACATCTCCCGGCTGTATCTTATTATTATTGTTAGCCATCACATACTCGGGTCGTCCTGCGGCATTTACCTCTTCCCAAGAGTTGAAAATTCCATCGGCCACATAACCGAAGAATTGCCCGTAACGTAATCCTGTCCGATAGAGATAATCTTCATTACGGATAACTTCGTCTTGTTCCAAAATCTTATTATGGGCATACGTAAAATTAGCTTTTACAAAATAGCTCCAATCACCGATATGATCGCCGACAGAAATTTCTCCGTCCCAACCAGAATTTCTCATACGACCCATATTATAAGCCGGAAGATTCGATGCCGAAATACCGATGATAGTAGGAACCGTATTACGGTTACAAAGGATATTATCCCGATGTTCCATAAAGTAATCGAACGTTAAACCTATGCGATCTCCCCAAAATTTAACATCGGCCCCGACATTCCATTTGATTGCTTTCTCCCATGTCAAATCAGGATTACCGGCCTTACTCTCGTTAGACCCCACATATCCCACATATGACGAACCCACTTCTCCAAAATAATACGAATTGCTACCTGTATAGGTATATACCGATGGCAAATATAAAAAGCGGTCTCCACCGATTTTATCGTTGCCTACGGTTCCATACGACCCTCTTATTTTCAAGAATGACAAGACTTCATTTCGAGGGAAATAAGGCTCCTCGGTCAAAACCCACCCCAACGAATACGCAGGAAACCACCCGAAACGTTTGCCCGGGGCAAAATTCTCAGTACCGTTATATCCTACGTTTACTTCGGCCAAATAACGGTTGCCGTAATTGTACGTAACCCGACCGACCAATCCTTGATATCCATTAGGAATATTATACTTTAATGTAGGATTATAATATTTCCCTTGATTGTACAAGACCAATCCCGTTACCGTATGCTCCCCGAACTTGCCGGTATATTCCGCTCCGATTTCCGAATAAATGCGTATATTCCTGCTATTTGTTCCTTGATAAGTCAATTTCCCGGGATCGGTAGACGGAACAAAAATCAACTCATCGCCGGCTCTTCGCAAGTCATAGGTTATTCCACGGTCATTATAGGTCTTCGTTTCTGTACTATAACTCTTGTAAGAAAGAGCTCCACGCAAAGAAAGTCCTTTCAATAAATAATCCATTTTATACGTGAACCGTCCCGATAAATTCAAATTATTTTCATACTTCGATTTCCAACCTCTCGTATAAGGACTGGCAGGATTTCGCCCGCTACCGAATACATCGGTTATCGTCACAACCTTGTTGTCAATCACTCCCGGTGCAGCATTAGACGGTGTCGAATTCAACGACTCCATAATTTGTCCTGTACTCCAATTGGGGTTCTGCAAATTTCCCATCTGGTTAGAAATATCTAAACTCAACAACAGATTTTTCGTAACATTTATATCGAAATTCGAACGCATATTATAGCGTCTGAATGCAATTTGATAGCTATACCCCGGGTCATATATACCGGTATCCAACATACCGTTCTGCGTAAACACACCCAATGAAACAAAATATTTCACCCGCTCGGTTCCCCCGCTCACATTAAAGTTTGTCTGAGTCTGAGTCGAGAAATCCTTCAACATATAATCATACCAATTGATATCTGGATAAAACAGAGGGTCAGAACCGGTTCGATATGCTTCGATAGCTTCCTCCGAGTAACGTGGAATATACGATAACTGAGAATAATAATCGTAAGCCTGAGCCTCATTATAAGCCCTTGCATATTCATACGAATTCATCGGTTCGGGCAAAAACGGGAAATTCGTGATAGCGACATTTGTCGAAAAACTAATTTTCGGTTTTCCCAACTCACCACGCTTTGTCGTAATCAAAATAACACCATTCGCACCTCTCACACCATATACAGCAGTCGCCGAAGCATCTTTCAAAATAGACAACGACTCCACTTCGTTCGGGTCTATATCGTTCAAGTTATTCACTTCGATACCATCTACCATTATCAAAGGATTCTGCGATTCCGCATCACTGGCGAAAGTACCGACACCACGTATACGCAACGTAGACATGTCTTGCCCCGGTTCACCGCTTCGTTGCACACTCAACAATCCGGGAATCCTACCGCCGAGTGCATTGCTAATATTAGCTTGCGGCGATTGTAAAAGATCCTTTGTGGTTACCATAGAGATAGAACCGGTAACCGTTTCTTTTTTCTGTGAACTATAACCGACAACAACGATGTCGTCCAACGTATTGGCAACCTCCTCCAAAACAAATTGGAACCGGGTTTGTGAACCGACCTTTACCTGCTGAGGATTATATCCTATATAAGAGGCTTCCAATACATCTCCGGGGGAAACTTCCAGCTTAAATGCCCCGTTTATATCGGCCATAGAACCAATCGTCGTCCCCAATACCCGAACACTGGCGCCAATCAACGGTTCGTTATTGGCATCGAAAACGGTTCCCGTAATCTGTATCTTATTTGACTTTACAGCCTGAGCCTTACTTTTCGGCGACGATTTCTCTACCAGAAATAAACTCACTTGACGTTTATTCTTTATTTCATAAGAAATATTCGTTGTACTGAAAATCTGGTTCAAGACAGTAACAACCGGCGTATTATTGACTGTAACATTCACCCTTTTAGACAATTCGGAGTTCAAATTATCCGTATAGAAAAAAACATAATAATTGGTCGACTTCTCAATTTGAGACAAAACACTTTTAATAGGAACATTTCTCAAATTGAGAGATACATTGGTTTGCTGGCCCCATGCATACGGGAACATACCCAGCAAAAAAAGTAATAGAATCGAACGTTTCAATTTATTACAGAAATGCCCTCTCCCATACATTCCAAATAGATTTTTCCAAGGTAACATAAGTTTTTCTGTATTAGTAGTTAACAAGTTTTATAATTAACTTCTCTTCTTCAATAAAATAGTATTTCCATTCATTTCATACGACATGGGAACCGTTTTAGAATCGGCCTTTTCCAATGAAATCGTACGGGAAATAGTTTCCAATACGTCTTTCGGATCATCGAACAAAACCAACTTTCCACTGCATTTCAAATCTTTAATATCCTTTTCGCAATCGATATAAAGGTCATAATGTCTGGAAATTTTCGCCAATATCATCGACAACGGCTGGCTGCGGAATTGAAGCAATCCATCTTTCCAACTGATAAAATCATACGTATTCGCCGCAGTAATATCCATAGAGTTGCTCGCCAAAGTCAGCATATGGTCAGGTTGCAAAATTTTCTTTTTCGATTCATCATTCGATTGAACCTCGACCAATCCTTCAACCAAGACAACAGACTGAGCCAACTCGTCGTGATAAGCCATCACATTAAATCGAGTACCCAATGCCCTCACACTCATTTCCGAAGTTTTTACAAAAAATGGCCTTTCGGCATCTTTGGCAATCTCGATATAAATTTCGCCATCGACATATACTTCTCGTTTATTCTTCTCAAAAGTTGTCGGAAAACGAAACGTCGAGCCCGAATTGACCCAAACCTTCGAACCGTCTTCCAATACCAAATGAGAAGCTCTGCGACCCTTAGGCACGATCAATTCATTATATTCGACCTTACTATCGTTTACATCTACTGCATATCGTTCGTCCTGCTGGTTTATCGACGAAATAGTCGCCTCGCCGCCTCCATACAACACATCGTCCCCCTCTTCAAGAGGAATCGTCCTTTCCCCGGCAATGACCAATCGGGTATCTTTCTCAAAATTAGATCGGTTCTTCTCTATCGTCGCTACTTGATTATCGGAAGTAAAAGGAGCAAAAAAAGAATAAACACCTACCGAAAGTAAAGCGACGATACATGCCGCTGCAAAAATCTTATAAAAGCCCACATACAAACGATGCCTCCGTATCGATTTCACTTGATCGTTGACATGCTCCAAAAGTTCCAGCTTCTCCTGTTCGGAATAAGTTTCATCATCGAATGTCATAGACGAAAGAAGTTGTTTCGCCGCTTCAATTTCTTGTTTTTTCTCAGGATTCTCTAAAACATAATTATCCCAAAATTCAACATCATCGTCGGTCAAAAGCAAAACACTTCTTAAAAACGAATCATCTTTAAGAAAATCAAGAATATTATATTCTGCCCTTGTTTTCATCTCTATCGTTTGGATATATTTTTTTTCAAATTTCTTTTATTATACAGACGACAAAATCCATTTTTTGTCCCCTCTTTTTCCAATTTTCTTTACCATAAACAGATTATTATAAAAAGAAAAGCCACTTTCAACTTTCGCATTTTACCAATTGCTCTCGACACGGCTTTTCTTGAAGACTGTATGGTCATGTGCATAAGAGAGGCGATCTCTTCATACTCCAACTCATGAATGAATCGCAGATATATAATCTCCCGTTGTCTACCGGTAAGAGAACTGAGTAATTTATTCAATTTTCCTTCTATTTCTTTCTTATCCTCCTCGGCTATCAACTCATTCAATATATTCCATTTTATAGTGAATTTATATTGATAATCATCTATACTACAAGTATCTACCGATACTTTCAACATATCTAATAAATTATTCTTCAAAGACCTGAATAAATAATATTTCAAGTTCCTCACTTCGCTAAGGCTCCTCCGATTAAGATATAGTTTAACAAAGACATCTTGAATGGCATCTTTCAATACTTCTTTTTCAAATCCCAAACTTCTGCCATATTGCAAAAGAAGATCGACATACTTATTATAAATAAAAGTGAATGCCGCATCATCTCCATCGACAAATCTTTGAAAAACGACCTCATCCATTGTTTCTGTTATTTTTCGATAAATTTAAAATCTAACACTACAAACCCAATTTCCTCGAAAAAAGGACTGCACCGGATAGTGGTGCAGTCACTCTTCCAAAAAACTATTTATATACAAATACCATCTTCGAGACTTCATATCTCCGGGAGGCATAAATTTCTATTACAGGCTCATCAGACTCGATAAAACTCGATTCTACGGAACTCGGAAGCCCGTCATATTCATAAGCGCCCATATCCACTGTTCCATTAACAACCCGCTCTTTTCCGGCTAAATCTTTATCATAATCGCCAATAGCCTCGTTATTTCCCGCATTTATCGCCAGACTCGAAGATTGAAGCATATAAGTTCCATCGACAAACTGAGGTTCGGCATTGAGATTGCCTACACCGCCCTCGGATTCAGGCCATATCGTATATGTAACTTCCGCCGTCGATTCGAGTCCCAGAAAAACGTTAGATCCGGCTGGTGTCGATTCAGACCGAGCGACATTATCGACAACGATACAATTCACAACCTCCGAACTGCCTTTATTTCCAAACCCTATACCACCGCCGCGGCCACTCGTCGCATCGTTTCCTACGACCGTACAATTTATTACATGAGCCACAATCTCTTCCCCAGCCGGTTCGGTTACCATGCTACAATCTATTCCGCCTCCATAATTGGCATTATTGGCCGTCCCGCCAATTTTATTGCCCTCGACCAAACAGTTCACGACATAGCCCGTTTTAATCGAAACACCACCTCCATTATTACCTCCTGTCGATGTATTGTTCGATTCGTCTGCGACACAATGATTATTTCGTATAATGGAATTCAATAAATACCCACCATCTAAACAGACTCCGCCTCCGACACCCGGTTTCTTTCCATCGGCTGCTATGGCTATATTATTCTCAACGATACAATTCTTTACGATTCCGCGAGCATACACGCCTCCGCCCACACCTTTAATGGAGCCATCGGTTTTTGATCCATAATTATCGTGGACGATACAATATTCTATCATTCCATCGGGGTGGTCGATATAAACACCACCGGCACGACCTGCGGCTCCCGCAGTAGAATTATAAGCATCCCCACCCGATATATCGAACCCTACAAAGTAAGACGCCGTCTTAAAATACAATACCCGGCGACCACTGCCTTTCAAAAAAGTCTCAATATTGTCCAACTGATAAGAAACAGGTTTTTCACTCTCTGTACCCTCACAATTTCCATACACCTTCACATCGGCTCTATTACAAGTAAAACTGGCCCCCTCTGGAGCTACGTATGTTCCTTTCTTTACAAAGATTTCGTCTCCCTCCGACAATTTGGTCGACGTCAATATTGCATTCAACGAAGTAGAGGTTTCCCAACTCAATCCGTCACTGTCTTCACTACCGTCTGGGGTAACAAAATATTTTACAGCATATGCGCTTTGAAATGAAAATACTGTAAAAACTAAAAAGCTAAGTAGATTTGTTTTCATGATATAAAGATTTAACGGTGACTGAAAAAGGGGTATTCGGCAAGCAATAGCCTGAGACGATATCGGAATTCCCTACCGAATACACCCAAACAAAACATCGAAATATTTATTTAACCGTGATGAACACCTTCTCGGTAATTATTTGCTTCGTATCGAAGGTCTTCTTAACGATATAAAGTCCTGAAACACTGGGATAAGTAACCTCTACACCCTGCAACGTGTAATATTGAGTACGTACCACTTCTCCCTCTTGAATTTCAATATCATCTATGGCACTACCGTCCGTTACCTCATAAGCACCTAAATCGACCGACGCACCGAATATACGGGCATTACCAGCCAAGTCGGTATCATATCCTTCGATAGCAGGATCATCACCGGCATCGATACAAGGGCTACCTTCTGCCAAACGATAATTTCCTCCTGCTACATCGACAAATTTTGGATCGGAAGTAATTGCGCTGGCACTGACCGTTTTTTCAGGTACACAAATGGCTCCGATAGTCACTCTTTCCGGTAATTTACCATCTGTTTGAGGGTTACCGAAACGAATATTGGCATTACCTGTACCATAATCGTCTTCACGACATGTATTGTTCCATGCGATACAGTTGGCAACAGTAGCAGTCATACCGTCGGCATTTGTCGTCTGAAATCCGATACCGCCACCCAATCCTTGAACATGGTTCTTCGCAACGGTACAGTTAATCACATAAGCATCTTTTTCAGTACAACATACGCCTCCACCTACCGATTGATTATTCAGCGACCCATTCACCGAATTCCCGACAACAAGGCTATTAATTAATTTACCCGACTTGATGGCGATACCGCCTCCTTGACTTTGGAAAGAATCCCCATCGTCGGTTGGAGTCGTACTGTTATTACGAATGATACAATTCAATACAATGGCATTATCGGGATTACACCCATTTCCCTCGGTTGCATCCAAGCAAATACCGCCTCCGATACCCGTAGACCAAGTTTTCGACGTATCTTCCCACGGAGCAGTAGTCGCAATGTTGTTTTCAATAATACAATTTTCCAACCTACCATTCAAGACATAAAGGCCTCCGCCAACACCTTTTAGAGCTTTCCCATTGGAACCTAAAATATTTTTAGAGCCATCGACACCTATATTATCATGAATATTGCAATACTTCAAAGTTGCCCCTCCATTATTAATATAGACACCACCGCCACGACCGACTCCTGTGGTCTCCGTCGATGCATCTCCGCCAGATATATCCAGTCCATAAATTTCCGATGCCTTTCCGTCCAAATAAAGTACCCGTTTTCCTCCGGGACCCTTCAAAAAAGTTTCGAGCCCTTCGGCTGTCGTATACGTAGGCGGTTCAGTTTCCGTGCCGACACAATTCCCATAAACTTTGGCAGCAGCCCTCAACTTAAAACTACCCGTATACGTCCCCTTAGCGACAAAAACTTCGTCACCGGCAGCGGCCCAACTAAGAGCATCTTCCAAACTGGCGGCACTACTCCACGATGTTCCATCGCCCGAACCGGATTCTGTCACATAAATAACATCGGCATTCATTGTCGAAAAACCTCCGGCCAGCAATAACGCTCCCACTAGTAAAAATTTTTTCTCCATGTCATTTAAATTTAAGATTAGTAAATATTACTATTATTTGAGACGATGGGTATAAAATTTTATACCCATCATTCTCAAACTATTTTCTAAGTTTTTTATTTATTCACCATACTATTTCGAAAGGCTCGAAGTCATTTGACCGAGATAAAGTTTTTTTCAACAACTACTTTCTTGGTATCATACGTCTTCTTGACAATATAGAGTCCCGATACAGACGGGGAAGTCACTTCGATTCCCTGCATCGTGTAATACTGAACACGAACGATTTCACCGCCATTGGTTTCGGCGGTTTCTATGGCACTGCCGTCATTAACTTCATACGGGCCTAAATCAACAGCTGCTCCAAAAATACGGGCATTACCGTCCAAATCGGTATCATACCCTTCGATAGCGGGATCATCGCCGGCATCGATACAGGGGCTACCCTCAGCTAAACGGAAATTACCGTTCGCTGCATCAACAAACATAGGATCGGAGGTAATTGCACTGGCACTTACTGTATTCTCTGGAACACATACCACATTGATGGTTACTCGGTTGGGAAGTTCTCCGTCGGTTTGAGCGTTACCGAAACGAATATTGGCATTACCTATACCATAATCGTCATCTCGACAAGTGTTACCCCAAGCGATACAGTTGGATACGACAGCCCTCATTCCATCTGCATTTTGAGACTGGAATCCGAAACCGCCACCCAATCCTTTTACATGATTGTCATAGGCTGTACAATTAATTATATAAGCCTCCTTTTCGGTAGTACACACACCACCGCCGACATTTTGGTTATTATTCGATCCATTCACCTTATTCCCTACGATAAGACTATTAATCAAATACCCCGACTTAATGGCAATACCACCCCCTTGATGATAATAAGAACTTTCGTCATCATCTGGGGTTGTACAATTATTCCGTATTATACAATTAACGACTACTGCATCTCCCGCATCGCCAGAAGATTCCAAGCAAACACCACCGCCAACACCCATTGACCATACGGAATTATCTTCTTTCAGCCACGGATCTGTCGTCGCGATGTTATTCTCAACGATACAGTTTTCCAACCGACCGTTCCACACATAAGCACCACCGCCAACACCTCTCTGTGGAATACGATTTCCTTCCAACAAACGTTTAGCCCCGTCGATAGCTTTATTATCGTGTATGCGACAATACTTGGCCACACCGCCCCCGCTATTGATATAAAGTCCGCCGCCACGAGCTATACCGGTAGTCTCTTCCGAAGCGTCCCCGCCAGATATATCAAAGCCATAAATCGTTGCCCCTCCGTCCAAAAGGACGACACGTTTACCATCGCCTTTCAAAAAAGTTTCAAGACCTTCGGCCGAAGTATATGTAGGCGGTTCGGTTTCAGTCCCCTCACAGTTACCATATACGGTTGCTGCCACTTTCAACGCAAAACTACCGGTATAAGTACCTTTTGCCACATAAATCTCATCTCCTTTCGCAGCCCATGAAAGAGCATCCGCCAAAGGAGCGGCACTATTCCACGACATACCGTCACCCACGCCGTTTTCGGTCACATAAATAACTTCGGCATTCATTGTTGACAAACCTCCGATCAACATCAATACACCCGCAAGTAAAAAAAGCCTTTTCATGTCACTAAAATTTAAGATTAATAATTATGTTGTAAAGACGATATATTCGCAATTTTATACCCACTTCTCCCTATTAAAGTATTACTCATTTGGCAAAAGGACTTACCAAATCATCTTTTAACGTGATTTCCATAGCTTCTTGAAAATGGGTCTTGAAATAATTTATATAATGACAGAAATTGTCAGGGTCATACGAAACCTTCAAATTCGTTTCGGAACAGAAACCGGTAACTTCGGGCACGACATAATTACCGGCATATTTAAATTTTCGATTGGCGATAGCTCGATGCAAAGTTTTCAATTGTTTAATCATTCCATCGTTTACATCAACAACATTCGCTTTATCAAACTCAACCACAATTTCGTACGACTTATTACAATCGGCATTCGATATAGGAATCGAAACCATGAACTCTTTACCGCAATATGACCATTCACTGGAATTGGGTAACACCGTATAATTTACCTTCATGCCATTTAAGCTAACCGATCGAGGCATTTCGGCTCCATACAACCGGACGAGATAATCTTTCGAATGGTTCATTCCTCGATAATGACCCTCTCTCGGAGCAATCTTAATCCGTTGAATACGATTTTCCAATTGCGACGTTACCCGTGTTGTAGCATACTCCGCAGCATATCTCTGATCATTACCTGCATCTTCATAAATAGAAAACTCACCCACCGCACCCGGGAAAATACCGATAATTTGTTTCTTCGGATTATCGTCCAAACTATTCACCTCTTTTCCATACATGGGAATTACAGCACCGGCTTTAACATAAATAGGATATTCTTCGATAGAAAATTGTCGGATAAGTTCCTGTCCGCCGTTCAATAACGTGCCCGTGTGCCATTCATACCAGTCGTTACCGGCCGGAAGCCAAACCTTCACATCAGATACCCCATTCTCCATCGGAGCCCCGATTGGAGCTACCAAAATATTATCCCCGAACATGTACTGGCGAGAATAAGTATATGCCCGCTCGTCTTCGGGATAATCATAATACATCGGGCGGCACAGCGAAACTCCTGTTTCATAAGTCTCCCTTGCCATCGTATAGATATAAGGAACTAATTGATAACGCAATCTTACAGCGTTATACAATGCGTCGAAATATGCGTCGCGGTATCTCCATATCTCTTTTCCCAACGATGGATCCTTATTTGAGTGCGTGCGCAAAATCGGGCTCAAAGTCCTTATTTGAGTGCGTTCTCAAAATCGGGCTCAAAGCGCCATATTGTACCCAACGGACATACATCTCAGGATCAAATTGATAAATATTATCGTCTTCGATGAACTTATGCCCTCCTATATCGTGACTCCAATATCCATAAAGAACATTCGAAGCCGTATTGGTAAAATAGGGCTGATATTCGAGCGTATTCCACGTAATATAAGCATCTCCCGAAAAACCTATTTGATAACGATGATTTCCCAAGCCTCCCCAACGGTGATAAATCAATGGACGCTTATCGGTATTGCGTTCCATATCTTCAAAGAAAGTATAATTGAGCCACCAAGTGTTATTCAGTTTCTCTATATCCTTATCGAAAACCCATTGCTGCCAATCGAGCCACCAAAAATCCACACCTTGCTGTTCAATAGGATGCAACACGACATCGAACAACGTACTCATAAACTTCTTATTAGAGCCTTGCCACGGAATATTTTCATGAGTAGATATATCGAAATTCATACGTTTCGCAAAATCTTTGTATTGGCTTTCAAAGGGAGCGATACCCGATGCCGGATGCAAATTCAAGGTCGTTTTCAGATGCTTCGACTTGGCCCAGTCAAAAAATTGATCGGGATCGGGAAACAAACGCTTCTCCCATGTATAACCGGTCCAATGTTTACGTTGTCCCCATTTGTCCGGTTTGGCGAATAAGAATTTCTCGAATTGCGAAACCACATCTCTCATCTCATTGTCGGAATATGCCCAATAACGCGACCACCAATACCCGAATACGAAACGAGGAGGCAGTGGTACTTTTCCGGCAAAAAGAGTAAAATCTTTGAGGGCAGCTTTATAATCCGAACCATAAGCCATAAAATACCAATCTTGTACCGTTCTGTTCTCCCGCTCTTTTACCCACGAAAAATCGCTATTATCGAACAACAAACCGGACGAATCGTTGATAAGAGTCCAACCGTCACGAGACAAAATACCGTCCTCCAACTGTAACTCGTGCCTCGGTTCGTTCCTCTTAATAAAGGTCGTACCGTCCATACGATCCAATGTGCGGGCAGTCCCTTTCAAATTCTGCTTTTGAGTAACACTCGGATTCCACGTAAAGGCTCTTTTTTTGTTCAGATATTTTATCTCTAAATTTTCTTTTGAAAATTTCCCTGTATTCAATTTATATGTCAGTTCCAATTCGTCCGTTCGAATCGTCAATTTACCTCCCCTTATAATTTTCTTAAACTCAGGGACCGGCAAATTCCGATTAATCACAATAAACGAACCTCGACTACGGCTGCCGGATTAGCAACAGCATCGTTACCTGAACTATAAGCGACTAAGGGAAATAAAATCACGAAAAAGAAAAACAAAACATTTTTTTTCATGGATATCAATTTAAGCTATAACAGTTTTTATGAGTTAAGACGATAAAACCAGAAAAATATACCCAACTTTATATATTCAATTTATCAATATGATTCAACCGAATAACAACTGCCATTTTTAATAATCCCTTTTTTATCTATCTTTGTATTTACAAAATGAATAACCATGAATAAATCATTATTGACACTAAGTTTAATACCCATAGCCTCGGTAATGCATACATACGGTACAAGCCATGTACCCGATAACCGTCCGAATATCATTTTATTTTTGGTAGACGATATGGGGTGGCAAGATACGTCTCTCCCCTTTTGGACCCAAAGAACCATGTATAACGAGCGTTATGAAACGCCCAATATGGAAAAATTGGCTCAGCAGGTTATGATGTTCACTCAGGCCTATGCTTCCAGTA
>ENA-OURC01000482-OURC01000482.1-human-gut-metagenome-genome-assembly--contig:-NODE-482-length-14007-cov-4.58809_pt1 | contig 14007 bp, 10 predicted proteins | sample MGYA00243026_ERZ508738 | MGnify/ENA primary metagenome ERZ508738 (study PRJEB26277, sample SAMN04329806) | human gut metagenome | biome: human-associated habitat | host: Homo sapiens | place: USA...
ATGAACACCCGCGCGTCCTATTTGTTTGCCTTTCCAGCCGCAACGGTCTATCATCCATGCAGCAGGAATCTTCACCCTATTGCCATCCACCTCATAATGTGGCATATCAGGATACTGTTGCTGTACTATTTCAAACTGCCTGCGTGGAATAATCGGATTCATAAAGAAACTTCCGGCATTTCCCTGCACCCGGGGATCGGGCAACTTGGCTTCACGCACGGCAATAATCACCTTCCTTACATTCTCCAATGCCACCTCACCTCCTCGCTTTTCCAATTCGCCACGCACATTTCCATACTCCAGATTAAAAACCGGCTGTTTACTTAAACGATAGGTGACGTAAGTCACTATATATTTACCTTTCAAATCTTTCTTGAAAATGCTTTCACGATAAGCATAACGGCATTCCTCTTTGGTAAAAATCCGTTTCCTGCCGGTTTCCACCTCGACGGTTTCCACACTTACAATCAAATCTTTTGCCTCAACACCATACGCACCGATATTCTGAACGGCAGAAGCACCCACTTCACCGGGAATCAATGACAGATTTTCAGCACCATACCAACTGTTTTTCACGGTATATGCCACAAAATCATCCCACACCTCACCGGCTCCTGCCCTTACCTCTATTTCCTGTTCGTTTTCAGCAACCACCTCATACCCCCGGATAGCCGAATGCAGGACAGTTCCCGCATAATCACCTTTAAAAAGCAAATTGCTTCCTCCGCCAATATGCAACCAGTTACCGGCCATCAGTTTTTTATCCGACAAGATGGATTGCAGCTCTGTCACCGATTCATATTCCACAAACAAAGATGCCTTCACATCCATACCAAATGTATTATGAGGCAACAGAGAGTAGTCTTTTATTTCCTTCATTTACAATCAAATCAATCGCTCAGATCCTCAAACTGCATCAGTTTCCACAAACCGTGGCGCCGTTCAAAATAGAGCGTATTATTAAATCCATTGCCAAAACCTTTCATTTCAATCACCTTCGTATTGGAATGCACATTCTCGTTCTGGCCATAGTTTACATTAGTCAGATTCTCACGAGGCAATACAGGCTGGAATGCGAACCATTGCCCGGCCTCCAAAGTCGTTTCCAATATCTGAAACTCGTCTTCGGGATCAGCGGTCACAAACTTCAACGGTTCGTGCAAACGAGACAACTGGAAAACAGAATCATTGGCAAAACGTTCATAAAACTCAAAGAAGTCCTCCTTACCGGTATCCTCTCTCGGCATATCCGCAAAATCTATGGCTTCCAGTTTCCACAGCCCCTTCAGCCGCTCAAAATAGTACCGCTTGATTTTTCCCTTCTTCAAGTAAATCCATTCTATCTTGACACTGGTTAGACCCGTATCTTTCTCCATTTCCATGTCTTCTGCCTTATCGAACAGAACTGTATAGGCATCCTGCCGGCTGAATAAAGGATCGTGTTTCCATTGCTCCTTTTCAATGTGCTCTTTCTTTTCCATTGTATAATACGGCAAAGGGAACACGATGCGTGACAATTGTAATTTTTCATCACTGGCAAAATTGTAGAAAAAGTCGGCAAAACTTTCGTCGGCCGTAGCGGGAACCATTGGTTCTTCCTCTACCGCAGCCATCGCTTCTGTTGTGTCCGGGGTTGCAGTCAGCGAATCAATCTCCTCAGTAAGCGTCTCGAAGGGGTCCATTTTCTTTTTCCCACCTCCACAGGAGCTTATCAGCATAAGCAGACAAACTCCGATTATAAGTTTTCTCATTTTCTATATTTAGAAAAAATCGATGCAAAAATATCGTTTTTTTTAGTTTTCAGCAAAATATATGGGTTTAATTCGCTAACTTTGCGGTCATTAAAAAATAAAGAAGAAACTATGTTAGCTAAAATAGAACAATTACTTCAGGAAATTGAAGGCTTGCAAGCAGCCAATGCGGAAGAATTGGAAGCCTTGCGCATTAAATATCTTAGCAAAAAAGGAGCGATTAATGAGTTGATGGCAGACTTCCGCAACGTACCTGCCGAGCAGAAAAAAGAGGTGGGTATGAAACTGAACGAGCTGAAGAACAAGGCTCAGGAGCGTATCGCCTCATTGAAAGAAGCTTTCGAAACCCAAGATAACAGCGCAGCCGAAATGGATCTTACCCGTACGGCTTATCCCATCGAACTGGGAACACGTCACCCGCTGAGCATTGTAAAGAATGAAATCATTGATATATTCCATCGGCTGGGCTTCAGTATTGCCGACGGTCCCGAAATAGAAGACGACTTGCACGTATTCACTGCCATGAATTTTGCCGAAGACCATCCTGCACGTGATATGCAAGATACTTTCTTCATCGAAGCCAATCAGGAAGATGTGAAAAAGAACATCGTACTTCGCACTCACACCTCTTCCGTACAGGCAAGAGCTATGGAACATTCGCAACCTCCTATCCGCATCATCTGTCCGGGACGTGTATACCGCAATGAAGCGATCAGTTATCGTGCCCATGCATTCTTCCATCAAGTGGAAGCACTCTACATTGACAAGAATGTATCATTCACTGATTTGAAGCAGGTATTGCTGTTGTTTGCCAAAGAAATGTTCGGCGAAGATACTCAAATCCGTCTGCGTCCGTCCTATTTCCCGTTCACCGAACCAAGTGCCGAAATGGATATCAGTTGTAATATTTGCGGCGGAAAAGGTTGTCCGTTCTGTAAAGGCACAGGCTGGGTGGAAATTCTGGGATGTGGTATGGTGGATCCGAATGTATTGGAAGCCAACGGCATTGACAGCAAAGTTTACTCAGGCTATGCGCTAGGTATGGGTATTGAACGCATTACCAACTTGAAATATCGTGTAAACGACTTACGATTATTCTCTGAAAACGATACCCGCTTCCTGAAAGAATTCGAAGCAGCCAATTAATAATGTGTCAATGTGACCATGTGCTGATATGCCAATTGCCATGCGGAATAGAACGCGGTCAATTGGCATATTAACATATTGCCACATTAGCATATTGATACATTGACATATTAGCACATTATTGCTTATGAAGGACAAGCTGATTACCAAAAATTATATAGAAATACTGGCAGCCAATTTTCTATTATTCTTTGGATTCTGGTTACTGATGCCTGTATTGCCTTTCTATCTGGCAGAAGTTTTTGACGCCAACAAAACAACCATAGGGGCCGTACTTTCCTGTTACACCATTGCCGCCCTGTGCATACGCCCCTTTTCCGGCTATCTGTTAGATACATTTGCCCGCAAACCACTTTATCTGTTGGCTTATTTCACTTTTACCGCCATCTTCGGAGGATATCTCATTGCAGGAACACTAACCTTATTTATTTTATTCCGCATTATACACGGAGTATCATTCGGCATGGTGACAGTCAGCGGAAATACCATTGTCATTGATATCATGCCTTCTTCACGTCGTGGGGAAGGATTAGGATATTATGGGCTGGCAAACAATATAGCCATGTCCATCGGACCGATGACCGGACTCTTCCTACATGATGCAGGAGCAGACTATACGCTTATCTTCTGTTGCTCATTAGGTTCCTGCCTGATAGGATTTCTATGCGCCTCATTGGTAAAGACCACCTACAAACCTCCTGTAAAACGAGAACCGATATCATTGGACCGCTTTATTTTGCTTAAAGGAATACCGGCAGGTTTCAGTCTGTTATTACTATCCATCCCTTATGGCATGACCACCAATTACGTTGCAATGTATGCCAAGCAAATAGGTATCCAGTCATCCACCGGTATCCTCTTCACCTTCATGGCCTGCGGAATGGCAGTTTCAGGTCTTTTCTCCGGAGGCCTGGTTGTCCGGGGAATGGTTACTCAAGTTATTGAAGCCGGCCTGTATCTGGTCTGCTTCTGTTTCTTCGGTTTGAGTTCATGCGGATGGCTGACAACATGGAGTCTGCAATGGACCACTTATTTTCTGTTCACCATAGCTCTTTTACTAGGTATTGGGTTTGGAACCATGTTCCCTGCCTATAACACGCTGTTTGTGAACTTGGCCCCCAACAACCAGCGTGGTACGGCAACCAGTACCTACTTGACTTCGTGGGATGTAGGTATAGGCGCCGGCATGTTATTGGGCGGATATATAGCAGAAATAGCCACCTTCAAGATGGCCTATCTATTCGGAGCCGCACTCACTGTTATTTCGTTATTTTATTTTAGAAGCAAAGTGGCTCCCCACTTCCACCGACATAAGTTGCGCTAATCCTTATATGTCAGTACCATGATATGGGAAAGCCGGTCGTTCACAACCGACAATTGGGTTGAAAGAATAAACGAATGGAATAAAGGAGCATTCTCCAACAGAAATGCCGGCAAATAAGGCTCGAAACGTTCCGGGTTGCGGGAAATCTTGTTCATGTCCGCCACAAGCATAAAGGCTGCATCACGTGAAAGATTGGCTACACATTCATTGAACAATGTCCTGCTATTTCTTTCGTAGGCCTCTTCCATATAATTTGCCATGGAATCTTTATCAGCAGAAATAATCAAACTATCTTCCCTTATATCCGGAATATTCTTCAATTTTTCGGCCATCTGGTTCACACAGCCGCATGAATCAGGCATAAAAGTATCTCCGGTGAGGTACACCACATCACTGTTCATGTGAAAGTCAAACTCACTCCAACAGCCACTGTTATCCTGCAAGAAAGGCATAGACGGTGTACGTCCGTATAAAGTCAGGAAGTTATGCGTTTTCTTTTTCTGCATCGCTTTGGCAAACACGGGATCATTACTCAATGCTTTCTCTTCATCCTCACGCGCATCAATCACTTTCTCTATCAAACTCTTCTGATAACTCACCACATAGAATCCCGCCTCGCTATAGACAGCTAGAAAATCATTATTGCCCAATGGATAGACTGCTATAGTTTTTCCTCTGTATTTCTCTTTTTTAGGTGAAAAACTTCCCGGAGTTCTCTCTAACAACATATCTCCCAATGTTTCCTTATCATCAGCCCCCATACGGAAATATACCACCTGGTCACGCGGAGTACCCGGAGAATGGAAACTGACCACCACCCGGCTCATCTTACTGCTCAGACCATGAGCAGTGTTAGTGGTATATTCGTTCAAACCTCCCAACACATAATTAAACAAACCGGGAAACTGGAAATTACCCAGTTCTTCAGAATAGTTCAATTGAGGAAATTCATTCAGAAAATAATTAATATTATCACTCTCCAACACACCGATGCAATCAGCCGGTACAAGTGAGAAGAGATTGATCTCACGACTCTTATCCGTCAGGCTTAACTTAGCAAAGCCGTAAAAGCCCACAGCCGTACAAAACAATACCACTGATAGCACCATACCCAACTTGGCAACTGTCCGCAATCTCATACCCTACCTATATTTATATTTTTTTTGCAAATATAGCAAATTATTTAAGGAAACAAACAAAAATCTTCAAAATTCCACCTTCTTTCTTATTATCCGTAAATGGTTCCGGTAGAAAATTCCAACGCTCCCCATTTAATCATAGCGTTAAATAACCTAACAAAAGAATAAGAGGATAGTTCTTCCGGCCGGATATCTTTTTCTTTTATAATTCCGTTGTCAATCAATGCTGTACGGCAAGTCCCTCTCAACAAAGGTAATTTAGGTGTGAACCAATCCTTACCATCAAACAAGGCAATATTAGCTATGGAAGTATCGGTCAGCAGTCCGCGTCTGACAATTAAAATATCATCCCGTTCTCCACGGCAGGCAAAAAGCCGGTTTAAAGCTTCCCTGTCTGTACTTTTATAAGTATAATCTATATCATCCGAATAAACCAACTGCAAAGAATGTACCGGACGCATCTGATAGGCTTCATAACTAATTTCTTTTATTCCACTTCCATCATAAATCACCCTACATTTCATTCCGTTCATCTCCGGTGTCAATTTCAGGTATTCACCTAATTCTATGCCGGCACAGTCCGGCCAGAAATGATGAAGGGTATTGTTCAGTCTTTCATTATGATAAGACAAATTACACGCTTTTCCTTGTTCTATCCGTATAGTTTCAATAAATGGGTACATAAATCTTCTGTATCATTTCATTATATTCACTTTGTAAATCACTCTTTGAAGTAATTCCTCCCCCCGCCTTATAATAAAGATTCTCTCCTTCCTGTTCTAAAAAACGGATCATCACCGCACTGTCTAAAGTCCTGCCGTCACAATAACCCATTATGCCCGTATAAAATCCACGCTCATAATTTTCCGCTTCTTCAATAATATCCATCGTCTTGGATTTGGGCGCTCCGGTTATGGAACCGGCTGGTAACAAACGAAATATAATATCTCCTATATGCGATGGGTAATCATCGGGCAAGACACCACATATTTCGGAGCTTGTCTGAAAGATAGGTCCCTTATTGGTTTCAAGCCGGTCACAATAACGATAGCGGACAACCCTGACCTGTTCCGCCACCATACTCAAATCATTACGAATCAGATCTACAATGGTAGCATGTTCGGCAGTTTCCTTAGAATCATCCATCAACAGTTTTTCCGCATTAGGTAAGGTAGCGTCAATCGTTCCTTTCATGGGGAAAGATTTTATCTCGCCATCTTCTATACGAACAAAAATTTCGGGTGAGAAACAGACCAGTTTATCTTTCAACCAAAGTCTATAAAGCGCTTTGGAGTACCGGAACACATCCTCCAAAGTAAGATTAGTACTGACAGGAACCTTGCAAGTCAAATTAGCGAGATAGCTGTTACCTGCCAGAATATTCCGTTTTACGATTTCAAAAGCCTGCCGGTAGTCTGTCAAAGACATTGGAACAAAGTTCCAGTCTAGCTGCGCACTGTAACTTTCTGTTACAGTATCCACATTTTTCACTCCATTAAAGTTATAACGGCAACGGGTAGAATCAATCCGACTTATTTCCTCTATCAAGGAACACTGCTGTTTATAATCTATAATAAAAAGGAAAGGCTTCCGGCTACCCGCCAGCTCATTCATACGTTTTATAGCTTCCGGTCTTTTATATTGTTGCATTTTTAGCTGTTAAATTATCTTGTAACAATCATTTTTCAAGGGGAACAAAGTTAAGAATTTAAAGTAAACTGTTATCTTAACATAGAGAAATTCTTTCTTTTACTTGTTTTATTCAATAAGAGATGTAAAGTCAGAACAATAATGCCAGTGACGGTAAAAAATTATGCCGGGAACATCTGTAAAGACAATCCCCGGCTTTTTAATATACTTCAGGTATCCTTCCTTAAAGAGAAAGCTGATTTTCTGAAAAAGGACATACCTTTCCCTACAAAAGAAAAGAAAATCAAGTTTTAAATGAAATGCTAATCACTTAACATCATAATAAATTATCAATTTTCAAACTATTTTTTCAAGAACTTCTCGGCACGTCCCGGAGAAAATAATTCCCACAATGAAGCCACTGTCCATCCCGGAGCAAAAATATCATTATAATAGCCTTTACCATTCTTACCGTAGTCCCAGTTAGTATGCTGGACAACCTCCGGATAATATCCTGTTTTGGCAATACCACATCGATGCCCTTCATAGGGTAACAACTGACGCATTGATGTACTGATTACCTGAGAAAAATCCGAAAAACGCTTTTCATTATATTCTTTTGCCAACCAGTTCAATACGTCAGCGAAATCAAAGATAAAGACATCAATATGGTTATTTTCTACAGAAACATTTCCCCAGCCTCTAGTTTTCAACCCTAAATCACCCAACATCTGACCGGGGGCAAAAGGGACATCCCATGTATAGTACCATGACAATGCAAAATAAGCTGCCTTCCTCGCCAACCCAGCATAATGGGCTCGTTCAGCTCCTTTTGTAGCTAAAGCCAAATAGTAAGCGGCAGTTGACGCATACAAAGATGCCTCTTTATCCTCGCAATTAGCATCCAAAGTAGAAGAAAAATAATCGGACTTCGAAATCAATTCCTTTTCCAAATACTCCACCGTATGTTTTGCACTTGCCAAATACCGTTTATCCTTAAAATATTTATATCCCATAACCAATGGCAAAGTTGCCGAAGGGGTACTTCCCCCACTCTTGTCTACAATAGAAAAGTCATCTTTAAACTTACGAGGAAAACTACCGTCCTTATTTTGTAAACGCAGAAACATATCCAACATACTTTTTATACGCTTTTCCCACTCAGGATGTTTACGACCTTGCAGTCTTTCGTAATTCAAAAAATGAAGCAGGGCATATACCCCTTCAGACTGACGGCGGATACTATGAACAGACTCTACAAAATTACGCCTATAATGTACTACTTCATTAAAGAAACCCGTTTCCGAAAATCCATTCTGCAAATAAGAATCAAAAATTTTATAAGCATTCGTCACCAAATCCGTACGACGCTGCTGTTCTCCATATTCCAATGCATTAAAAGCATTCAACAAAGTACGTCCCACAAAACCCACTTCGGCAACATCCGTTTGGTCACAAGTAGCTGTACGCAATTCCACCCCCGAATAATAATGAGTAGGAGTATTTCCGACAAAACTTTCCACGAAGAAATTACTCATCACTTCCTTCATTTTCTCAGGAGAATAAGGTGTATTTACAATTTGAGGACAGTTTGTATCATAAGAATATTCCCAAATATGCTGCACACATTCTGAAAAATCAGCAATTTCCGACTCATGTAATTCCCAAGTCAGAGAAAGACTCTCACCTTTACGTAATAATTGATAGGCCTCAACCGAAGGAGCCAATGTCAATTTACGAATATAAGTTTTAGGAGCTTCCTTGTAAGGAAACCCAAAAGACAAAGAAGCGATACCCGAGAGGTTTTCAAATCCTGTATAACCTATAGAGGTTTTACCAGACAATATCACTTCCCCTTCCTTATGGGTAGTCAAAGCATCCGAAGCCATATTATCCAGCCGGATAACAGAATATGTTTTCCTATTCTTTTCATCAAAAATAGCAGTCAAGGGAGTACTTAAACGGTCTTCACGAACCAACCAGCTATCCGAGGTATGAAAAGACGGCGCTTCTTGAGGAGAACGCAAGTTACGACGATACCAAAATCCAGGCATATAAAACAAACAATCATCATGATGACAACCAGTCATTACCTGCTCACCAAAATTGAAATAAACATCATCCAATGCAGTCATAAAAATGACAATACGCTGGTTGCCGTCTTTTTCTTCAACATTCTGATAAATCACCACAGGTAATTTATCGGCCGCCACCCACTGATATTCAAAATTACTATTATCCAATTGCTGCAAAGTCAGCGGATACCGCTTCGCATCATTACCAGGCACTTTCAAAGCAATGGAAGCCGAAACATTTTCCGGTGTATAGTTCACAGCTTCCGCACAAGTCATTCCTGCCAGACACACCACACTACATACAAAGTTTTTCCAATTCATATTTTTATGTATTTATTAATTACAATACAGGTTTTTCCGATTTCAATGAGGGAGAATCCGTAGCTACCACAGGCCATCCGTCTTTCCAACTTATTTTATCCATCATCAAAACACGCCCTTCAGGATGCTTTGTGGCCACTGCATGATAAAATACCCAATCATTACCCACTTTATCAGTCACAATCTCCGAATTGTGTCCTGTTCCCACAAACGAACTATTCTTATGAATCAACACTTCATGTTGGTTATCCATCATTGTCCTCCCGTTCTTATCAACATAAGGTCCAAACAAATTTTCTGAACGAGCAACTACAGTAGTGTAAGTGCTATTCAATCCTTCACAGCAAGTCCCTATGGAAGCAAAAAAATAGTAAAAACCTTCTTTTTTATGAATATAAGTTCCTTCATAAGCTGTACCAGCCACCTGCCGAGGCTTCTTCCCTTGTTTTATTGAAAGACCGTCCTCACTTAATTCAATGCCATAAATGCCCCGAAAGCTGCCCCAAAACAAAAATTTCTTTCCGGCATCTTCTATATAGAAAGGGTCAATAGAATTCTGTACATTAATCTCGTTACTCCGAAACATCAGACCATGGTCTTTAAATGGCCCCGAAAGTTTGTCTGCCGTAGCGCAACCGATACCACAGGTCCACTCACCTCCCCATTTAGACATAGAATAATAAAGTACATACGTATCACCTATCTTATTGATATCCGGAGCCCATAAGCCTCCACCCGGTTCAAAATCAGGACGCGTTCGATCCGTGAATGCTGTACCTACCCATTCCCAATTAATCAAATCCTTGGAACGATGGATCGGCAAATTACGAATATCTTCGGTTGCATACAAATAATAATAACCATCACCACCTTCTATAATAGTAGGATCGGGCAGACTATAATCTATCACCGGATTCCAGTAATAGCTGGTTTTATCACCATCAGGTATTTCTTCTTGCGCAGACGATGATGAGCAAGACACCAAACAAAAGCAGATAGACAGGATCAAATTTTTTCTCATTGCAGTAATTTAGGAGTTATATATTCTTTACTGATTCTCATACGGTCTGTTCCATTCACATTCTCAAAATTTACCGTACCAATATACATAGCACGCGGATGAATATTACTTTTATCTTTGTGGGCATGGAATACAATACGAAGTTTTCCCTCTTTATCAGTGAACATGGCGCTATGCCCTACACCTACCAACCCACCAGGATTTTGCAATAATGGATTTTCGTCGTATTTAGCCCATTCCCCCATTATATCGGTAGCTGTAGCACAACCTACACCATAGAATGGACTTTCATAACTATTCGCAGAATAAGTCATATAATAAATTCCATTGTGTTTGAGAATATAAGAACCTTCATTGACTCGAGGCCACACTTCCTCCCAAGCCTGTGAAACATGAATACAAGGACGCATCGTTTCTTTCTTAAGGGTTATCAAATCTTTTTCCAACTCGGCTATCCATACATTATTCCCATCATTAAAACGGACAAATGACAAATAAGGAGTACCGTCATCATCCATGAAAAAAGAATTATCAATACATTTCTCCTCAACAATCATAGGTTCTTGCTTATTTTGTATAAATGGTCCTACAGGGGAATCTGCCACTGCTACACAAATATGCTCATCTGCCGAATAATACATATAAAATTTACCATTCACTTCATATACTTCCGGTGCCCAAAACCAACGGTCTGCCCATGAATCCTTCTTATTCAAAGCCAGCCCTTTATATTTCCACGTTTTTAAATTATCCGAGATATAAACCTCTATTCCTTCATCCGAGTGAGTACCATAAGCATAATAAGTCCCATTGTGCAACAATATAAACGGGTCACCCAGTGGAACAGGTATTTCCAGCTCTTCCACAATTATTTCATTCACATTCTTATATTCTGAGGAACATGACTGACAAGAAGTCAATGTCCCCAACATCAATAACCAAATAAAAATCATTTTTTTTTCATAATACTAGTCAGTTTCCTATATGATAATACAATATTCCTTTATATACCGGAGAATAATTTCCAGAACAAAATCCTACACAAGAAGCAGGATAATGAATATCCAATCTCCCTAATTCTCTTCCGTCAACAAAAAGATAGAGCTTATTTCCCCTTCTCACCGCACGGAAATTATAAGATTCCTTTAATTGTTCTTGAATTCCCAACTTATAAATATGCCGTTCCAAATCCTGAGCGTCTTTATTAATAAAACGAATACCTTCCGTTTTTATCGGAGTAAAAGACAAACGATTATAAGCCAGATGCTCTGCCACCGTCGCCCCGCTGTTATTCAATGGATACCATTTTCCCTCATTCAAATATTCTATTGTAAATTTACTAAACATATCGTCTACAAACTCCGCCTTATTCCCTACTTCATGACGGTTCAGGTAAAGGGCATTTATCCATGAAGGCGATATAAAACGATAACATTTTTCGACAAAATCAGTATACTTCACATCAGGATAAACCATTTGTAAATGTTCCAACGGATATTTTTTATCAAGTATCTGTTGTCCTTGTTTTACAACTACCACTTCCAGCATACGCGTGATACCATTAAATTGAGCTTTTACATAGTTATCTTTATCCACATAAACCGGATAGCTTCCTGACATCTTACAATCGGACAAACCTGAAAGTTGAAAACTAAATTCATAATGATCAAGAAAATCACCTTTCAATATTTCTGAATGTTCTTTTAACTGTATCCGGTCATCATCAAATCCGATAGTATAAGTCACCCCTTCGAACAAAGCTTTTTTAGTCCGATCAAACACTCCGGGAACACCGGGTTCCGTCACAGGAATAATCTTTGTAAACAGATGTTTTTGAGGAGATGGTATTTCATCCAACCATACTTTTAAACAATCCTGATTACGTTCAATACGTAAATGATGATAAACACCCCAACGAAAATCTTTAGGCAAAGTGAAATATTCCTCCTTTTCTTTACCATTAATAATGGTACGCAAATACCAATTGTGGTTCTTTGTATCGAAACCGATATAAGCATTATTATCCACATCTTTCCACCACGCAATGATACCAGCATCTCCATCTGTTTTGACTGCTGTTTCAAACATATAAGTTGTAGAAGGTTTCACTTGTTGCAGCACTCCAAAAGAAGGTGTTTCCCCTTTCATTGAAAAAGTGGGCAAAGAAGGTTCCGGATGATAGCCATCTGTACAAGGACCGGTTATTCCTTCAACAAATAATGTTTTATTAAAGAAATGAACACGGTTAATATACTGCCCCCTACACTCATTATTTTTATTAGCCATATATATAAGCCACCATTCAAATCCATTGGGCCCCCTTAAAATATTAGGTTGTCCTGGGGTCATCAAAATATCATCCGCTGTTTCACTCCTCATATCAAACAAAGAAACATCAAAAAATTGGGCACGCCCTTTATTTGTTTCTACAGCAAGCAAGTTCTCTCCTTTTTTCAGAAGCTCTCGTTGCTTTTCATCAAGGTTTACCATACAATAATCCCGTCCCTGTTTTTCGTAAATCAATGTTCCATTCAAATATATTTTTGTATCTCCGTCATGAGCAACCCTGAGTGCTAAATTTCCCACCTGTTTGCCAACAAAAAAAGATTTACGTAACCACAATGAAGGAGATGTCCACCAAGTACCTAAATGACGAGTGGTAGATCCTTTTATCTCTTTAGATGAGAATCCACATTCTCCTTTCTTCCAATCGGAAGCCTGATATACCGGAAGCATCCAACCGACTCCAGGATTATTTTCTGTATAATCAAACAATGGCTCATAAGTGATGCCATATCGTAAAAGATCCACATAATTCTCTTCCAGTAGAATTTGATTAGAATTTACTACCGGATAGCTATATTTATTCCCATTTTGAAAACTTAAAGGTGAGTCTGCCTCCGCAACCCCCAATTGATAATTCCCCCACTCAGTAGAGGTATGATTGGCATTATACATCAAATAGTATCGGTCTCTGTATTTCATCACCCAAGGTCCCTCTGCCACTCTGTTATCCATGGTCTCCCATGTATCCGGCAATGATGCAAACAAGCACACTGGTTCTCCGGCAAATTCCGCCGGATTCTTCATTTTACGTCCCCAAATAGTATTTCCATCAGTAAAACGCACCATATACATATATAATTGTCCGTCATCATCTTTAAAAACCTTAGGATCAATGCGATTATCCATCCAAGTTTTTTTATCAGGCTCTATATAGGGCCCCAACACATTTTTACTTTGAGCATGTACAATGTGAACAGCATGCTTATCCTTACCCCAATAATTGACAGACCAATATAAGTGAAAATCACCATTCAAACAAAACATATCATTGGCGTGAATCTGCTCATTACCGGCACCACTTCCTTTACTCCAGCCATTATCCATAGTCACGACATGAACAGGTTTACCCCAATGAACCAAGTCGTCGGAAACATAAAAATCCCCATTGGTAAATACTCCACCTATATAATACTTACCATTATATTTCATCACACCGGCATCCGCTACTCCAGGAAGCACCGGATTCTGTATGTTTTGCGCGATAAAGTACCGCAACAAGCAAAAGCACAGAAGATCAGTATTTTTTTGCAGACAA
>ENA-OURC01000484-OURC01000484.1-human-gut-metagenome-genome-assembly--contig:-NODE-484-length-13908-cov-4.43464_pt1 | contig 13908 bp, 7 predicted proteins | sample MGYA00243026_ERZ508738 | MGnify/ENA primary metagenome ERZ508738 (study PRJEB26277, sample SAMN04329806) | human gut metagenome | biome: human-associated habitat | host: Homo sapiens | place: USA...
AACTGGAAAGTCCTATCAAGGAAGAAATCACATATATTGCAAAATCTACGAACAACCAATATTTTTTGGCATCCAGCCACAAGATTTACTGTGCAAAACTGAATCATGGCCGATTAGAAACAATCAAGCATCCGGAACTGGATAATTTTCATATAGTGAACTACATCTATTTTCATCCGGAAACCCAAATGCTAGTAATAGGTACCTTGCTGGATGGTATTTATCTATACAATATCCATAGCCGCCAACTGATTGATGTACACAACGGACTACAAGACATTAATGTCAACTCTATCATAGCAAGTAAAGAAAATGAAAACGAGGTGCTAATAGCAACTAATGGCGCAGGCGTATATAAATTAAACTTGGGCACTTACGAATTGACAAATTTTCTAAATGCCGACCACAACCATTCCAATAAAATGAACGGTAATATCATTAATGATATCTATATTGATGATGATCAAAAATTATGGATGGCAGTCTATCCTATAGGAATTACTGTATATTCCGAGAAATATCCCGGATATAAATGGATACAGCACTCTTACGACAATCCCAACTCACTGATAGATAACCAAGTGAACTATATATTGGAAGATTCTGAAGGAGATATTTGGTATGCGACCAATAATGGCGTATGTTGCTACCGTCCTTCCACCAAACAATGGACGAATTTATTATCAACTTATCAGCATGACACACCTAATCAAAATCATGTATTTATCTCTATATGTGAATCCCGGCCAGGAATTATTTTAGTAGGAGGATATATGTCGGGAATGTACAAAATAGATAAGAAAAACATGACCACACAATATTTTATTCCCCAGACATTAAATGATGACACCATAAAACCGGATAAATATATTCGTTGTATTTATAAGGATTGGGATAATCTGATTTGGGCCGGAGGATATTACAATTTAAAAAGTTATGATATGGATACAAAGGAAATGCATTGTTATAAAATGGATTTCCCTATCACCTATATCACCAATAAGGACGCCCACAATTTATGGATAGGAACTATCAATGGATTGTATCAGTTCAATAAGGTCAATCAAGAGCTCAAAGCGGTGAATCTAGACTCCGAACTAGGCTGCATAAATACTATTTATCAAAGTAAAAAGAACATCACTTTCATTGGTACACATGGTTCCGGTATATGGATTTACAACAATTATACAGAAAAAGTAACTAATTACCATGTCAATAATTCAGCTCTGATATCTAATAATATTCATTGCATACTGTCTGCTCTGGAAGACGATTTGATCATTAGTACAGAAAAAGGGTTGACCCGTTTCAAAACAAAAGAAAAAATATTCTCTAACTGGACAAAAGAACAAGGGTTGATGTCTACCAGCTTTAACCAAGCTGCCGGAGTACATACACGCGATAAAAAATTTATTTTCGGATGTGGAGACGGAGCCATTGAACTGGCAGATACCGTCACGCTGCCTCATCAATTCAAATCCAAAATGGTATTTGATAATTTCCGACTGCTCTATCAGAAAGTAATGCCCGGTGAAAAAGGTTCCCCTTTAAAAGAAGAAATTGATGATACCCGGCATATCATACTGAATTACGACCAGAATATTTTTTCATTGGATGTGTCTTCCATCAATTATGATAATCCCTCCAACATCGTCTATTTCTGGAAACTGGAAGGGTTTTATGATGAATGGACTTCACTCACGAACGATAACCGCATACGTTACACTAATATCGGTCCCGGTAAGTATAAATTAAGAGTGAGAGCCATCCTGATGGATGATCACCATTTGTTAGAAGAACGTTCACTTTTCATAACCGTAACCCCACCTTGGTGGGCTACTTTTTGGGCAGGCATTCTTTATCTGATCATTTTTATACTGGTCGGAGTAATTGTCTTACGTTATTTGTGGCTTAGGAAAGACAGAAACAATTCAAAAGAAAAAATCCGGTTCTTTATCAACACGGCGCATGATATACGTGCACCGCTGACTTTGATAAAAGCTCCTTTGGGAGAGATTCTTAAAAACGAAAACCTGTCCGAACAGGGAAGAATCAATATCAACCTAGCTATACAAAATACAGACAATCTGTCTGAGTTAGCCAGTAATCTGATTAATTTTGAAAAAGAGGAACTGTATACCTCCACTGTATATGTATCCCGATACGAATTGAACAACTATATCAAAAACTATTTGGAACAGTTCAATTTATATGCCCGCAAAAGACAGATAAATATCATATTTGAAACTAATTTCGAAAGCCAGGAAGTATGGCTGGACAGAAACAAGATGGATTCCATTATCCGTAACCTGATGACAAATGCCTTGAAATATACCTGTCAGGGGGGCAATGTTACTGTGCAAACTCAGAAAAATAAAAGTCATTGGTTCATCACTATTACAGATACAGGAATCGGGATCCCCGCCAATGAACAAAAGAAAATGTTCAAAAGCCTATTCAGAGGGAATAATGCCATCAATCTGCAAATCACAGGAAGCGGCATCGGCATGCTGCTTACCTACAAACTGATAAAAAGCCATGCCGGCAAAATATCAATGAGCAGTATAGAGAATGTAGGAACTACCTTCAAACTGGCATTCCCTATCAAAAGTCGGAAATACAACTACCGTATATTCAAAAAAGCTGATGTAATTGACCCGCTGCCTGTCATCGAAGGCAATCCGGAAGAACTGGTGAAAGAGATCAAAAACAAGCCGGTCAAAACACATGCCGCTTCCATTCTGATAGTGGAAGATAATATGGAATTGCGTACTTTCCTATTGCATACCCTATCGGAAGATTATCATGTGTCTGATGTAGGAAACGGGCAAGAAGCACTGGATTTTATCAAAGAGCGACAACCTGATCTGATACTGTCGGATGTAATGATGCCTATCATGAATGGAGACAAAATGTGCAATATATTGAAAAGTAATATTGAAACCAGTCATATACCTATCATATTGCTGACCGCATTGAACGATAAAGAAAGTATTATCAAAGGCTTACAGACCAAAGCCGATAAATACATAGTCAAACCATTTGACATGGAAGTACTGAAAGCAAACATAACCAACGTTCTGGCGAACAGGGAAATCATGAAAAAGCGTTTCTCACAATTCAAATTCAATGCAGACGAGGTATCAGATGATCCGACGGTCAGTTTGGAACAGGAATTTCTTTTAAAAGCTACCGACATCATAAAAAGTAGTATAAACAAAGAAATGAACGTAGAAAACCTATGTGATGCAATGAATATGAGCCGGAGTAGTTTATACAATAAAATAAAGGCCTTAACCAATGATTCGCCCAGTGACTTTATACGTAAAGTACGTATGAACGAAGCTAGCATTTTATTGAAAAGCAAACGTTATACCGTATCCGAAGTTTCGGATATGATGGGATTCAGTGATCCCAAATATTTTACGGATACATTTAAGAAATACTACGGAGTTCCACCAAGCACTTATATGAAACAAAATTAAAAAAATGAATTTCTATTTACAATCATTTCTTATCTTCCTAAAAATAGGACTATTTACTATTGGCGGAGGATATGCTATGGTTCCCCTAATTCAAGATGAAATAGTGGACAAACGAAAATGGATTGACAAAGAGGATTTTATTGATTTATTAGCCCTCACTCAGTCTGTACCCGGAATATTTGCTGTAAATATTGCCATATTTATCGGATATAAATTGCGTAAATTCCGTGGAGCATTGGCAATGGCTTTAGGCACAATACTCCCCTCTTTCTTTATCATATTGGCAATTGCCTTGTTCTTTCAACAGTTCAAACAATACCCAATTGTAGAGAATATATTCAAGGGAATTCGCCCGGCGGTAGTAGCCCTTATTGCAGCTCCCACTTTCTCCATGGCAAAATCCGCCAAGATAAACCGTTACACTGTCTGGATACCAATAGTATCCGCATTGCTTATCTGGGTATTGGACGTGTCTCCAGTCTACATTATCATAATAGCGGGCGTGGGAGGTTTTATATATGGCAAGTACAAACATAAATATTCATCCAAATGATTTTTCTATATTTATTCTACACATTCTGTAAAATAGGGCTCTTCGGTTTCGGAGGAGGCTATGCCATGTTGTCCATGATACAAGGAGAAGTAGTAACAAGATATAATTGGATCAGTGCCAGCGAATTTACAGATATCATCGCTATCAGCCAAATGACACCGGGTCCCATTGGCATCAACTCTGCTACTTATGTGGGATATACTGCGGTATTGAATGCAGGCTACAATGAAAGCTGGGCTATATTCGGTTCTTGCATAGCTACTTTTGCTGTAGTTTTTCCATCGTTCATATTAATGGTAATCATCAGCCGGTTCTTCTTGAAATACCAAAAGCATCCGGTTGTAGAAGCCGTATTCAAAGGGTTGCGTCCGGCAGTAGTAGGTCTGCTGGCAGCAGCTGCACTCGTCTTGATGAATGCTGAAAACTTCGGCAGTTATCAAATAGATTTGTATCAATTCATCATCAGTATAATTATTTTTCTAGTAACCTTTATAGGTACACGGAAATACAAAATCAATCCTATATTAATGATTATACTTTGCGGAGTGGCAGGGTTCCTGCTTTACTGAGAATAGGACGATTATGGGAAATCATCAAAAAAATCCGTATGATCGGCTCCGGAAATAATCATCAACTCTTTGTCATCACTGATTAGATAAAGCCGCAATAGATGGATTACAGATGTTATAACCTTTTCCTGATTTCAACATAAACAATATAGCACCCGGAAAACAGGCGGCATACAAATCAACTGCCACTGCCCCGGAATTCTTTATTCATCGATAGGACGTGAATATAATACCCAGGCAGTGGCAGTAAAAATAAAATCTAAAATTAAAGAAACACTCCCGCTTCTTACAGTTTTACTTTCTTTTTAGTACCCTTCGACTCATTGTGCAAACGATCCAACGCTGTCACTACATACTGGTACTTCGTTTTTCCATCGTTATAAGGTAATGGATAAAAATGGTCACGGGTAATGGCTACAATATGGGAAGCATCATCCAAATTGATTTTTTCTTTTTTATCAAAGCGATAAACCACATACTGTACAGCTTTGTCCATCTCGTCCTTTGCCTTCGGAGCTGTCCAGAAGAGTACCGGACCTTCATACGTCCATACCATCTTCACCTTCTTTACTTTACCTGGAGCCTTATCGTCCATAAAAGGAGATTCAGGAATCAAAGCCGGATAACGATGATACTCCTTCTCCAGCATAGTGCGGTAATTGCCGGCATTATCCACCACTGCAGCAGCATACCATTGACAACTTCCCTGCACGGTAGGAAGCGACCGTTGCAACTTCATTTTGGCAGGCATCTGGTTTTGTAACGGATTACGGGCATCCGCCTTGTTCACCGTACGCATCACATCCTGACCGATAAATAACGGACGCGAAGCGGCATGTTTTGCCCACCAATGTATCAAGTTGTCATAATCGGCAGCAGGATGACCTATTTCCCAATAAATCTGAGGGATATTATAATCTACCCAACCATTATTAATCCACATCAGCACATCTGCATACAAATCATCATAATTCTGAAGACCGCGTGTATCACTTCCATTCGGATCATTTTTCTTGTTGCGGTAGATACCAAAAGGAGAAACACCGAACTTCACCCACGGCTTACACTCGCGCACAGTTTCGTGAATTTCCTTTATCAGCACATTCACGTTGTCACGGCGCCAATCGGCTTTATTACTGTATCCGCGACCATATTGCGCAAAACTGACATGATCAGGAAAATCTTCGCCCGGGTTGGGATAAGGATAGAAATAATCATCCATATGAATGGCATCCACATCATAACGGGTAACAATATCGCGCACAATCTTGCAAATGTATTTACGGTTTTCGGGCAAAGCCGGATCAAAATAAAGTTGACCAGCATAATTCACGAAACGTTCCGGATTCTTATTATACGGATGAATGGGTGATAAGGCAGTAGTTCCCTTTGTCTTGGCACGGTAAGGGTTAATCCAGGCATGGAACTCCATTCCACGCTTATGGCATTCATCAATCATGAACTGCATCGGGTCCCAGTAAGGTGAAGGCACTCTGCCCTGCACTCCTGTAAGAAAGCGGCTCCACGGCTCATAAGAAGATTTATACAAGGCATCGGCTTCTGCACGTACCTGAAAAATTATCGCATTAATGCCTGCGCCCTGCAGACTGTTTAGTTGATTTATTAACAGCCGCTGTATCTTCTCTGTCGGCATTCCCTGGAACTGTCCATTCACACACTGAATCCATGCACCGCGGAACTCACGTTTAGGATAACGTGTCTGAGCACTGACAACAGAAGTAAAAAGTAGTGCTATCAATAAAAGAAGAATAGTTTTTGCTCTCATTTTGTTATTCTTGTTTAATACGCTTGCAAAGATAAGAAAACTTATAATTATCTTTGCATATTAAACCAAATTCAATAAAGAATGTCAGAAAGTAACTATATATCCATAAAAGGAGCAAAGGTAAACAACCTCAAAAACATCGATGTAAACATTCCACGCAACAAGCTGGTCGTCATCACGGGACTATCCGGTTCCGGAAAATCATCCTTGGCTTTTGATACATTATACGCTGAAGGTCAGCGACGCTATGTAGAAAGCCTGTCATCATACGCCCGCCAATTTCTGGGCCGCATGAGCAAGCCTGAGTGTGATTTCATCAAAGGTATACCACCCGCTATCGCCATAGAGCAAAAAGTGAACAGCCGCAATCCTCGTTCCACCGTGGGTACTTCCACCGAAATATATGAGTATCTGCGACTGCTCTATGCACGCGTGGGGAAGACTTATTCCCCCATTAGCGGGCAACTGGTGAAAAAACATAGCATTGAAGATATTGTAAACTGTATGCTTTCCTTTCCTAAAGGAACGAAATACACGGTTCTCACTCCTATGATGCCCCGTGAAGGCCGTACACTGCTCCAGCAACTGGAAATGGACTTGAAACAAGGATTTACCCGTATAGAGGTGAACCGTGAAATAGTCCGTATAGAAGATTTTCTGCAACAAACAGCTGCCGAAGATAAAAAACAAAACATCTATCTGCTGGTAGATCGCATGACAGCCGATGATAGCAAAGACAGTATCAGCCGCCTCACCGATTCTGCCGAAACGGCCATGTACGAGGGAGACGGGAATTGTCTCCTCCGCTTCTACTCTGCTGACGGAAGTACGCAGCTGTTCTCTTTCAGCACTAAATTCGAGACCGACGGAATTAAATTCGAAGAACCGAATGACCAAATGTTTTCATTCAATTCCCCTCTCGGCGCTTGTCCCGAATGCGAAGGCTTCGGTAAAGTGATAGGTATAGATGAACATCTGGTGATTCCAAACCGTGCTCTGAGTGTATATGACGGAGCTGTCCTTTGCTGGCGTGGTGAAAAGATGGGGGAATGGCTACAGGAATTCATTCATGAAGCTCCCGCCCACGATTTCCCCATCTTCGCCCCTTATTATGAACTGACACAGGAACAAAAAGATTATTTATGGCATGGACCTAGAAATAAGGCCTGTATAGATTCTTTCTTCAAAATGCTGGAAGAAAACCAATATAAAATACAATATCGTGTGATGCTGGCACGATACAGGGGAAAAACTATTTGTCCTGTCTGCCACGGAACACGCTTGAAAAAAGAAGCCGGTTATGTAAAAGTAGGTGGAAAATCCATCTCTCAACTGGTTGACTTACCTATTCACGACTTAAAAGAATTCTTCCGCACTCTAGAACTAGATGCACATGACACAGCCATCGCCAAACGGATCTTAACGGAAATTACCAACCGCATCAACTTCCTCATGGATGTGGGTTTGGGATATCTTACACTGAACCGTCTCAGCAACTCGCTCTCCGGCGGTGAAAGCCAGCGCATCAATCTGGCCACCTCATTAGGCAGCAGCTTGGTAGGCTCACTCTATATCCTGGACGAGCCCAGTATCGGATTACACAGCCGTGACACCGACCGGCTGATAAAAGTACTTCGTCAGTTACAGGAGCTGGGAAACACCGTAGTAGTGGTAGAACATGATGAAGAAATAATCCGTGCTGCCGATTATATCATTGATATCGGTCCTCAAGCAGGACGTTTAGGAGGACAAATAGTATATCAAGGCAACATGAACGATCTTCAAAGAAACAGTAACAGTTATACGGTGCGCTATTTGTTGGGAGAAGAAAACATAGAGATTCCCCGATGTCATCGTCCGTGGAACAATTATATAGAAATAAAAGGTGCGCGTGAAAACAACCTTAAAGGCATTGACGTAAAATTTCCACTGAATGTAATGACGGTAGTTACGGGAGTCAGCGGTTCGGGGAAGAGTACGTTGGTACGTGAGGGCTTTTACAAGGCATTGAAACGCGAATATAGTGAAGCTAGCGAACGGCCGGGTGAGTTCATCTCTTTGGAAGGAGATGTACAGCTGGTGAAAGATATTGAATTTGTAGACCAGAATCCTATCGGAAAATCATCACGCAGCAATCCGGTAACCTATGTAAAAGCATACGACGAAATACGAAAACTCTTTGCCGAACAGCCTCTTGCCAAGCAAATGGGATATACTGCCGGATATTTCTCATTCAATACCGAAGGCGGGCGCTGTGAGGAATGCAAAGGTGACGGTACGGTAACCGTTGAAATGCAATTTATGGCAGATTTGGTACTAGAATGTGAGTCTTGTCATGGAAAACGTTTCAAGAGCGACACGCTGGAAATAAAATTCCAAGACAAGAGCATCTATGACATTCTGGAAATGACAGTGAATCAAGCCATTGAATTCTTTGCCGAATACAATCAAAAAAAGATAGTGAAGAAACTAATTCCATTACAAGAAGTGGGATTGGGATATATAAAGTTAGGACAAGCCTCCTCCACTCTTTCCGGCGGCGAGAACCAACGCGTAAAACTAGCTTATTTTCTGAGCATAGAGAAAGCACAACCCACTATTTTTGTATTCGATGAACCAACCACAGGTCTGCATTTTCATGATATCAAGAAACTGCTGGAAGCATTTGAAGCCTTAATCAGCCGCGGACATACCATTATCATTATCGAGCATAATATGGATGTGATAAAATGTGCCGACCATGTGATTGACCTAGGACCCGAAGGAGGAAATATGGGAGGAAATCTGGTAGTTGCGGGCACTCCGGAAGAGGTTGCAGCATGTGCGGCATCTTATACGGGACAGTTTTTACGTGAAAAACTGGCGATGGATTCTCCTGATTGATTTTTTATTCACCGTTGATTATCCAAACTGACACAAATTATTAAATATGATTATACGCAATATACCACTAGATGATAAATGGGAATTTAAAAGTGATTTATTCCGTTCTATAAGTTTAGCATTTTGTGGTATGATTGCAGAATCATTTTACTAAAAATCTGTTTTAATGTTTTCCGCATTGTCAATCTAAACGAAAATATGAGTAAATTTAGAATTGAATTAACAACCTTATAAATCAACAGAATATGAAAAAACTTTTTTTACTACTCTTGCTGTTCCCTTTCCTATTGGGATGTTCACAAAAAGAGAAAGAATTCACCGTTCTTCAATGGAACATTTGGCAAGAAGGAACTGTAATTCCCGGTGGTTACGACGCTATTGTGAATGAAATAGCCCGTCTTCGTCCGGACTTCGTCACATTGAGCGAAGTACGTAATTACGAAAACACCAATTTCACTGCCCGCCTAGTGCAATCATTAAAGGAAAAAGGAGAAACCTATTACTCCTTCTATACCTATGATACAGGTCTGTTAAGCCGATACCCCATCACTGATTCATTAACCGTTTTTCCCGAAAAGAATGACCACGGCAGTATCTATCGCCTTACAGCCGATATAAACGGACAGAAAATAGCAGTCTACACCGCTCATCTTGATTATTTGGATGACGCCTATTATAATGTACGCGGATATGATGGCTCTACTTGGGAAGAAATCCCTATCCCCACTACCGTAGAAGAAGTATTAAAGAGAAATGTAGCCTCACAACGCGATGACGCCATCAGACTATTCATTGAACAGGCAAAAAAAGATCGTGCAGCCGGCTACACCATCATTTTAGGAGGAGATTTTAATGAACCGTCACATCAAGATTGGACTGAAGAGACCAAAGACCTGTATGACCATCATGGCTTTGTAATCCCCTGGACAGTTCCTGTCCTGTTAGACGAAGCCGGATTGAAAGACGCCTATCGAGAATTCTATCCAGATGTATTAAACTATCCCGGCTTCACTTATCCTTCGGATAATCCGGCAAAGCCCGCCGACAAAATAACCTGGGCTCCCAAAGCAGATGAACGCGACCGTATAGATTACATTTGGTATTATCCCGAAAAGGGGTTGAAAGTGAAAGACGCCGCCATTTTCGGTCCGAAAAATTCCATAGTCCGTGCACAGCGTGTTCAGGAAACATCTAAAGACAAGTTTATAGAACCATTGGGCGTATGGCCTACAGACCATAAAGGAGTACTGGTTACTTTCCAATATCCCGCCAAATAATATCGTTTTTCCCAATATTTCTGTTATCTTTGTCCAATAACCTAATTTATTATCCTATGACCAAATGTACACATAAGCAGTTAATGACCGCCTGTATGTTAGCAGGCACATTGATGTTGGGAGCATGTACCAGTACTCCCCCTGTAACAAAAGAGGTATCCATTGTACCCATAACCAACCATCTGGAGGAAACAAACGGTGCTTTTGTATTGAAAAGTAATACCTCCATCGGTGTTATTGACGCCGAACTAATTCCCGCAGCCGAGTATTTGGCCGATATGCTTTCCAGTGCCACAGGCTACGACCTTAAAGTAAAAGAAGGCGAAGGAACCATCACCCTTGCCTTGGGGGATGTTCAAGGAAAAGAAGGTGCCTATACCCTGACAGCCGAGAGCGATAAGGTCAACATTACAGGTAACTCTTACGGAGGTGTCATTGCAGGTATCGAATCCCTCAGACAGCTGTTTCCCCCGCAAATAGAATCTAAAGAAATTGTTAAAGGTACAGACTGGGCCATACCGGCCGTTAACATTCAAGATGCCCCCCGCTTTGAATGGAGAGGCATCATGCTGGACGTATCCCGCCATTTCTACACAATAGATGAGGTGAAAGAATTACTGGATGTCATGGCCCTTTACAAGATGAATAAATTCCACTGGCATCTTACCGATGACCAAGGATGGCGTATCGAAATCAAGAAATATCCTTTACTGACGGAAAAAGGAGCCTGGCGCAAATTCAATTCCCATGACCGCGAATGCATACGTCAGTCAAAGACTGATAACAATCCGGATATGGCAATTCCCGAAGACAAGATACGCATCGTAGAAGGTGACACCCTATATGGAGGCTACTACACTCAGGAAGATATCAAGGATGTCATAGCATACGCCAAAATACGAGGCATAGATATTATTCCCGAAATTGATATGCCGGGACACATGCTGGCAGCTGTGAGTAACTATGAAGGTGTTTCCTGTTTTAACGAAACCGGTTGGGGAAGCGTCTTCTCCTCACCTGTTTGTCCGGGGAAAGACTCTGCATTGGAGTTCTGCAAGAATGTTTATGCAGAACTGATAGCCCTTTTCCCCTATAAGTATGTACATATAGGAGGTGACGAAGTAGAAAAAACCAATTGGAAAAAATGTCCGGACTGCCAGAAACGTATGCATGACAATAATCTGAAAACCGAAGAAGAACTGCAATCATGGTTCATTCATGACATGGAGAGATTCTTTAACGGGAAAGGCAAAGAAATGATAGGCTGGGATGAAATCATTGAAGGCGGATTGTCTAAAACAGCCACCGTAATGTGGTGGCGCAGCTGGGTAAAAGATGCAGCGACCAAGGCAACGGCACAAGGCAACCCTGTCATTTTCACTCCTAACGGACAATTTTATTTGGATTATGCAGAAGACAAGAATTCTATGGCAAGCATTTATAATCTGGATACGACAGACAACCTGACTCCCGAGCAGCAGTCGCTGATTTTAGGAGTGCAGGGAAATATTTGGTGCGAATGGATTCCTTCCAACGCACGTATGCAATATATGACCATTCCACGTTTGCTGGCTATTGCCGAATTAGGTTGGAGCAAACCGGAGCAAAAAGACTGGAATGCCTTCAAACAACGCCTGTCTGATCAGTTTGAACGTCTCAATATCATGGGTATCAATTACCGTATACCCGATTTGGAAGGCTTTAATGCCGTCAACGCCTTTATCGGTGAAGGAACCATCAATGTAACTTGCCTTGACCCCACTGCGGAAATTCACTATACCACTGATGGCAGTACTCCTACTTTACAATCTCCCGTATATGAAGGTCCCATCAAAGTGACTGAAACCACAGACTTTACTTTCTGCACCTTCCGCCCTAATGGAAAGAAAGGTGACATAGCCAAGACACGTTTCATCAAAAGTGAATATACCCCCTCTGTAACTGCCGCTCCTTCCAATCCGGGTTTGAAAGCTACATGGCACGAATTTAAAGGAAATAAATGCAGTGAAATAGAAAAAGCTCCGATCAATGGTACTTATCCAGTGGAAGACGTTATGATTCCTAAAAAAGTAAAAGGAAATATCGGACTGATTATCAAAGGATATTTCAATGCTCCTCAAGACGATATCTACACTTTTGCACTCCTGTCCGACGATGGTAGTACATTGACCATAGACAGTGAACAGATAGTAGACAATGACGGACCTCACGGACCTAAAGAAATAGTGGGACAAAAGGCATTGGCGAAAGGATATCATCCAATGGAATTACGTTATTTCGACCAAAACGGAGGACAACTGAAATTAAAAGTAACAGGTAGTGATGGTAAAGAAATTCCGTTCACGCATCTCTATGCGCATTAATCTCACATAAAAAGTTTTTCCACCACAGATTATACAGATTTACATAGATTGAATTTCAATGAATTCTCCCATTCAATAATCTGCGTAATCTGTGGTGGAATTACATCAATCAGAAGTAAACTCCGAACCCTATCTTGAAGCCTAATTTACTAAATTCTGAAATATCACTAAAACTCAAGTCATAATATACAGACGGCTCAATAGTCACATTTCTGCCCAAGAAAAAAGCATATCCGACTTCCGGTGTCAAACAAACCAGATTCTTTTTAAATCCTACACAAGAAAGGTGCTTATACGCCATTCCCAATCCTCCATAAATACCGCAACTGGAAAAATAATAACGTCCTTGTGCACCAATACTGGTTTCATCCATTCCATGTTCTACATAATTGCCCTTAAAATTCAGCAATACAGCCACATTATCGGCTACAAACGCACCACCGGTCAAAGCGAAACCAAAATTTGTACCCTCATTCTTGCTATGAGATAGGTCAAGCCCTGTCAATGAAGCATTCACATACCATACCTCCTTCTCAAATTGAGCATGCGCACTCAGTGCAGTCATTACCAACAGCATCAAGCTGACTAAAATTTTCTTCATAATGTTGTCGTTTAATAGTTATTTTTTATTTTCCAAATCACGTTCACGTCTTTCCTCCGCCTTTTCTTTCTTACGAAGGACAATCCATAACAACGCTATTATCATATAGGATAAACCTACTGTGAGATACTTTTCCGTATCACTTATTTCCGTATTACGCGGAATAAAATAAACGGCCATCGCTGTAGTATAAACCAACAAAGCGACAGGCAACCAAATCGATTTTCTATATTTTTTCATAAACTATGCTGTTTTGTTTCCTATACCAACTTACAAACCCTATAGCGGCTACCAACGTGTAAAGACCACCGATTATATAAGATACATAATCAGAAAGTGCCAATCCTTCGGGAGCAATGCAAATATAAGTAGAACATACAGCCGTCATAAA
>ENA-OURC01000489-OURC01000489.1-human-gut-metagenome-genome-assembly--contig:-NODE-489-length-13832-cov-4.07621_pt1 | contig 13832 bp, 8 predicted proteins | sample MGYA00243026_ERZ508738 | MGnify/ENA primary metagenome ERZ508738 (study PRJEB26277, sample SAMN04329806) | human gut metagenome | biome: human-associated habitat | host: Homo sapiens | place: USA...
CGTATTGACCAGCATATTGTCAGTGGCGGAAAAAAATATAATTTGTTTATAGAGCGTGCTCCCAGTGATTCTCTGCCTTCAGTCAAAAGTGACTTGGGGATTTTTGCCGACAATCGTATCATCGTTAGAATTTCCCGTGAAAATGGGAGCCGGGTCTTTGCCAAAACTTTTACCAAGCAAAGTTTCTCTGGATTCGTAAGTGCTGATCATCTCCGTCATTTTATATTGGAGGGCGTGGTATTTGATGAAGAGAAGACCCGTGAGGGAAAAAATATCATATTGGCTGCCAGTGTGAGTTATCCTCAGACAGATTTGTATATTCCTTTCTCCATCACTATTACTCCTGAAGGAAAAATGAGCATATCTAAAAATGAGGATATGGAGGAGCTTCCTCCTATGTTGGAAGACAGCCTTAATTAAATCTAAAATACAGGAATAATTTTTCGCGTCATAATCTTTTTAGGCGGTTAGTTGTTGGTATGGCATTAACTAACTAAAGAATAAATTAGATTATGAGAAAGATTTTATTTTTAATGGCTATGCTGGTATGCTCTCTTCAGTTCGCCATGGCAGGCGATGTTGTGACCCGCGATGTGAATAAGCTTCCTGTTGCCGCACGTGAAATGATCGGCAAACATTTCTCTCAGACTAAAGTTGCGTATATCAAGATTGAAAAGGACTTGTTTCAGACCACTTCCTATGATGTGAAATTGGCCGATGGCATTGAATTGGAGTTCAATTCAAAGGGAGAGTGGCTTGAGATAGATTGCAAGAACAAGTCGGTTCCTTCTACTTTTATCCCTCAGGCTATTTCCAAGTATATGAAAGCTAATTATAACGGGCATAAAACGGTGAAGATAGAACGTAACCGCAAGGGATATGAACTGACATTGGAAAATGGATTGGAAGTAGACTTCGATCAGTTTGGAGGATTCTTGAAGTTGAGCGATTAAAAAGATTTTTTCTGTAATAGGGGAACTATCTCTCCTTATAGTAATGATGCCATAAGAGGGTGTATCAGAAATAAATTGAACTATCTTTTTATTATCAGCGTTGAAAAAGATAGTCGCAACGAATTTTGATTCACCCTCTTATGTATTATAAATACAGTTCTCGGTCTTTGCCCTGTTATTAATCCATCGGCTCGTAATCCTTTGCCAGACCGCCTTCACTGGTTTCCTTATATAAGGAAGGAAGGTCATGACCGGTCTGTTTCATTACTTCCACCACTTTGTCAAAGGATACACGGTGATTACCGTCTGTAAAGGCAGAATAGATATTGGCATCAAGAGCTCGGGCCGCTGCATAGGCATTTCTTTCGATACAAGGGATTTGTACCAATCCGCATACCGGATCGCAAGTCATTCCCAAGTGATGCTCCAAGCCCATTTCGGCTGCATACTCTATCTGGGCCGGGCTACCTCCGAATAATTGGCTGGCAGCGGCGGATGCCATTGAACAGGCCACTCCTACTTCTGCCTGGCAACCGGCTTCGGCTCCGGAAATGGAGGCGTTGTGTTTTACTATATTTCCTATCAATCCGGCAGTAGCCAGTGCTCTTAAAATCCGCATATCGCTGAAGTCACGGCTTTTTTGCAAGTGATAAAGTACAGCCGGAACCACTCCGCATGATCCGCAAGTAGGGGCTGTGACGATTTTGCCACCTGAGGCGTTTTCTTCACTGACTGCCAGAGCGTATGAGAATACTAACCCGCGGGAACGCAGATTGTCCTTATAACCTTTTGCCTTAATATAGTAAGTGGAGGCTTTTCTGCGCAGATTGAGTGGCCCGGGTAATACGCCTTCTTGATCCAAACCACGCTCAATGGCTTCTCTCATGGTTTTCCATACTTCTGCCAGATAGTCCCAGATGTCTTCGTCTTCACATTGCTGGACGTATTCCCAGTAATTGCGCCCGGTACGTTCACACCAGTAGAGGATTTCACTCATACGGTTCATATCATAGATTTCCGGAGTTGAGCCTTTGTCGTGCCCTTCTTCGGCTAGAGCACCTCCGCCTACACTGAAAACAGTCCATTCATCTGTCACCTTTCCTTTTTCATTCAAAGATTTGAAAGTCATTCCATTGGGATGAAACGGATAGAAGACATGGGCTTTCCAGATAATTTCTGTAGGCGCATGCGGTTGCAATGTATCTAAAATGGCTACATCGGTCATGTGTCCTTTACCGGTAGCGGCGAGGCTTCCATAAAGAGTAACTTGAAAAGCTTTGGCTTCGGGATGTTTTCCTAAGAAGATTTCAGCAGCCTTGCGCGGTCCCATAGTATGACTGCTGGACGGACCGGTGCCGATGCGGTATAGTTCTCGGATAGATTTCATTTCGTTTTATAAGGTTAGTTATTATGAGGAACAAAGGTATAAAATAAAAGGGGGAAAGTAGCAAAAAAGGAAAAGAAAAACTCTCTTGACAAATAGGAAAGTTGTCAGGAGAGTTTGGAAAACCACCGGTAGGATTTGGTGTATTGTCTTTATTCTAATTGTCTTTGGATACCTTTGTCACCGACGACAAAATACTGATTATTTTCAATCAGCATGGCACGTCCGCGCTTTTTTTCCCGGTTTTCTTTATTGTCCACATTTACTCCGATAACCTTGCCGTTATAGAAAGTGGAAATATCTTTGAAAATGGTATGTCCCACAATAATGTGTTTTGCCTTATAACGGTCCATAATCAGTTCTAGGGAGTCTTTTGCCAGCGGATTGTATTTGCCATCGGTGCGTACCAGTCCGCGATACCAGATGGGACCGCTGTTTCCATACAGGAAGGCTGTGAGTGGAGAAAGCGCTTTGCGTTCTTTTTTCGTCATAAATAGTCCTTTACTCATTTCTTCATTGACAGTGGGAATGCTCAAGTTCTTGTCATAGAAGTCTTTGCCCAGTCCGGCATGTACATATAGGTCGTTACCTATCATTTGCATGGTGTTACGGGTTCCCAACCATCTGCCCAGTTCGGTATCGGGACCGAATAGCCGGGGGTACTTCATCTTTAGTTTTTCAGCCAATATTTTATATTTTTCTTTGGTGTATCGGAGGTCATTGGCCAGTACCATCGGTTCATGATTTCCCAGCATGAACGATACGTGTCCTCCGGCTTTGGCTGCTTCCTCTTCCAGTTTGTAGAATAGCCAGAAGCTTTGCGGTACATCTTTTCCTCTGTCAAAAATATCACCGATAATCATCAGATGGTTTTTCCCGAAGCTCCATTTGTAGTTTTTATCGATGATATGATTGCCTTGTAACAGGCTGATTACACAGTCCAGCCTTCCATGAGGGTCGGACATGACAAAAACTTTGTCTGCCTGGGGATAATTCCATCCGGGACGTTTTACCGGGTGTAGTTTTACATCAAATGGAAACCTGCCTTTGTGGTCTGTCACATGCAGGGTAAAGTTTTGAGGTAATGTGGTATAAGTGGTATCAATGATATTCCCTTTCTTATCTACATTGATTACTCTGATTTGGCCGTCAGGCTGATACAATACGTATGGACCGTCGGCTGTTAATTCTTCTTTTTTCTCTTTGTCTTTCTTCTTGTCTTTGAAATCAAGAGTTCCGGCACTAAGGCCGGAACTGATGAAGGCGAGGGTAAATGCAAGAAGAAAGTGGTTGATAAAATTAGTCTTGCTTGTCATCGATTTGATTTATAATTCAGTTAGAGTTTATCAATTTGTGTTGACTATTATTTCAGATATTCTGGTGTTTGTACAATATTAGAATTAGCATTAATTTCTTTTTGAGGAATAGGTAATATTGTACGATAATAGTTTCTGTCGAAATCCATAGATGTTTTTTCGTCAGCGAAATGCACTACCTCTTTCATCATATCGTCTGTTTCGTTAATACGAGTTACTCGTAAGTTATTACGTAATAAGTCAAACATGCGGTGCCCTTCACCAATGAGTTCTTTCCTGCGTTCTTCTAGAACATCATCAAGGGTAACCTTTGCGGGCATCGTATAGTCCGGATTTCCTCGGAGTGCAATGGCTTTCAGGTATTTTGCAGCTTTTGTTGCATCTCCGTTTTTCACGGCTGCTTCGGCTGCATTTAAGTAAGTTTCGGAAAGACGTACTATAGGAATATTGGCATCCATAATATTTTCTCCAGGTTGTGGTTGATACTTATTCAAATACATTACTTTTTTGTCTTGATTAACTAATAACTTAATGCGTACATCATTAGGCGTTTCTAACAGATGGTGATAAAAACTGACTGTAATGCACATATCTTGATATCCTTTTGGAGAAGTTAGATATCCCATACTTTCATTGCCGGGGCTTTCGGTAGTAGTATTGACTATTTCGAAGAGAATTTCTCCCGGATTTGCTTCGGAGGCTTCCGTACCCCATACAGTGGGATATTCTTCGGTATTCCATAATTGGTATTTATTGGCTTCCGATCCTTTTATTGCTTCTTCTGCAGCTTGTAAAGCTTCACTGTTCTTCCCCATATACAGATATGCCCGACTTAACAAAGTTAATGTGGCCCATTTACTGATTTTACCTTTCTTATTTAAGGATAAATCTTTTTGATTCAAACTAGTACCTGACCATGAATATGTGGGTATCATTAAACTAGCCGCATTCTTTAAGTCTTTGATTATTTGATCATAACATTCAGCTACAGTGTTACGTGAAGGCTTACTGTCGGCAGTGGCTGATGCTGAAGTGATGATAGGTACTCCTAAAGAGGCTCCGTTATCTTTTAAATAAGTATATCCGAAGAAGCGCGTAAGGTCAAAAAGGGCCAGACCACGTATTGCTAATGCTTGTCCTTCCAAATCATTGTGGAAGATATGCTCATCTTCATCGTTTGGAAGAATTTCGATATTGTCAATGCCGTCTAAAATTACATTACAGTTTTGAATGATGGAATAAAGATATGACCAGTGTGTACTTGGTCCATTTGCAGGTAACCAATCCATTTGGTAATAGTGAGCTGTTCTACAAGTTGATTGTACAGCTTGCATGTCATCTCCTGTTACATCTCCGTAGTAGATTAAACGCCCGGAATACGCATAGGCATTACGCATTGTCGCATAAATGGCGTTTAGTGAATAATCAATGTCGGAGAGAGATTTGATACTCGTTTCTGTTGGAATTTGTGTGGACGGTTCTAAATCCAACCAATCGTTTCCACATGAAGTAAACAATCCGATGGATAAGACTATTGATAAAAAATTATGTAATGTTCTCATATTGTTGTTTTTTAGTGGTTAAAAATTGATGTTGAGACCAAAAGTAACGGTTTTTAAAGGCGGTGTGGTTTGAGTTGCACTACCGGCACTAACAGCTTCAGGATCATAATTGTCATAGGCCGCCCATGTCCATAAATTGCTTGCTGATGCATAAAAACGAACATTTCCTATATTGATTTTATTTGTCCATTCTTTAGGTAACGTAATGCCGAATGTGATATTTTTTAAGCGGAAATAATCAGTACTGTGGATACGGCGGCTACTTGTTATTTTATGCATTGATACAGAAGATGATTTACCCGGCATATATACTTCTATATTGGTTTGATCACCTGGCTTTTTCCAGCTATCACGATAATAAGTCGGAATGTTTGCATAGGAATCGTAACCGCCATGTTCTGTCTTTTGTGCCCAAGTATCATAAGAATATCCTCCGAATTGATAGGAGAATAAGAAATTTAAATCAAGCCATTTATAACGCAATGAATTAGAGATACCTCCGTTAACAGTTGGTTCTGCATGTTTATAAGGAATGAATTGTGCATTTTTAGAGTTCTCGGTAATTTCTTTTATATAATTTCCGTTCTCATCCAATTCATTGGTATAGAATAGAGGATTTCCTGTTTCAGGATTGATGCCCGCAAATTCTTGTACATAGAATGTACGATAAGAACTTCCTACTTTGTGTATTTGGGTTCCACTGACAATTTGTGTCTGTTCGCCATCTAATTTTACAACTTTATTGGAGTTATGACCTAAATTGAAAGTTGTATTCCAATTAAAGTCTTTTATTTTAATATTAGTGGAATTAATAGTTAATTCAATACCTTTATTTTTCACTTCACCTATATTCATTAAATAACTACTAAATCCTGTTGTCATGGATACAGGACAGTCCATTAATAAGTTTTTAGTTGTACGGGTATAATATTCAATCGTGAAGTTCAGACGATCCCAAAAACCAAAATCCAAGCCAATATTCATATTATAATTGGTTTCCCATTTCAGATTAGGATTTGCAATTTGGGACATTTGAATACCGGGTTGCTCCAAGTAACCACCACTAATGGAGCTTAATCCCATATAGCCGAAATAATCAGAAGGAAGAGTACCGTTTACACCGTATGATGCTCTTATACGCAAGTCTGTTAACCAATCTTTTACAGGTTGCATAAATTCTTCTTCAATAGTACGCCATGCTCCGGATACAGACCAAAATGTTCCCCAACGATTGTCACGGTGCAAACGTGAACTGCCATCAACACGAAAACTAGCTCCTAGATAATATTTATTTTTGTAATCGTAATTCAAACGGCTTAAATAGGATACCAGTCTGTACCTTGAATCACTTCCCCCTACAGATACTGTTTTCATTCCATTACTAATGGCATGTTTGTCGGGAGTTGTAAAATTGTAAGCTTCCCCTGATAAATAGTCATTGTAGGTATCATCAATTTCATATCCGGCAAGAAAGTCCAAATGATGAATGTTGTTGAAAGTAGTTAAATAGCTTAAGGTGTTACTCCATACCATTTTTTTATATTCTCTTATGCGTTTTACTACTTCTCCATTTTCATCTTCACCGTTGGAAGTACGTGGGTCATACCATTTCTCACCTTTTACAGTAGTGTAATCATAACTGAATGTTGTTTTGAATTTCAGATTTTTTATGATTTCGTATTCGGCATAAAGCGTATTGAATGCGCGTAGCATTTTTTCATGTTTATAATCGTATTCAGCTGATAATTTGGGGTTGCGGTCATTGGCTTTACGAATAAATTTACGATTCCAACTGCCATCTTCATTGTAGACCGGATCTGAAGGAGTAGCCCAATTACGTGAGGAATAGAAAGGAGATGTATAAGTGAATCCTTCGTCATAAACACTCTGATTTACATTTGAGAAAAGTATCTTGGCGCCTACAGTCAATTTGTCTGTTGCACTGAAATCTGCGTTCAAACGCCCTGTTACACGTTCCAAACCGGAACCTTGTACAATACCGTTCTGCTTCATATATGATAAAGAAGAGTAATATTTAAATTTATCGCTGCCACCGGCTAGTGATGCTTCATAGGTAGAATGATGTCCCTTTTGGAAAAGCTCTTTATTCCAGTCTGTGAAACCACACCATGGAATTGGAGCATATTTATCGATTTGCCCATCTGCATAAGTTTTACTTTGTGACATTAGCTCTTCCTCTGATATATTAGGATTTTTATCAGCTAGTTTACGTTGTTGATATAATATCAATCCATTGTAAATATATTCACGTCGTTCTTCTCCCCCCATAACTGAGCGATAATCCAGTGCGAAATCATTGCTACACCAGTCTGCTTTTAATGATATTTGTGCTTTTCCGCTTTTTCCTTTCTTGGTGGAGATTAAAATAACTCCATTTGCAGCACGTGAACCATAAAGGGAGGCTGCTGCAGCATCTTTTATTACTGTAATATTTTCAATATCCGAGTTGTTTAATGTAGACATTATGTCAAATCCGGAGTCGGAGCTGGTAGCAGCAACAGAACCGGATTGGACGGGAACACCATCGATTACGTATAGTGGAGAATTGCTTGCATTGAAAGAACCCATACCACGAATACGGATAGAAGTGGAGGCACCAGGCTGACCTGAACTGGAAGTGACTTGTACTCCGGGAGCATTACCTTCTAGCAAACTGGAGAATGAAACTACGGGTAAATCTTTTAATTCTCCTGTCTTCACAGTAGAAGCAGAACCAGCGTATGCCGGTTTCTTGAAAGTACCATAACCGGTAACAACCACTTCTTCCATAACATTATTATCAGGAGCCATGACTACTTTCAGTATCTTTCCGGCAGTGGCTTTTATTTCCTGCTTGCCATAACCTATATAGGAGATAATCAAAGTGGCAGGTATACGGTCTACATCTAATGAGAAGTGCCCGTCCAAATCTGTAGTAGTTCCATTCGTAGTACCTTTGACTAAGATATTCGCTCCAATAATAGGTTCTCCCGTCTCATCCAGTACTGTACCGGTTAATGTTGTTTTCTGTTGAGGAACAGCAGACTCTTTTTCTTCAATTTGCTTGATAGCAATAACGCCGTTGTGAACTGAATAGGTCAAACCGCTATTCATAAGACATTTATCAAGCACATTGGCTATTTTTTCGTTATTTACATTTAGGTTTTGGACTTTTATTTGTTTTACATCATTGGTGCTGTATACAAAAGTAAAGTCGGTTTGTCTTTGGATTTCCCAAAGAATTTCACTCAACGTGGCATTCTTGAATGAGGCTGTGACAGTGGCTTGTGCAAACACTTTGTTGGCAGCCTGCATAAAACCTGTGGTAATGATACAGAAAAATAGGAACGTAATCCACAAACGTTTACTACTTTTACCGTGATTGGTGTAGTTGTGTTTTTTGTCCATAATACATCATTTTTATTAGTTATAGAATGTGATTGTTTTGTTATTGACTTTTACGTGTACTTTTTGAGTCTCTTCCAACAAACGTACAAATGGAGTGATTTCCGAATACCGATCTACATTGCATCCAAAGCGTAGGTCTTTTATTTTCTCATTGGCAAAAATTACTTCCATGTCATACCAGCGTGATAGTATTTTCATGATATCTTCCAATCGCTGGTCTTTGAAATGAATTTTTCCTTTTATCCATGAGGTATAAAATCCGGCATCTACCATGCGTATCTGTATGCTGCTGTTTCCGAGGCTGATGGTAGCTTGCTGGGAAGGCTTTAAAATACAGCTTTCTCCAGTTTCTGTATTTACTTTGACAGAACCGTTTACCAAAGTTGTCTGATACTCTTCCTGTGGATAAGCAGAGATGTTGAATGTGGTTCCCAACACTTCTACTTGCATGCCTTGAGTGCATACTATAAATGGTTGCCCTGTTTTGCAGACTTCAAAATAGGCCTCGCCTTCCAGTTCCACTTTGCGTGGACCGTTATCAAATGTCACAGGAAAGCGGAGACTGGTCATTGCGTTCAGATGCACTTTTGTTCCATCACTTAACAATAGAGCATATTCTCCACCTCGTGGAGTTTCCACTTTATTATATACAGGCTTGTTTTTTGGGGCTGTTTTTGATGTTACTTGGTAATTCAGCATTGTAGAGTCCATGCGGACTCGGGCTCCGTCTATTTTCTCAAGCAGACTCTCTGTTTCTTTATTTATATGGATTGTCTGGCCGTCCTCCAATGTCAGAATAGCTTGGGATTCCCCAGGTAGAATGGATTGTGCGATGAACTGTGTGTCCGAAAGAGAAACGGGCGAGGTGAATTTCATGGAAATACTTACAAAAAGGACAGGTAACAGAATGATTGCGGCATAACTTACTATTTTGATATATCTGCTTCTGTTATTATTTCTTTTGATTCGCTTTTCCACTTCTTTCCATCCGGATGAAGGATTGAATGCCGTATTTTTCCGGAAATGTTGCTTTTGGTTTTCTTCATCACAAATTTTCTTGAATAAAATCTCGTGCGCTGTAGATTCTTCTCTCCAAGCAGTTAGTTTTATTGTTTCTTCCGGGGTTATTTCTTCCGACAGATACCTTGCTATGAGGTTGGCTATATAGAAATCTTGTTTTATCATATTTTGACCTGTTTTTTATCTCTTTTATAATAAAACAGGTCTGTTTGAAATTTGGGTGAATAATAAAACGACTTTTTTTGAAAAAAAACAAATTAATGTCTTTTTATATAAAGAACAAGAGGAAGTAATAGTAGTCTTTCAAATTCTCTCTGAGTTTCTTGTAGGCTATTTTCTTTAATGTATGGACTGTTTCTGTAGATATGTTTAGTCTGTCTGCTATTTCTGCGTTTTTTTTCCCTTCCAGAGATAGTTGCATAATGGCTTTCATTTGGTCAGGTAATTTATTTATGGCTTCAGAAACGATACGATAAGTTTCCTCTTCAACGATTGCATCGTGAAAAAAGGAATCCTTTTTCTTTTCGATGACATTTTGAGCGTATTCATATACTACTTTTGAATGCTCCAGTTCATTGAGTGCTTTATTGCGTACAGCTGTATATAAAAATGCTTTTACCTGATGCAGATAAAAAAAATCTTCTCTTATTTGCCATAGTTTGGCAAATGAATCTTGTACAATATCTGCTGAAGTTTCTTGGTTTTCTGTATATTGATTGGCAAATAAGCATAGAGTTACATAATATTTATTGAAAATATCATGAAACCCTTGCTCATTAAGCTTAATACTTATAGTTGTATGAGAAGTTCCCGCTGCCACCTTTGCTTTTAATTTTCTCTAATTTTAGTGCGAATATAGAGAAAATTAATTAAAAACAGCCTCTTATTCTATTAAAATATTATTTTAAGTCTACTACAGTAATACCTGCCCCACCAAATTGTACGTGTTCGTCTTGATAGTGTGCTACTCCTGGAACACTTCCCAAATAGCTGCGAATCAGGGTGCGCAGTATGCCTGTACCTGTTCCGTGAAGGATACGTACACGGTCTATTCCCAATAGTATGGCATCATCGATAAAATAAGTTACTGCCTGTATCGCTTCATCGCCACGCATACCGCGTACATCAATATCTTGTTTGAAATTTAGTTTCTTTTCATATACCCGATCTTGTGTTTCACTGCTGACGAAGGTACTTTTTACCATTGTTTTCTGGGTGGGCTGTATTGGTGTGCTACGTTCCAGCTTATCCAGTTTTACATTGGTTTTTATCATTCCGAACATAACTATTGCATTTTTGCCATTAATTCCTAGTACTTCTCCGACACTGGATTGACCTTTGATCTTTACAGTGCTACCTACAGTGATAGGCTGTTCTTTGGGTATTGACAGTTGGGAAGATTCCGTCTTGGCTTTATCCTTTTTGTTTTTTTTCCGCTCTTGTTTTTCACGGAGTTTTTCCATTTTCCGGATGATTTCATCTTCCTTGTTCTTTTTCTCGATATCTTCTATCTGATTTTTAAAATCAGTCAGTTCCTGACGTGCCGATTGTGTACGTTCTTTGTCGGCTTGTGCTTCCTTGATGATACGGATGGTATTTTCAATTCGGGCATTTGATTCCTGTAATAATTTTTCCGCATCTTCTTTGGCCTTTCGCAAAATCTCTTTACGACTTTTCTCCAGTTCCTGTAGTTCTTCTTCGTATTTGGCGATGGTTTCTTCCATCTGTTTTTCTCGTTTGCGGATGTTCTGACGCTTGGTTTCCCAATAACGTTTGTCACGTACGATATCTTGTAGATATTTATCAGCATTGATATATTCACTCCCTACAATTTCGGATGCGTCGGCTATAACTTCTTCCGGTAAACCTATTTTCCTAGCTATTTCTACTGCAAATGAACTTCCCGGATTTCCTATTTGTAATTGGAATAAAGCTTGCATTAAATGCCTGTCATATAACATGGCACCATTAACCACTCCTTCGTGATCTTCGGCAAAATGTTTCAAATTTTGATAATGAGTGGTGATAACGCCGAATGTGCCCTTTTCATTGAAACGTTTCAACACAGCTTCAGCTATGGCTCCTCCAATTTGTGGTTCTGTACCTCCGCCGAATTCATCAATGAGGATAAGGCTGCGTTTGTTACAGCTTTTCATCATTGTTTTCATGTTGGTAAGGTGTGAGGAGTAGGTACTCAGATCGTCTTCGATACTTTGTTCGTCACCTATGTCTATAAAGATACTGCCGAATAATCCGGCATGGCTACGTTCATGTATCGGAACCGGCATACCACATTGTAACATATATTGTAGTAATCCCACAGTCTTCAGACAAACGGATTTACCTCCGGCATTCGGTCCGGATATAATTAGAATGCGTTGATTTTTAGTTAGTTCTATATCTAGAGGAACAACTTTTTTATTATGCTTGGCCAGCGAGAGTTGCAATAGTGGGTGTATGGCCATGGTCCAGTCCAAAATCTGTTTGTCTTCCAATGATGGTTTGGTGGCGTTCGTCTGAATGGAAAAATGGGCTTTGGCACGGATGAAATCAATTTCTGCCAAAAACTCGTATGACTGGAGGATGGCGGGGACCTGTGGGCGGATTATGATAGAGAAATCTGTCAGGATGCGGATGATTTCCCGGCGTTCTTCTCCTTCCAATTCCCGTATTCTATTGTTTGCTTCCACTACTTCGGCCGGTTCTATGAAAACTGTTTTGCCGGTGGATGATTCATCGTGTACAATTCCCTTGATTTTCCGTTTTAATCCCGGTGCGACAGGGATGACGAGTCTTCCGTCACGCATGGTAGGAGTTACATCTTTATCAACATAACCTTCTGCTTGAGCGTTGCGTAGAATTGCATTCAAACTGCGTGATATGCTTCCGGCTGTCGAGGCCAACTCTCTGCGGATGCGTAATAATTCGGAAGAAGCGTTGTCTTTGATTTTTCCGAATTTGTCTAAGATGTTGTTAATACGCGTGATGAGTTGAGGGAACACGATAATATCTCCTGCCAGTTTTTGTAGGGCAGGGTAGGGGGAGTTTTCTTTTTCTTGTTCTTCGTCATTCGGGGTCAGTGTCAGAAAATGGATGATATCACGAATTGTTTCTAAAGAACGGCGTAAATCAAACAGTTCTTGCTCATCCAAATACATACCTTCTACGCGGATACGTTTTAGTGATGGTCGTACATCAAAAAAATATTGGTCGGGAAAACTGTCTTCCTCTTGTATGATGCGCATGAATTCCATCACCTGTTCCAGCCATTCATTAATATCCTTAAAGGATTCTGAGAAGTTCATTTCATCTACTCTTTCTTGACCTAATGTGCTGAGACATTTCTCTTTTAGTAAATGACGGATGGAATCGAAACCTATTTTCTGTTCGAAATTCTGAGGGTATATCATGATTTATTTCTTTCGTTTATTATTCGTATGCAAAAATACGATTTGAAAATTTTATAGCAAAAAAACTGGTAAACTATTTGCTTATTTAAAATAAAGTCGTACCTTTGCAGCGCTTTCAACGGAAAGTACTTTTGAAAAAAGAAGTCTTGGAGAGGTGGCAGAGTGGTCGATTGCGGCGGTCTTGAAAACCGTTGTACTGCGAGGTACCCGGGGTTCGAATCCCTGTCTCTCCGCTGGAAAGAATTACAAAACAAAGAAAATCCCCTGTAAATTAATACTTTACGGGGGATTTTTTGTTTTTGGTGCATGGCAAATAAGCATATCACTTGCAACGGACTTTACTTTTATAAAGATCATTTTGTTTTCTGATAAATTTCCGGAAGTGTCTTTGACGTATTATCTTTTTCATTAGAAAGTTCGGGGTATTTATGCCCTCATGCCCTCACTGTATGTATAATGGGTTTATTATGAATGACTTATATGATTATAGTAAAAAAAATTGCTCTCACTTATACTCTCATGCCCTCACTACGTTTTGAAGTTGATTTTCACATAATATGCTTGCTGTCAGCTATATATTCTTTTTTATAGACAGTTCCTGCCTGGTATAAAGTAGGGCGTTTTCAAGCCTTTTCCTCGTAAGAAATGCGCATGAAAGGGAAAACTTCCACGAAATGATAGCTTACGGATTCGCGGCAGCGGTAAAAAAGAACAAGGGACATTCATTAAATATTACAAAATCAGCCAACTAATTCATACACAAAGTATTGCGAATTAGT
>ENA-OURC01000491-OURC01000491.1-human-gut-metagenome-genome-assembly--contig:-NODE-491-length-13813-cov-5.06069_pt1 | contig 13813 bp, 19 predicted proteins | sample MGYA00243026_ERZ508738 | MGnify/ENA primary metagenome ERZ508738 (study PRJEB26277, sample SAMN04329806) | human gut metagenome | biome: human-associated habitat | host: Homo sapiens | place: USA...
TGTGTTTGCCGGGACCGTGCAAGCGGTCGTCGCGCCAGACACGCTTATCGTTTTTGATGTGCTTGCGTTTTTTACGCGCCACTCAAAAACAGCGGAGGTTTGTTTTATCTCCGCGAAGCACGTCTGTGTAAGATCTGTGTCGTCAGTGGTATCCCATGTAAATGTATTTTTTTGCGTTCTGTTTACAAAAGCCCCTGACGACGGTGCGAAATTCTCCGCCTTTATTCCTACATTATCGTTAGAGTATTCGCACTCAAGGAATGGTTTGTATGATGATTTTGCACCATAAAAAATCGCCTCTGATGCGTGTCCTTCTCTGCCCGTTATAAAAGCAAACAAAAAGCCGTTGCGCAGACCGTGCTCAAGTCCATTCTTCTCCGCTGCATTGTATTGCGACATTGTGAATGTCACCTGCGCCTGTACAACTTTATTGAGTTCGGTCCAACTTGCCGACCCGCTTGTTGATCCATCGTTCAACTGCTGCGGCTGCGTCGCATATGTCGCCGTACTTACATCAAGCGGTTCTTTCAGCCCGAGCGCATAGGCTGATATATACGCTGCCCCCCAGCTCCCCAATATGCCTTTCGTTGGCATTGCATATAGCACAAGCTTAACCTTTGTAATGCGTTTGTACTTGTACGCTGCTGCCGGTTCTCCGAATTTCAGTAGTATGTTGTCCCACCCTCCGAATGTTCCGGAATGGTTTGTAAACGGCTCCACAAACAACTTGTATTGCGTAAGATCCGAGAAGTTTGTGTTCGGATAGTTTTTCGCGACTGCTGTTGATCCACTCGCCGGTACTGTAAAGGTTGCCATTTACTTCGCCCCCATTCTGGCTGTGATGCGTGCGTTTTTGGCGATGCGGAGGATGGTGTCTAGGTCGTCGACGTGATCCACGTATACGGTGGTGTTGTAGGTATCGCCGGATGTGTAGCGCGTCTCGCTGGCCGTCTGGATGCGGGAGCCGGACGGCAGGAAGATCCGCTCCGGGCCGTTTTCGTTGACCCGCGTGAAGCCGCCATACCAGTTGTCCGTGCCGGAGGCGTTGCCGCCCAGATAGCGGCGAACCCATTCGTCCTCTGTGATGCCGATGGTGGACGGATCGCCGCGGGCAATCGCGTCCTCGTAGGCTTTGGAGAGGTCTGCCGCGCTCTGCCCCCACTGCTGCGCTGTGTAGCTGTCGAGCAGATTTTGGTAGTTGTTTCCGTTTCCGCTGGAGTAGCCGAAACCGAGCGCGTGCGTCATCTGTCCCCAGCCCTCGCTGATGTGGCCGGTGCTGAAGTTGATAACGCCTTTTAAAAGCTCCGCCGCGTCGGCCATGAGCGCCATTACCTTTGCGAGTGGCTGCAATGCCTTGGTCAGCGCCGGGACGCGGTTGTTGGAAAGGTCGGACATGGGATTGAGGATATCGCCGACGGTCTCCAGCAGCATGCCGAAGGCGTCGACGATGCCGGAGTCCTTGAGCGCCTTGCCGCCGTCCTTTACCATGGTTGTCACGTCGCCGTAGAATTCTTCGAGATACGGGGCGAATTCGGCGGACAGCTGGTTTTTGACGCCCTCCTGCGTCTTTTGCAGGCGCTGGTATGCGTCGTCTACCGCGCCGAGGGCAGAAAGCGCCTCGTCGTCGAGCACATACCCGACGTTGTGCGCCTCGTCTGCGTACTCCTTCAGAGTTTTCGAGCCTTGGATGATCAGCGGATTCAGATCCTGAGCCGAGCGTCCGAAAATGTCCATGGACATTGCGTCCCGCTCAGTCTCGTTTTTTACCTGCCCGAGCGCGTCAATCGTTTCGTAGAAAACGTCGTTCGCGCTGCGCATGCTGCCGTCGGCATTGGTCACGGAGACGCCCAGTGCCTCAAAGGACGCCTTTGCATTTCCGGTGCCATTCATAGTATCCTGCATATTATTGGTCAGCTTTCGGAGGCTGCCTTGCAGGGTGTCGACGGATACGTCGATCAGCTCGGACGCATAGGCAAACTCTTGCAGCTGCTGTGTCGATTGCCCGGTCTGCATGGAAAGCGTGATGATGTTGTCGGCAAAGGCGGCGGACTCCTTTGTCATGGAGATCATGGCTTTTTCTGCCTTGACAATCGCCGCCGCGACGGCAGCAAAGCCGCCTGCCAGCGCCAGCGACTGTGTATCGAGGCTCCCCATGGCGCTCATGGAGGACTTCATGCCGTCCGGCAGCTGAATGCCGAGCTTGGACGTCAGGCCATTCACCACGTCGCCGAGGTTGCCCATCTCCTTGCTGGAGTCGGCGATTTTCTGCTTGTTCTCGTCTACCTGATTGTTCAGGTTGTTTAATTCTGCCTTTGCGTTATTGAGGCTTGCCTGCCACTGCATGGTGCGCTTGTCGGCCTCGCCGTATTTTTCGGTGGACTGCTGGAGCGCAGCCTTGAGATACTCGATCTTCTCCGCCTGCGTGGAAATCTTGCGCTCTAAGACGTCATTCTTGGCGTTTAGGGCCTCTACGCTGTCCGCGTTCTGCGCGTAGGCAGAGGATACCTTGCGCATTTCCGAGTCCAGCACCTTCATGCCGCTGCCGATCTCGGAAATTGCCTGCTTGTATTCTTTTTCGCCCGAAAGCGTAAATTTTGTATTGATGCTCGGCATGTTAGGTGCCTCCGTTCAGATAGGCCGATAGGCTCTGCGGCTGTTCCTGCTGCTTTTGCGGCGCAAGCGCGTCAAGCAGGAGCGTTATGCGGCGCGGGGACATGGTTTTCCAGAAATCCCGCTCCGGCAGATGCAGCCGGAAGAGCCAGATTGCGAGATAGCCGGGGAAATCAAAGCCCAGCTGCTTCGGTTTCCCCGGCGGTGTCAGTTTTTTTCGTCTTCCGACGTTTTTTCACCGAGTTCTTCCTCCGTCGGCGTGACTGCAGCCTGAATCATCTGGTAGATCCGCGTCCCGGCCTCCAGCGTCTGGTGCATGGTGAGCTTCCGGCCCAGCTGCTTGCTGGTAAAGCGCAGCGGAAGGCCGTTTTCATCGGTGATGCCCTGCGTGTCTGCGGCGTCTGTCAGCATGGCGGCCAGGAAGGCCAGCGTGCTTTTGAGGCCGTGCACCGTATTCAGCGCGCGCAGCAGATTGCCGTCATATTCGTCCTGCACGTCGCCAAGTACGTTCATGTTGCAGGAGAGCCGGTATACCCGGCCCTCGAATTCATAGTCAATGGTTTTCAGTTTGGTCGTCTCCATCAGGTCTCACCCAACTTTCCCTTGATCCAGGCAACGGCCTCCGCCGCGGTGTCGACGGTCTCGGTCTCGAGCAGCAGCTCGTCGGTCGAATCGTCTGCGAGGAATTCGCCGGTCGTCGTCGGCGTGTTGAACTGGATGTTCTCGCCCTTGGTCTGGTAGGATAGCGAGGGCGGGCCGAACAGCACCTTCGGCACCCACACGCAGGTGTATTTGGTCACACCGTCGATCTTATCCGGCGCGTAAAAGCCGACGCCGACGTAATTCGCGATGTCCTTGGCCGAGAATTTTAGATTTTCCTTGCTGGTGTCGGACGTGCAGCCATAAAACATGGTTTGCGCGTTCTTTTTCAGGTACTTGACAGCTAGCGAGATCGTGCCGCCGGTGGCAAGCTTGATGTATTCGGCAAGCTTGGATTCTGCGTACAGGCGGCCCTCGGCGAACTTGAGTTCCAGCTGCGCGCTCATGGCGTCGCCGACGTCAGTCGGCTCTGTGTAGGTCACGGTGCCGGACGTGTTTTTATACTTTCCCGCCCGGATGCCGCGTAAGTCAAAACTAGGCATTACAGTAAGCCCCTTTCTTTCAGCTTTTGTGTGAGGATCTTTTCGAGCTCCGCGTCGACGCGCTTTTTCGCGTTGCGGACGCCCTTCGTCCAGAAGTATGTTCCTTCGATTTTTCCGTATTGCTCATGGCGGCCATAATTTAAAACAAAAAGCACGGTCGCCCTGCGCGTTCCGTGCTCGTTTTTGCCGACTGCCGTGATGGTGATATACGGATCTCCGTTTTTGTCCTGCTTGATGGTTTTGCGGTATTTCACGCTGGATGCATATGCCTCGGTCTGAAACCCGCTCGCCTTTACCATTTTTTGCAGCTCTTCGACGATGATGTCCCCGGCGGCATACAAAAGTTCCTGCTGCATCTCGTCGTCAAACATATTCGCCTTTTGGAGCGTCGCCATGAGCTCATCCGTGCCTGAAAACGAGATCTTAGCCATATTCCGCGCCCTCCGTTTCGGCGATGAGCGCGATCTGCGTTCGGCCTGTTTCCTTGTCGTAGGTTTCCATGTCGACGGTGACGATGTAGCCAGCGGCCTCCAACGCGGCTTTTACGCGCTTTAAAAGCCCGGCGGCAAAGCCCTCGGCGAAGATGGAAACGGCGTACTGCACGCCGGTCTCGGCCTCTCCGCCCTCGGCGTAGAGCTGGCCGGACTGGCCGAGCAGCTGATAGGTGATGTAGGTTTCCTTCGCGCCCTTATAGGGCGGATGGCAGACCGGAACGCCCAGGCTTGATAGCGCCTCATAGATCATCATGCGCCGTCCCTCCGTTTGCAGGTCAGCTCGATTTCCTCTGTTTCCTGCCCGTAGCTGCGGACGACGTCAAATACGTCGGAGCCGCAGACGAGCTGCTGCTCGCCGCCGTATTCCGCGCTGTGTATGCGGAAAATTGCGTCCGTGCGCTTGCCTGCTTGCGCGGCCTGATAATACTCGGCGCGGTTTACGGACTTTCGGGCAGCCCAGACGGTGGTTTCGCGTTCGAGCTTTTCCGCCGTCTGGCCGTTTACGATGGGGTAGGAGAACAGGCGCAGCGTGATCTGCGTGTCAAAGATCACAGCAAGCACCTCCTGCTCCGCCGCTGGCTTGGACTGCCCTGTAATCGTCGGACAGCCCCATAGCGTCGCGGATATCTGCAAAGCAGGTCTTCCATTCCTCGCCCCGGCCGCAGAAATCATGCTGCCAGCGGACGTATGCGCGGACGGCGTCCTTGACCAGCGGATCTTCGTCCGCTCCCTCTGCGCCCGCAAGGTGCAGGCGCATGAGGCAGGCGTCGATCTCGTCTTTGAGCTCGTCGTCAAGGGCGTTTGTGGTCAGCCGCAGGGCGGTTTTTGCAACGTTGATCAAAGCCAATTGTCATCCCTCCCTGTTGGCCGCGCTCCGTCAGGTCTTCTTCTTGGTCAGCGTGACGAGGCTGTTGACGTCGGCGCACGCGCCGTCGGCGATCTCGATGGCCTTTGTGACCTCGTCGTCGGTGTCCTCGTCGGTGTAGCGCTTTACCGTCATGCCCATGTTCTCGTTCCAGAGGTAGTACGCCGGATCGAACATAAAGGCGAAGACGTTGTCGGCCGTTACCGACTCCGCGAAGGCCGGCAGGTAGTCGCCGGTCAGGATGACCTCGCGGCCGAGGATGTAGTTGACGGGCTTGCCGTTGATGCCGTAGTTGACGCGCGCGACGGGCTGGCCGTTGTTGTCGACCATGCCGACGATCTGCGTCTCGAAGGTCTTCTTGGACATGAACCAGACCGCGCCGTCATATGCCTGCGGCAGCGCAGCTTCGGCCTTGCACAGATCCTTGTAGGTCAGAGCAGTTGTCGCGGCGGCAATGTCGATGTTCTGGCCAGTCGGAGCGGTCTCCGCAAGGATTCCCTTCGGCTGGCCGGAACCGGTGCCGTTGATGATGGCCTGCTCCTTCGCCTTTACCATCGCATTTGCGACGTTCCGGACAAACTGTGCCTCGAACATCGGGTATGCCATGATGGAAACTTCCAGCGACATGGAGATCGCGCAGCGCAGCTTGTGGTACGCAAAGACGATCTTTCCGGTCGAAGTCTTTTGCTTGTCAGAGCCTTCGCCCTCGGCGACCCAGGAGGCCGTCGGCTTGGCCGAGCTGGTCGGGACCTGGACGCCGCCCGCGTAGGACGTGTGTGTTACGCGCGGCAGGATCATGCCGATGGCTTCCATCTTCTCGTAGATCTTCTGGATGGTCGTGGTCGGGATGACGCTGCCGACGTCGGAGGTCTTGGTGTTGGCGTCCACGTTGGTCAGCTCTGCGGGGATCTTCTTGCCGGTCAGGACATAGTTCATAAAGGCCCGCTTGTACTCGTCGGTGTCGTACCGGTCGAGCACGTCCGAGGTCTTGGCGCCGCCGGACAGGTCGACGGACTGCGCGGCCGCAGCCGGAGCCGCTACTTTCTGGCCCGCGAGGGCGTTGAGGTTCGCCTGAATCTTGGCTTCCTCCTCAAACTTGGCGTCGAGGGCTTCGACTTCCTTCATCTTGGCCTGCGCCTCTGCGGTCTTGCTTTCGTCCAGCAGCTTCTGGGCGTCGTCCATGAGCTTCTGGCGCTGGATGTTGTAAATTTCCTTCGTCATTTCAATTCTCCTTTGAGTTTTAAAAATTTCAGTTTTGCTTCTGCCTGCGCCCGTTCGGGCATAAAAAAATCAGGCTCTGCAGCCTGACCTTTTAAAAAGTTTTCCGCGCGCCGGAGCGCGTCTTCGCTGAGCATGCCGGAATAAAAATCCGCGGCCAGCGGCTTCTGGCCGGTATCCGGCTGCATCACGCGGTCGACGAGGCCGAGTTCTACGGCCCGCTCCGCTGTGATCCATGTTTCTGCGTCCATCATGGCGGCGATCTCCGCCTCCGGCCTGCCGGTCTTGGCGACGTAGGCCGAGATAATGGCGTGGTTGGCGTCGCGTAGCGTCCCTGCTGTGTGCTCCATCAGTCTGTAATCGCCGCTGGGTTGTGGCTGGTCGTTGTGAATCATCATCGTACCGGTCGGTGTCATTTCCGACTCGCCCGCCATGGCGATGATGGACGCGGCCGAGGCTGCGAGGCCTACAATGCGGATGTGGACGCCGCCGGCGTAGCTGCGCAGGGCGGTGTAGATCTCGCTTGCGGCGAAGATCTCGCCGCCGCCGGAATTGATCTCGACTTCGGCCCGCTCGCCGTTTCCCTTGGCAAGCGCGTCCGCTACGGATCTCGGGCTCGTCGCCTCCATTCCGTAAAACTGATAGAAGCGGTGCAGATTGCTGGATACGATGGGCCCGCGAATGCTGATCTTCATGTGGTTTCATCTCCTTTCTGCGTGGTGTTCCGGTCTACCGGCTGCGTGTCTAGCCTGCGGATCGGCTTGTCCCCGCCGTCTACCGGCGCGAGGTTGAATGCGCGCCGCCATTCGTTCGGCGTCAGCGCGCCTCGGTCGACCAGCTGCAAAAGGTTCAGCTTTGTCGAGGTCGACGCGAAGTCCCACGCGGAGGCCTCGAATACGATGCGATTCCCGCAGCCGCGCTCGCGCCGGGAGAATAGCTTGCGGGTGTACTCGCCGCTGAGCTGCTTCAGCACCGGCTCGATCTCGGCGTCAAAATAGGCGCTCTGTTCGTCCTCCGTCGCAATCGACGTTACGATATGCGGGTTGGTGTTAAACAGGGCATAAATGCGCTGCGTGGTTTTGTCCATCTGGGCGGCGTTCGGGACGTAATCCTTGGGGTCAATCTGCTTCGCCTCTGCCTTTGCGTCTACGGCCGCGACGCCCGTGCCGTTGGAAACATTGAGGAAGCTGTCGGCAAAGTCCTGCGCGCGCTTCTTGATATCCTCCGCGCGCATGGAGGCTGCGAACATCAAAAGCCAGCGGATGACGGCGCTATTCCGGATGGCCTTGACGATGCCCTGATCCGTCGTGGTGACGATCTCCATCAGCGGCACAATGGCCGGAGCAATGGGGTCGCCGAAGATATCATTCTCGTAAAAGTCCCCGCGCAGGTGGATGATATCGTCATAGGCAAACGTCAGGACGCTGCCGTTCTGCATGTAAAATTTCAGATACAAATTTCCGCCCGCGTCATAGACAGCGTCTGCCTGCATGGCCGCGACTGGAAAAATTGCGTTCGGCAGGCCGTTTTCATCCCGCAGGATCACGGCGAAGGCGTTGTTGTTGAGGACCAGCTGCGCGGCCAGCTTCTCCTGCAGCAGCTGGCCTGTCATGTACTGGTTCGGTTCCTCGAGCAGGAACCGGATATACGGCTCCGGATTGACGGCTAGCTTCCGCGCCGAGGCCGTGACTGTCTCCCGGATGTGCTTTGCCGTCAGCTTGCCGATGGCCTTGATCTTGGGCCGGATGCAGGCGCGGACGATATCGGACTGATACATTTTGCCGTTGTAGCTGTAAAAGCCATTCCCGCGCTCCTGCACCATCTGGACGGTCGAGACGCGCTTGGTGGTCGTGATATTCGTCAGGAGGTTTTTAAAAAATCCCATTGTCTCACTCCTAGAGCATACTGGTGTATTCTGCCTGCTTCTGATCGTAGATCGTGTAGGCGTCGAGCAGGGCCGCCGTTCCGTCAATGCGGCGCGTGGACTTGCTCGTTTTGTGCGGCTGGATATTGCCGTTTTTGTCCTCGTCGTAGGCGGTGTTTGCGAGGTTCCACTTGTCGATCGGGTGGTTGTTGTAAATAATGCGCTTGGATTCGAGGTCGTTTCCGCAGCGCTTCATGGGCTCTGACAAGGTCTTCACGCCCTGATGTACTGCGATCATGGCCTCTTTCCCGAAATAGTCCGCCATGCTGTCTACCCAGTAAGACGCAGACCAGGCGTCGTAGCCGAAGAACGGCAGGAAAATATCGAGGTCTTCCTGCACCTCGACAAACCATGCTTTGACGTCCTCATAGCGGATCTTGTTTCCCTCTGACAATCTGAGCAGCCCGCGCTCATTCCACTTGTCGTATGGGATCTTGTCCTCCGTGACGCGCTTTTCCAAGAGATCCTGCGGCAGCCAGTACATCTGCAGCACAAACAGGATCTCCGGCAGCTCCGGCACTTGGAACAGCACCTTCGCCGCCGTCAGGTCGGTGGTCTTAGATAGATCCGCGCCGCCGATGCCGTATCGCGGGTAGGACAGGACGCGCTCTTGCACATTCCCGTCCGCCATGTAATGCTGCCAGATCAGGCGGCGGTTTTCCCTGTCGAGCTGGAAGGTGTCGCGATTGTCCAGCTGCTCAAAATTGAGCCAGGCTTCGGAGGACGTTTCGCGGATGTTGAAATCCTTGCAGACGAGGTTTCGGACGAGGGCCGGGTTTTTCTCCGCCCGCTCGACTCGCTCTTTCAGCGCCGTGTAGGACTTGATCGTCCCGAGCCCCGGATTTGCCTTTTTCCAGCAGTCCGGGTCGGTCCACTCACTGCGTTTGTCGAGCTCGTAAATAAACGCGATCCGGCGCGGGTCGTGGTACCCGTCCGGATCTTCGTAGCCGTTTATGATGCGCTCGGCCTCTTCGTATTTCTCGTCGTAGATGTCCTCGCGTATGGTGCCCGCGGTGGAGGTGATAAAGATCAGCGGTTGCTCTCTGGCCGTCACGCCGTCGGCGATGATGTCGTACAGGGCGCGCCCGCTCTTCCACTGGTGGATCTCATCCATCATGGCCCCGTGGATGTTGAGTCCGTCGAGGGTGTCGCTGTCAGAGGCCAGCGGCTTGAAAACGCCGTCGTTAAAATCGCTGTCCAGCTCAGTGACCAGGCTGCGCATCCGGCGGCAGAGCGCCGGGGACTTCTTGACCATGCGCTTTGCTTCCTGCCAGATGATCTTTGCCTGGTCGCGCTTGGTCGCGACGGCGTAGACCTCTGGGCCAGCCTCGCCGTCTGCCAGCTGTAAATACAGGCCGACGCCTGAGGCCAGCAGCGACTTGCCGTTTTTCTTTCCGACAATGAGGATCGCTTCGCGGTACTGGCGGTTTCCCTCGATGTCGATAAACCCGAAGACAGTCGCCAGCAGCGCTTTTTCCCATAGCTCCAGCTTGACGAGTTGTCCGCCCGCCTTGCCCTTGGAGTGGTGGCAGTAGTTTTCAAAAAACTCTAGGACGTGATTGGCACGTTTCGGCGAGTAGTAAAACTCGGAGTTTTCCGCTCCCAGCTGCTCTACAACGTGCCGGTAGGTCTTCTGGACTTTCAGGCTGACGACCTCGCGGCCGTCCTGGATAGCCTGCCAGTATTCGAGGATGGGGTTGTAGGTCGCCGGGTAGCGCGTGAGCTTCATGCCTCGTCACGCTCCCGGACAAAGCTTGCAAAGCCGTCGTCCTCCTGCTTTGGCGCGGTGTCCGGCTTCGGCAGGAGCGCCGTGAGCTGCTTGATGATCTTCTGGTAGTTCGCGTTTGTCGAGTTGTATGCCTGCCCGATGGGCCGGGCGCGGTCATACGGCTCGAGCCGCTCCGACTGCTGGAATTTTTCCGTCCAGCCGTTTTCCCGCAGGTCGTCCGCCATGTCCTCGCACTCGATGCGCATAAAGGCCGCCTGATCGATGAGGCCTGCGACAGTCCCGGCCGCTTCCTTCGGCAGATTCCGGTAAAGCTTTTTCAGGCGCGCTTTCTCCGCGCGGATCCGCTGTTCTTTGGTTTTTTCCCGCTGATTCGCCACAGAAAACGCCTCCTTTTCGCGTGATTTTTGCCGTCTGTCCGCGCGTGCGCGTAGATTACTTATCGCCGCGCTTTTGTAGGGGGGCCTCGCGAACGGCCTGCGTATTCTTCCGAGGTAGGGCGTGCGGTGATTCAGCCGGCGCCCCGGCCTCGCGCGACGGGGGGGATCGGGTCGCCGGCGGCGTCGAAGAAAATTTTTTGCGTCAGAGATTTTGCGACGCCGTGCCCGTCAAACTGATCGTGGCAGTCCTTGCAGACGAACTCGAGGTTGGAGTAGGACAGGCTGATGTCCGGGTCGGTGATGTTGTCCGGCGTGAGCACCCGCTTGTGGTGGACGATGTAGCCCGGCTTATCCCGGCACTCTTCACAGAGCCCGCCGTCGATGGTCCGGCGGAACTTGATATACCCGGCGCGGCATTTCTTCCAGCGCGCGGATGCGTAAAAGCGCGCGGCCCATGGCTGCATCCTGCTCCCTCCAATTCTTCACGTTATCACTGTAGCATATTTCTTTGGCCCTGTTGGCTCAATTTTTGCAATAGCCAAGCTCCCGTGCCGCTTCGTATACAAAACGGCTGTACATGCGCTTGGCTGTCGACTGGCTTACATGCACCCGGCGCGCGGCGGATTCCAGGCTTTCCCTCGGCCAGATCCATGCGTGCAGGCGCACGACCTCCAGCACGTCGGCTCCGTCCCGCCATGTCTGTGCTGTATTGATCGCGGCTTGCACGGCAGCATAGTCCTCGTACTCCCGCGAAGATAAAACGCGCACAGCGATATCCTCAACGGCGCGCCCGGAGGAATGTCCGCCCGGCTGTGCAGAATACCCCGGTGTGATCTTCTGACGGCTCATGTCCCGAACCTGTCTGTCCAGTTTCGGGAATTCGCCGATGGTGCGGCAGACGTTCCAGTACCACCAGTATCTCGGCGTTGACACTTTCCCACTTCCTTTCTGCTTCGTTCTAAAACCTTACGCATATACAAGGTTTAATTTAAGCGGCTCCCGTTCCGCTTGTGCTCTTTTGGATCGACTACATATTTATAGTATTGATACCCGTACTTTGTCGTCCGTGCCTCGACGAGGATATAGCCTCGCGGGGCGACGGGCGGATGCTTGGGGCTGTACTCGCGCACGGCCTCGGTCGCAGGTTCCGGCTCGGGGCGGATGCAATTTCGCGTCGCCTTGTACCGGTGGCCGCCAAATTCTTTTCTCCAGTGCGCATGCAGGTAACTGGCAAGTGCTGTGTAGTCCTGGCCGTGGTCGACCTTGTTTCCCTGCTCATCTATATAATAGTTGTGCTTTCGCAGGTGCCGAACCTCGATCACGCTGCCGAGCCCCCAAAGCCCGCCGATGGCTTCTTCCGGGATCCCCTCTGTTACCAGGTGCAAATGGAAGCGGTTGGTTGTTTTTCCTCTTCCGTAGAAAGCAACGATTTTGGCCTCCGGATAGTGATACTGCATGCGGCGCACAAGGTTGTCGCGCACTCTGCGCATTTCCTCTGCGGTATGTACCTCGTTTTCTGTATCCAATGTCAGGGTGGAATACAGGCTTGTGGGCGAGAAATTGGCGTTCATCAGCGCAACGAGCCGATCCAGCGACTGCTTGCTGTTGAATTCATCGCGCTCCGCCTGCGTCTGGAAGCGCGGCTTGCGCGACTTGCTGGTCTTTTTGTCCGCACCGTCGGACACGGTATACACGATCTGCGTACATACCGCCCCTGTAAACAGGCGGCGCTTGTGTCTCTTTGCCATAATTTCTCCCGCCCTGTCTCATTTTCCGAGGCTTGCGACAATTTGCCGTTCGCGCTCTGATAATTCCCATATATGTGCTGCGGCTTTCTCTGCGGCTTTCTCTGCTGCGGCTTTCTCTGCTGCGGCTTTCTCTGCTGCGGCTTTCTCGGATAGCAGTAGGCCTCCGCCGAAAATCTTTTTCCCCATCGGGCGCTGGCTGTCCAGCTTCTCAATCTGTGTGCAGTCCTCGCGCTTAACCGCAAACTCTACACCGTATTGCGCATATTTCTGCAGCATGCTGCCGTCAGCACATAATCCGGATATGTATATTTCGGCAACTCCCGTTTCGTCTGCGACTTTATCTGCCGCATCGCCCGCTCGACTGCCCTTCCGAGTGATGGGGCGCTCTGTGCGATGTTTCCTCCGAAACTTGTTACAAACGCCGTGCGAACGACTGCGCCGTTTTCATACGTGATGTCTGCATCGCAAATGATATGGTTCATCCTCATCGCAACTGATCGGCCGAAGAACGCCGTGAGCGATGGCGCAAAAAGAAAGAACGCAATCCCTCTGTCTATGTAGAATTCGCAGATTTTTGAAAGAATCGAAAAAGGCGGGTTGTCCAGCACGACGCAGCCGTCCGGATAGTCAAAACGCTCATAGTCCCCACCCGGATAGAATGGCCGCACGATGCAGGCCGGGTCAATCCCATACTCACTGCACGCCCAATCCCGGATCGCATCATAAACAAGCGGTGGCGTGTAGCAGTCGTCCGTTGTCTTTTTGGGTTTGAATTTCTCCGTGAACGCATCGTATTCCGGGTTGTCGTCGAATAAGCATCCCTGTTCCCATTGCATGTTGTAGCCCTCCTTTGTTTTTTCTGCCCGCTCAAAGCGTGGCCGGAGATTCCGGCCATGCGTTCAGCGATCAGCATCGTTCGTTGTTTCTTTCTGCATGTATGCACGTTCGTTTTCAGATATCGCCCCAAGCCCATACAATGCACGCACCTCATTCATTGTCGGTTTTCTTTTCGGTTTCTCGCTTTCTGGCATAACCTCTTCCAGTCCGAGCACCTCTATCGTCTCTATCGCCTCAAGCGAATCCATCAGATCCATCGCTCGCCGTTTCAGGCTGCGCAGCTTGAAAAATACCAGCACGCCCAGCGCGATCCACTCCAGCGCAGCAGCAAGCTCCAAAATCTCAATGATCATTTTCTTCTCCTTCTATCCCTTCCAGTGTTGCTTGGCAGTATTGGCACCGGCGCGGCAAAACGCGCTTCACGCCGCCATTTTTCCAGACTTCGATATGTGGCTTCTCCGGCCTGCCGCAGACCGGGCAACGGTAGACACGGAAGATATCATCCCAGCGCCACCAATTCCCGGTGCGGCACAGCTGCTTCTCCGCGTTTTTAAGCAGCACGGCATAGCAGTCCGGCACATCCTCCGGGAACCATCCTGCGATAGGGCCGCCGTTCAGCAGGCACTTGTCGCAGTCGTCCGCCCTGCACGCCTCTATCGCCTGCATGATCTCCGCAAAGCTCATGTCCTTTTTGCCAAGCCGCAGCGCTTCCCAGCGCTTGTCTTTCTTGCTCATTCCTGCGCCGCCTCCATTTCCTTGCGCTCCTGCATAAATCCGTGCAGGAACAGCTCCAGCAGAGCGGCGGCGCGGTTGCACAGCTTTGTGAAATCCTTCTTGCCGATCTGCAGCTTGCCGGTCGTAATAACTTC
>ENA-OURC01000506-OURC01000506.1-human-gut-metagenome-genome-assembly--contig:-NODE-506-length-13572-cov-5.39158_pt1 | contig 13572 bp, 8 predicted proteins | sample MGYA00243026_ERZ508738 | MGnify/ENA primary metagenome ERZ508738 (study PRJEB26277, sample SAMN04329806) | human gut metagenome | biome: human-associated habitat | host: Homo sapiens | place: USA...
GCAAGCAGGTGCTAATCAATAAGCAAAGCCGCGAGCACGCTGAAAAAGCGCGTGTGTCCATCAAAAAAACAATGACCCAGCAGATGGACCTGGCCAACCGCGTGCAGAAATTTGTGGACTGCCGCACCAAGGATGCCACCCGCCGCGAACTGTACATCGTGGAGGGCGATTCCGCTATGGGCGCGGTCAAACAGAGCCGCGATTCGGAGTTCCAGGCTATCATGCCCATTCGCGGCAAGATCCTGAACTGCCTGAAGGCCGATTACGCCCGCATTTTCAAGTCTGACATTATCACAGACTTGATCCGCGTGATGGGCTGCGGCGTGGAGCTGGGCGGCAGCCACAATAAGGACCTGGCTACCTTTAATCTGGACAACCTGCGCTTTAACAAGATCGTCATCTGTACCGATGCTGATGTGGACGGTTATCAGATCCGCACCTTGGTGCTGACGATGCTCTACCGCCTGACCCCCACCCTCATCAATCAGGGGTATGTGTATATCGCGGAATCCCCGCTGTATGAGATCAACACCAAAAATAAGACCTACTTTGCCTATACCGAACCGGAAAAGGCCGATATCATGAAGCGGATCGACGGCCAGAAGTTTACGATCCAGCGATCCAAAGGTCTGGGCGAAAACGACCCCGAAATGATGTGGCTGACCACCATGAGCCCCGAAAGCCGCCGCTTAATTAAAGTTCTGCCCACCGATGTTCAGCGCACGGCGGAGGTGTTTGACCTGCTTCTGGGCGATAATCTGCAGGGCCGTAAGGAGCACATTGCGGAGCACGGCGCTGAATATCTGGACGATCTGGATGTATCTTAATCAGGGGAGGAGAGAGCAAAATGGCAAAAAAACCAACCAAAAAGAAAGCCGCCCCTGCCCGCCCGCAGCTGGGCGATAACGTCGAGATCCTCTCTGCCGGTGAGGTCATCGAAAGCCCCATTACCGATACGCTGGAAACAAACTACATGCCTTACGCTATGAGCGTTATTGTTTCCCGCGCGCTGCCGGAAATTGACGGCTTCAAGCCCGCCCACCGCAAACTGCTGTATACCATGTACGGCATGGGCCTGCTGAAAGGCGCCCGCACCAAAAGCGCCAACATCGTGGGCAGCACCATGCACCTGAACCCCCACGGCGATGCCGCCATTTACGACACCATGGTGCGTATGGGCCGTTCCAACGAAAGCCTGCTGGTGCCCTTTGTGGACTCCAAGGGTAACTTTGGCAAGGCGTACAGCCGCGATATGGCTTACGCCGCCGCTCGTTACACCGAGGCAAAGCTGGAACCCGTGTGTGAAGAGCTGTTCCGCGATATCGACAAGGATACCGTGGATTTTGTGCCCAACTATGACGGCACCACCACCGAACCGACGATGCTGCCGGTCACCTTCCCGACCATTCTGGCCAACAACACACTGGGCATTGCGGTCGGTATGGCGTCCAACATCTGTTCCTTCAACCTGGTGGAGCTCTGCAATGCAACCATCGCCCTGATGAAAGACGACCAGGCGGACCTGGCCCAGCTGATGCCCGCGCCGGATTTTGTCGGCGGCGGTTCCATCCTGTATGATGCCGCCGAGATGCAGAATGTGCTGGAAAAAGGCCGCGGCAGCATCCGCGTGCGCGCCCAGTGGGCTTACGATAAAGAGAACAACTGCATTGACATCACCCGCATTCCGCCGACCACAACGGTGGAAGCCATCATGGATAAGATCACCGAGCTGGTCAAACTGGGCAAGATCCGTGAGATCAGCGATATGCGTGATGAAACCGACCTGAACGGCTTGAAACTGACCATCGACCTCAAGCGCGGCCAGGACCCGGACAAGCTGATGGCGCGTCTGTTCAAGGCAACCCCTCTGGAGGACAGTTTTGCCTGCAACTTCAATGTGCTGATCGGCGGCCAGCCCCGCGTGTTGGGCGTGCGCCAGATTTTGTTGGAGTGGATCGCATTCCGCTCCGAATGCGTGCGCCGCCGCACCTACTATGATCTGCAGGGCAAGCAAAAGCGTCTGCACCTGCTGCGCGGCCTGGAAGCTATCCTGCTGGATATTGATAAGGCAATTGAAATTGTGCGCAACACTGCGGAAGAATCCGAGGTTGTGCCCAACTTGATGATCGGTTTTGGCATTGACGAAGTGCAGGCTGAGTATGTGGCGGAAATCAAGCTGCGCCACCTCAACCGTGAGTATATCCTCAAACGCACCGAGGAAATTGAGGAACTGGAAAAGGCGATCGCAGACTTGGAAGATGTTCTCAAACGCCCCGCCCGCATCCGCAAGATCATTATGACCGAGCTGAGCGATGTTGCCAAAAAGTATGGCAGCCCCCGCAAAACGGAAATTCTGTACGACCTGCCGGACGATTCTGCTGCCGATGAGCAGAACGAGATCCCGGATTACCCGGTCACGGTGTTCTTTACGCGGGAAGGCTACTTCAAAAAAATTACCCCGCAGAGCCTGCGCATGTCTGGCGAGCAGAAGCTGAAAGACGGCGACGAGGTGGTTTATACCAAAGAGACCACCAACAGCGCCGAGCTGCTCTTCTTTACCAACCATGCCCAGGTGTACAAATCCCGCGCATCGGAATTTGCCGATACCAAGGCCAGCGTGCTGGGTGATTATGTCGCTTCCAAGCTGGAAATGGAAGAGGGCGAAGTGCCGCTGTTCATGACGGTCACAGTCGATTACCGTGGTTACATGCTGTTCTTCTACCAGAACGGCAAGTGTGCAAAGATCCCGCTGGCCAGCTATATGACCAAGCAGAACCGCCGCAAGCTGCTGAAAGCCTATAGCGATAAGGAAGAACTTGCCGCAATGCTGCACATTGAGGAAGAAACCGAGCTGGCCGTCTTCACCAGCGGCGGCACCGGTGGCCCACGCTTGATCCTGGTCGGCAGTGCGCTGATTCCCGAAAAGGCTACCCGCGATACCGCCGGTATCAACATGGTAACGCTGAAAAAGAACGCCCGAATCGCCAAAGTGCGCCCGGCGGCGGGGCTGGAACTGAAAGACCCGCACCGCTACCGCGTGCGCACCCTGCCCGCAGCCGGCGCGCTGCTCCGCCAGGAGGACACGACCGAGCAGATGAGTCTGTAAGGAGCAAAAAAAGGCAATGCAATCTTTTTCTGCACAAGGCAGGGTAAAGTTCTTGCATTTTGCTTTTTGGTATGTTATATTATAACCTGTATGAGAGTTAGGGCAGGCCGAAACATCCGTTTTGGCTGTGGCCTGAAAAGGAGTTGCTGTTAATCCATGACCGCTTATGAAATCGCGTTCGGCGTTGTGCTGATCATTGTTTCGGTTCTGATCGTTGTGTTCACTTTGTCCCAGACCCAGAAAGGGCAGGGCCTGTCTGCTGCCATTATGGGTGATAGCAGCTTTATGGCTGCCGGCCGCGAGCGTGGCCTGGATGCCAAGCTGGCCAAAGTGACCAAAATCTGCGGCGCTGTTTTCTTTGTAGCTACGCTGCTGGTTGGTGTGCTGAGTGCCCGCTTGTAATTGAATGAAAGGAGAACGGTCTGGCCAATTTTGTTGGCGTTCCGCTTTCCCTTATTCAGGAACCGTCAACGACCCGCCCAATACCGCGGGTCGTTTTTTATGGGAAAAATAAAAAGGTCACAATGGTGCAGGTGCTGCCGCGAAACCAAAGGCCACGCCTGCTATGGAAGGACCCTGCCGGGTGGCAGGGTGACGTAAACGAGGAGTAAAAACAAAGGCATGGGCCGCTGCCTGTGCCCAACCCAAAGGAGAAAACATGACACCATTACAGAAAAATATTCTTGCGGCGTGCAAGCGCCGCCCCCAGACCCTGCGTGAACTGCAGAATGCTTTGCAGGTGGATAATTCCCGCCTGCGCAACACCGTAACCGGCATGGTAGCTACCGGTATGCTGTCCGCCCGCAACGGTACCTATGTTCCGGGCTTTGCCGTGATGGAAAATACCGATGCTCCCGCGGGCATTCCCTGCACACTGGTCAAGCTGGCGGCCCGCTTCGGCTTTGCGTCCCGCGATGACGGCACCGGCGATATCTTTATTCCCGGCCGCGCCCTGCATGGTGCTATGCCGCAGGATAAAATCATCATCAAACTGTTCGACCACCCCCGTGTGGAGGGCAGCGCCGAGGGTGAAGTGGTGGAGGTGACCACCCCGCACAACACCTTTGCCGGTACCATTGTGCTGACTGAGGACGGCCGCCTTGCCGTGGAGCCGGACGGCTGCCGTGATGTGCGCATTGTGCTGGATAAAAAAGGCATCAACGGCGCACAGCTGGGGGATAAGGTCGGTGCTATCCTGACCAACCGCGGCCAGCGCCATATGGATCACCGCTGCGCTGTTGCCGAGCGCTTCGGCACTTCCGACCGCGCAGCAGAGTGCGCCAAGGCTGTGCTGTATGGCCGTGATGTCCGCCAGGAATTCCCGGAGGAGGTATTGGCCGAAGCTCACGCATATGATAACGCTCTCATCGACCCCGCCGAAGCTGCCCACCGCGCCGACCTGCGCGGTCTGCCGATCTTTACCATCGACTCTGCCGAGACCAAGGATATCGACGACGCCATCAGCCTGATGAAGACCCAGAACGGCGGCTATGAGCTGGGCGTTCATATTGCGGATGTCAGCCACTATGTCCGCCCGGACACCGCGCTGGATAAGGAAGCTTATGAGCGCGCAACTTCCATCTATTACGCGGATAAAGTCATCCCCATGCTGCCCACCCAGCTTTCCAACGGCATCTGCAGCCTCAATGAAGGGGAGGAGCGCCTGGCGTTCTCCTGCCTGATGCAGCTGGATGAAAGCGGCAATATCCATAGCTATCAGTTCGTCAAGAGCGTCATCCGCAGCCGTGTCAAGGGCGTTTATAAAGAAATTAACGCTCTGTTGGACGGCTCCAATGACCCGGCTCTGGTGACGAAATATAAAGACGTTATGACTCAGCTGCCCGCGATGACCGAGCTGTACGAAAAGCGCCTGGCTCTGCGCAAAGCACGCGGCGCGATGGACATCGAATCCGACGAAGCCAAGTTGGTCATGGACGAGGAAGGCCGCTGCGTGGATATCGTCAAGCGCACCCGCGGTGTGTCGGAGTGCATGATCGAAGAGTTCATGCTGCTGGCCAACCAGTGCGCTGCCAATGCGGGCCGCACCCATCATGTGCCGTTTGTGTACCGTATCCATGAAGCCCCCGATGCCGAGCGCATGGAAAAGCTGAGCAACACCCTGAAAGCCTGCGGCCTGAACGTCCACTTTGCCGGGGAAGTGCCCACCCAGCTGGAGCTTTCTGCCATTCTGGACGAAACCCGCGGCCAGCCCATCCAGATCCCGGTCCACACCGGTATCCTGCGCAGCATGCAGAAAGCTCGCTACTCTCCGGAGCCGAAAGGCCATTACGGCCTGGTGCTGGCAGACTATGCCCACTTTACCAGCCCCATTCGCCGTTACCCGGACCTTGCCATCCATCGCATCCTGACGGATATGCTGGTGGGCAAGCCGGAGCAGGAGCTCATCAAGGATTATACCGGTTTTGCCACCCACGCCAGCGAGCAGTCCAGCCGCCAGGAAGTTTCCGCCGTGCGCATTGAGCGCGATGTGGAGGACCTGTACAAGGCCGAGTATATGCACAACCACTTGGGCGAAGTCTACACCGGCACCGTGGCAGGCGTAACACCGCGCGGCATTTTTGTGGCGCTGGAAAACACCGTAGAGGGCTTTGTGCCTGCCGCACAGCTCTGCAAGGGCGAAGCCACTGTGGTGGAGGGTGTCAGCATTCTGGACCCGCTGACCGGAAAACGCTGGATGCTGGGCGACCCTGTCAAAGTGCAGGTGGCCGGTGCCAACGTTGCCCTTGGCCGCATTGATTTTGACTATATGCCGCTGTAATCATAGTTTTTTATAAAAAGAGCAAACCAATAAAAGCAAAGCTGCCGTCCCGTACTGATATGTACCCGGTTTTCTGGACACGGGTAAAAATCGAATAATAAAGGCAACACCGCACAATTCCCGCCTTGCGGCTTAAGCACCGCTCCGGCAGCTGCGGCACGGCATCTGCCGCACCTCGCTCGCCGTATCGGCACTTAGAATTATGCGGTATTGCCTTAAGAATCCATCATGGATGCTTCTCTGAATGTGGAGGGAGGCATCCATTTTGTTTTAGCTTGAATTCTGCTGTTATTATAATAGTCGATATAATCAGCAATGTGCCAAGAAAAATACACAAGACGATATAAATAAAAACTCCCCGGACAACATCCGAGGAGCCCTTATGCTCATGATAACCATATCCCCATAACCGCTTTTTGTCACAAAGATGGGTTCCTGCGTTTCGTGGCAGCGCTGCGAAATCGCATTGGTATTTTTCAGATCACGAATTGGGATAATTTCGGGCATAAGCTCAGCTCCTTTCGTGGCTTTATTATGCCACAAAAAGGGCTGCACTGATAACATGTAAAATTGTAAAACAAAAAAGCTACATCCAAATTGAATGTAGCTTTTCTGTGGCGGAAAGAAAGGGATTCGAACCCTTGAGGGCTTTATGGGCCCTACACGATTTCCAGTCGTGCGCCTTAGACCAGCTCAGCCATCTTTCCATCTATTCTGCTGTATCGCCTCACCTGACGACGTGTTATATTATAGCAAGCACATCTGGGATTGTCAAGCAATATTTTGAAAAAAATCAATTTTTTTCAAATAAATTTTAAAAAAGAAAAAAAGAACATATGGAAGAAGTTTTTTGTAAAAATGATCTGAAATCCAAAGGAGGGTACAAGCACATGCCCTTTTTGCCGCAACCACAATATGGCATGAACTGCCCCGCAAACGCCCCGTTTGTGCAAGACATTTGTGCATACAGATGAAAATTGACATTTCTGTGACAAAGCTCTTGAAAAAATATGAACAGCGTGGTAAAACATAAGGGAACACGGCTCCGGCACCTTTTGGCTGGGGAGACTGGGCGGATGGCAAGTACCACTGTATGAACCAAAAAGCCATATCAGCTATGCCGTGCTGAAAAGGAGGTTCTATCATTATGTATCTATTCTTCCGGGATCTTGCAATCATATTGATTGCGGCTAAGTTTTTTGGCCTGATTGCCCGCAAACTCAAGGCACCTCAAGTGGTGGGCGAGATCATCGCCGGTTTGCTGATTGGCCCCTCTTTGCTGGGGGTTGTTCAGCTCAGCGATACCATCACGGTCTTTGCGGAAATCGGCGTTATTTGCAACTCTGGTTGCCTGCGTGGGTGTTTTTGTTCCCTTGGTGGGCGGTACGCTGCTGTATGGTGCGTTCTATGGTCTGGGTGCTATCGGCAGTCCGGAATTTTATAAAGCATTGTTCATCGGCACCATTATGACGGCAACCAGCGTTTCCATCACGGTGGCAACCCTGCAGGAGCTTGGCCAGCTGAAAGGCTTCCTGGGCACCACCATCGTCAGCGCAGCCGTGATTGATGACGTTATCGGCATTGTGGTGCTTACCTGCGTTCTGGGGGCCGGCAGCGGCGAAGAAGGCGGTACCAGCATCGGCCAGGTGTTGATCAACACGGTGCTGTTCTTTGTGGTGGCGGTCATTGTCGGTTTTGTGCTGTACAAGGCCATGACCTGGCTGGATAACCGTAACCCCCACACCCAGCGCATTACCATTGCCAGCCTTGGCTTCTGCTTTGCCATGGCTTACATTGCAGAGCAGTACTTTGGCATTGCCGATATTACCGGTGCTTACATTGCTGGTATCGTGCTGTGCAACATTCATGATGCACCCTATGTGGAGCGCCGTGTCGAAATCAGCAACTATATGATGTTTGCTCCGGTGTTCTTTGCTTCCATCGGCCTCAAAACCGATATCAGCGGCCTGACTCCCGATATCCTGCTGTTCTGTGTCTGCTTTGTCATTGTGGCACTTATCACCAAGATCATTGGCTGCGGTCTTGCAGCAAAGATCTGCAAGTTCAACTGGGCAGATTCCCTCAAGGTTGGCGTTGGCATGATGACCCGCGGCGAGGTTGCTTTGATTGTGGCACAAAAGGGCCTTGCAGTCGGCATGGTGGACGCTGTCTACTTTACCGCTGTTATTCTGCTGATCATCGTATCTTCTGTTGCCACTCCGCTTGCTCTGAAGACGCTGTTTGCCAAGCATCCTTCTAAGGATCACTCCAGCGCAGTGGCTGTGAATGAATCAGGCAAAGCTTGAGTTATATACCGTCAAAATTGCACAAGTAAACAAATCCGGGCTGTGGAAATGATCCACAGTCCGGATTTGTTTTTTATTGTTTTATTGTTTATAATCAGTGGCGCACGAATCCGCCCAGTTCATACTCATTGGTGTATCCGTTGGCAAGCGCCTTGGCGCGCAGCGCAGCGTAAAGCTCTGCGAAAGTGGCCTGTACATAAGGCTCCAGGAAGATGAAACCAATGCCAAAGGTAATGCTGCACAACAAGTACCAGCCAATAAAGGAAAGCTGGAGCACAAAGGTGTTCCACTTTTCACCGTCCATCATCTGCTTGCTCAGCTCCATGGCGCGGCAGGTGGTCAGGTAGGGGTTTTCGGCCATCAGGTAGCCGACCTGCATGTAGCAATAAGACCAGTAAATGCCGGGAATGATCAAAAGGGAACCCAGCGCAATTTTCAGGTTGGTCAGCAGCATAACTTTAACAACATTCAGATACGGGGTGCGGAAGATCGAAGTGACGGTGCTGAACGGTGTTGCCGACTGGCGGCTTTCCATAAAATAGCGGTTGCGGCCGACTGTCAGCGGGTTGATGAGGAACGCTGCCCAGCATAGGCCGATTGCGGCAGCGATCAACATTACGATAATCACCACCCCGGCAAAGGGGGCCAATGCCTGCAAAAGATACTCCTCGTTGCCGCTGGTGTATCCACCGCCGGCGTTGCCCTGCCACACCGGGCCGCTCATCATACCGTTCAGTTGGGAAGACGTTACGCGGTATTGCGCCGTAAGGCGGGGGAAAGAATAGCCAATGCCCAACAGGGAAAGAAGTAGGCACAGTCCCACGCTGCGCCAGTACCGCTCTTGCAGCGCCTGTTTGGCGTTGGACTTCACAAGGGAACGGGTCCACATAATTTGTACGTACTGTTTTGTGGGTTGCAAGTGGATCCTTTTGCCGTGCCGCCTGCGCAACAGCAGAAATGGCGATACGAACAAAGGGAACGCTGTTTATTAGTCAGTATAACATAGAACTGTGAACTTGAAAAGAACAGAGGATATTTTTTGTACAATAGAGTTCTTTTAAGACAGCAAGGAAATAAAAATAACGCATAACGGACGATTTTGACAAAAGAAAAAGAGCAAAAAGATTTTTGGATTTTTTTTGAAAATATGCTTGACACAGGCCGCCCTGATTGCTATAATAATATGCGTCGCGGCGGTCAGGCGGTAGTTTGATGCAAAGCGCGAAGGGTTTGGCCCGGTAGTTCAGTTGGTTAGAACGCTAGCCTGTCACGCTAGAGGTCGTCAGTTCGAGCCTGATCCGGGTCGCCACATGCTGTTATAGCTCAGTCGGTAGAGCGCATCCTTGGTAAGGATGAGGTCGGCAGTTCGAATCTGCCTAACAGCTCCATAGCAAAGCCCACAGCACGTTAGCTACTGTGGGCTTTTTACATAGGGGCATAGCTCAGTTGGTAGAGCAGCGGTCTCCAAAACCGCGTGCCGAGGGTTCGAATCCTTCTACCCCTGCCAAAAGCACAGCAGTTGTGATACAGATGTATCGAAAAACTGCTGTGCTTTTTGTTTGCGGTTCGATTCGTTAAAATCCGAAGGGTTTCAAGGAGAATGAGTTGGAGAAAATTATCGTAATGGCACCCGGCCATGAACTGTGGGATGGAACCATCGCTTTTGCAGCAGGCTGCCCATGGAAAGCAGCAGCATTTTTGGGGCAGAGAAGATGGAGCCAAACGATTTTGAAAATAACGAAAGAGCTCTTGTGGCCTTGTGCGATGATGACGCGGCGACTTTCTGCACATTTACCAATCGGGATGAAATGCCAAGAGAATATGGTTGTGGGCCTTTTACGGCTCTGTTGACCAGCTTTTTTCCAAAACGCTGTAACAAAAAATGTTGTAGTCGGGAAAGAGCAACTGCAAATTAACGCTGCGGCATGGCCATGGTCAGCAGAGGAAAGCGCAAGAGTACCCGCCCAAAACTTTATTGACGCTGATGCGCGAAACACAAGAAAAATGGCAAAAAAATCAAAAAAGTGCTTGACAGTTGGGGTATAATCCAGTATAATCAATCATGTTGCAGCGGTCAGGTAACGCCTGATGCAAAGCGCGAAAGGGCTTGGCCCGGTAGTTCAGTTGGTTAGAACGCTAGCCTGTCACGCTAGAGGTCGTCAGTTCGAGCCTGATCCGGGTCGCCACATGCTGTTATAGCTCAGTCGGTAGAGCGCATCCTTGGTAAGGATGAGGTCGGCAGTTCGAATCTGCCTAACAGCTCCATAGCAAAGCCCACAGCACGTTAGCTACTGTGGGCTTTTTACATAGGGGCATAGCTCAGTTGGTAGAGCAGCGGTCTCCAAAACCGCGTGCCGAGGGTTCGAATCCTTCTACCCCTGCCAAAGTAAGCCGTACACCTTCGGGTGTGCGGCTCTTCTTGTTGGCTGTTCGGCGTGAGCTCCAGTGGCGCTGTAAAAGCATACAATTCAGCCGCTGCTTTGGGAGAATATATTTTTCTTTGCAGCCCACTTGATTTTTTGTTTTGTTATAGTATAATTAACTCCGCGCTTGAGCAAAACAGGGTGCCAACCACCCTCTTTTTTACTTTTGCGCGTTGTTTTGTGTGGAAAAATGATCTTGTTGAGGGAACGCATATGACCAAAGATTTAACGAGCGGAAATCCGTTCAAAATCATCCTGTTGTTCACCCTGCCGCTGATGCTGGGCAACCTGTTCCAGCAGTTTTACAGCCTGGCAGATACCATCATTGTGGGCCGTTTTGTCGGTGTCAATGCGCTGGCGGCAGTTGGCGCTACCGGCTCGGTCAACTATCTGATCCTGGGTTTTGTTATTGGCATGTGCAACGGCTTTGCTATCCCCATCGCACAGCTGTTTGGTGCCCATGATGACAGCGACCTGCGCCGCCATGTGGCCAATGCAACCTGGCTGTGCATTGCCTGGGGTGTTGTGCTTACCGTTGTCACGGTGGCGCTGACCCGCCCCATTATGGAGCTGATGCAGACCCCGGCGGACATTATTGATGGTGCCAGCACCTACATTGGCTGGATCTTTGCGGGAATTCCCTTTGTTTTTCTCTATAATATGGTTTCGGCCATCATGCGCGCTTTGGGCGACAGCAAAACCCCGCTTTACTTCCTGGTGCTGACCAGCGCTGTCAACATTGTGCTGGATCTGGTGCTCATCATCAACTTTAATATGGGTGTTTTGGGTGCCGCTGTGGCAACCGATGTTTCGCAGGCAATCTCCGGCGTGATCAGCCTGATCTATTTGATCAAAAAGTTCAAGATTCTGCATATGACGCGGGATGAATGGAAATACAGCCGCTCTACCTGCCGCCGCCTGTCTGCTATGGGCCTGCCCATGGGCCTGCAGTGTACCATCACGGCCGTGGGCGGCGTTATAATGCAGTGGGCCGTCAACGGGCTGGGCAGCTCTGTGGTTGCCGCCATTACGGCTGCGTGCAAAACCCAAAACCTGCTCTCCTGTGCGTTGGAAAGCATCGGCACCGCTATGGCAACCTATGCGGGTCAGAACCTTGGCGCGGCCCGGCTGGACCGTGTGCGCAGCGGTGTAAAAAGCTCCTACATTATGGTGGTTGCTTATTCCGTCCTTGCTTTTATTGCCCTGCACTTTGGCGATGTCGTGATCATCGGCCTCTTCCTGGATACCAAGACCGAGGTTGAGATCGTGGCGATGGCGCGAGATTATATGTTCTGGAACAGTCTGTTCTTTATCCCGCTCGGCGCGCTCATCGTATGGCGCTATACCATTCAGGGGCTGGGCTATTCCACACTTGCCATGATGGCCGGTGTGGCCGAAATGGTGGCGCGTACCGTTATCGCCCTGGTGCTGATTCCGGTGCTGGGCTATTTTGGCGCAGAGCTGTCCAACCCGGTAGCCTGGGTGGCGGCCTGCCTGTTCCTGTACCCGGCTTACCTGTGGACGGTCAAACACCTGGAAAACCGCCTGCTTGCCGGCCACCTTGCCATGCAGCACAGCGCGGTAGGGGATTGACCCCCTGAACTTTTATCACGATCCATGCTTTTGCCCTGCATGCCCTGCGGTATGCGGGGCATTTTTGCACCATTCCGGCATTTTTTCAAAAAGCTCTTGCCCTGCGGCGGCAAAAGCAATATAATAACTGTATATTTATTCATAGAGGGTTAGAGCGTATCGAATAAGCAAACAAGCGGGTGGAATATTTTCACCACGTTTGCTTTACGGTACGCCCCAGCGGGCCGCATACGCCCTGTATGTGCAAAAAAGGGCAGGGGAAGTGCCGCGCCGCGCAACAAGAGGGAAGGAAGTATTATTATGCCGGAAAAGAAACCGTTCATCACCCTTGAGCAGGCACAGGAAATTATTGCCGATGTGCCTACCCCGTTCCATCTTTATGACGAAAAAGGCATCCGCGCCAATGCACGCCTTGTCAACAAAGCTTTTGCATGGAATAAAGGTTTTAAGGAGTATTTTGCCGTTAAGGCAACCCCCAACCCGTACCTGCTGCGCATCCTGAAAGAGGAAGGCTGCGGCGTGGACTGCTCCAGCTACACCGAACTGCTGCTGAGCGAAGCCTGTGGCTTCAGCGGCAGCGATATCATGTTCTCCTCCAACGAAACGCCGGTACAGGACATGAAGAAGGCGTATGACCTGGGCGCTTACATTAACCTGGACGACCTGACCCATGTGGATTTCCTCAAGAATGTGGCAGGTATCCCCGAAACGATCTGCTGCCGCTTTAACCCCGGCGGAACCTTTGACCTGGGCAACGGCATCATGGATAACCCCGGCGATTCCAAGTACGGCATGTCCGAAGAGCAGATGACCGAAGCTTATACCCGCCTGATGGCACTGGGTGCAAAGAACTTCGGCATCCATGCTTTCCTGGCCAGCAATACCGTTACCGATGATTATTACCCGGAACTGGCCGGTATCCTGTTCAACCTGGCTGTGCGTCTGCACCAAAAGACCGGTGCACACATCAAGTTCATCAACCTGTCCGGCGGCGTTGGCGTTGCCTACAAGCCGGAGCAGCGCTCCAATGATATCCTGGCCATTGGCGAGGGTGTCCGCAAAAAGTTTGAGGAGATCCTGGTGCCCGCCGGTATGGGCGATGTTGCCATCTTTACCGAGATGGGGCGCTTTATGCTGGCTCCGTATGGCTGCCTGGTTGCCACAGCCATCCACGAAAAGCACATTTATAAAGAGTATATCGGCCTGGATGCCTGCGCTGCCAACCTGATGCGCCCGGCCATGTACGGTTCCTACCACCACATCACCGTGCTGGGCAAAGAGAACGCCCCCTGCGACCATAAATACGATGTGGTCGGCGGTCTGTGCGAGAACAACGACAAGTTTGCCATTGACCGGATGCTGCCC
>ENA-OURC01000521-OURC01000521.1-human-gut-metagenome-genome-assembly--contig:-NODE-521-length-13416-cov-7.41973_pt1 | contig 13416 bp, 9 predicted proteins | sample MGYA00243026_ERZ508738 | MGnify/ENA primary metagenome ERZ508738 (study PRJEB26277, sample SAMN04329806) | human gut metagenome | biome: human-associated habitat | host: Homo sapiens | place: USA...
TGATAATCATCACGAAAAGAAAAGCGATACGGTTCACGATACCATAAGCGCCAAGCGCCATATCTCCCCCATGCTCTTTCAATCCCCGGTTGATAAGGATCACGATCAAGCAGGAACAAAGGTTCATCAAGAACGGAGATAAACCGATCGACAAGATACCTTTCACGATCTCCGAGCGCAGCCTATAAATACCTTTCTTGAAATGAAGGAGTTGCTTTGGTCCCGAGAAATGAATCAACTGCCCGGTAAGCGAGATCACCTGCGAGATCACCGTCGCCCAAGCCGACCCTTTGATACCCCATCCAAACCCAAAGATAAACAACGGATTCAAGGCGCAATTGATAACGACCGACGCTAACGTAGCATACATCGCCATCTTCGGGAACCCCGAGGAGCGCAAGACCGCGTTTAATCCCAGATACATATGCGTAACCACATTGCCATACAGAATAATCCGCATATAATCACGGGCATATGAGATCGTGTTCTCACTAGCACCGAAAAAGTACAGCACGGGATCAAGCAAGAACAAGAAAGCGATCGTGAAAGCGACGCCCAAAACCACATTCAAGATCAACACATTCCCCAACACCTTATTCGCCCCCTCATAATCTTTCTGCCCCAACTTCACGGCAACCAACGTAGAGGCGCCGACTCCCACCAACGAACCGAAGGCGGCCGCCAAGTTCATCAACGGAAAGGTCAAGGCTAGGCCGGAAATCGCTAACGCCCCCACTCCATGGCCAATAAAAATACTATCGGCCATATTATATAAAGAAGAAGCTGTCATAGCGATAATCGCAGGAATCGCATATTGCGTAAGTAATTTACCGATAGGCTCGGTCCCTAATACCAATGGAGAATTTTGTTTTGCCATGCCGCGAAGATACGGATATTTCGATTTATTTTCCTACTTTTGTAAGGTATAACCTTATGAATCTAATCAAATGGAAACAGAGAAACAGTTGATATCCCATTTATACCAAAACAAAGAAAATGGAAAATGGATAATACAAACCAACGATGAACATCAAAGGGGTGTTGCAGAAATGGCAACCTCCTTTTCTGGACTGTTCGGACTTCCATCTTGGGGGCATACGCTTGGAATGCTTCACGACAAAGGAAAAGAGCGTGATGCATTTCAGCAATATATCCGTACGACAAGCGGTCTGCCTGTGACTGACGAAAAATCGTATGGAGAGCATCATCATGCGTTTGTAGGTGGAATATTGGTAACGAACCTTATGGGGAAGAGTGTATTCAATCTTCTTGCCAACCAGATAATCTCTCATCATACAGGCCTACATGATTATGTAGATGCGGAGAGCGTCATAGAGAAAAGGCAACTTCCCGAAGAGATAAACAAAGGGGACATAGCTCTGAATATACCCCAGTTGAGAAAAGAACTTCTTGAATCTCCTTTTTCTAAACTTAAGGTGGACATGAAGCATTTTCATCACCTTTCCCGCATGCTTTTTTCCTGTCTTGTGGATGCCGACAGACTCAATACAGAGCAATTTATGGATGTAGAATCGTGGGAAAAACGGGGATGCTCGTCTACACTCACTGACTTATTGCCAAAATTGGAGGCGCATTTACGTGAACTGCAATTGTATGCACCCGATATAAAAGTGAACCACATTCGTAAGAAAGTACAGGAACGATGCCGTAAAGCTTCTTCTGAAGAGAAAGGATTCTATAGCCTTACGGTACCAACGGGAGGCGGAAAGACTCTTTCATCGTTGTTGTGGGCCATGAAGCATGCTGTAAATCACGGTATGAATCGTATTATCATTGCCATCCCATACACTAGTATTATTGTGCAAACGGCAGGCCTCTTGAAAGAAATCTTCGGCGAAGAGCACGTACTGGAGCATCATAGTAACTTTAATCCTGATGAGATAAAGAATGAAGAGGTACGTGAGAAGGCAAAGCTGGCCACGGAAAACTGGGATTATCCGATTATCGTTACGACCAATGTTCAGCTGTTTGAGTCAATGTTTAGCAACAAACCGTCAGATTGCCGTAAATTGCACAATATCGTGAATTCAGTTCTTATTTTGGATGAAGCGCAGACATTGCCAACTGATTTCTTACAGCCGATAGTGGATGCACTTAAAGCATATCAGAAAATATTCGGAGTGTCGGTACTGTTTACCACTGCCAGTCAACCGGTACTTAGCGGACTGATAGAAGGAACTAATCCTAAGGCCAATTTTCAGGGAATAGACCATATTACTGAAATCATACCGAATGAGTTTGCCCTGCATGACAAGCTCCGTCGTGTGAAGTTAGTAATAGACAACACAGGAAAGACATACGATGAGATTGCCGCCAAAGTTGCTATATACAATAAGGTATTGTGTATCGTAAACACCCGAAAAGATGCCAAGGAACTGTATGACCGTTTACCAAATGAAGGAATAAAGCTCCATCTATCGAGAATGATGTGTCCCGCCCATATCAGTGAAACCATACGGAAGGTCAAGGCATTGCTGAAAGATAAATCACATCCGATTGTCAGAGTGATAGCTACCCAACTTGTAGAGGCAGGGGTGGATATAGATTTCCCTGTTGTATTTCGGCAAGAATCAGGTCTTGACTCTATTTTACAGGCAGCGGGGCGTTGTAACCGTGAAGGAAGAAATACTGTTGGTACCACATTTGTGTTCAGTCTCGCCGCAGAGAAACGTATTCCATTTGGGGCAATGAAGGCTGCAAACAATGCACGATTGAATTTGCCTGCAAATAGTGATTGGTTTGACCCTTCTACGATGACAGAGTATTTTTATCAGTTGTATTGCAGGAAAAACACGTTTGACGATAAGGATATAAAACATTATCTTTATAACCCTAATGAGTTATGTTTTGAAACGGCATCAAAGAAGTTCAGATTGATTGATGATGATTGTATGAATATCATTGTAAATTGGGAGAACAGCATGGAGCTTGTGGAAAAACTGAAAGAATCTGGCTGTACCTATCCCTTGATGAAGCAACTGGCTAAATTTACAGTAGGCGTTCATAGTTCCGATTTTGACAAGTTGGTCAGCTATGGTGCTATTGAGGAAGTATTAGAGGGTATCTATGTGTTGACAGACAGGGTACAGTATGACAAAAATACGGGTCTTAGCCTTGACAACCATTGGATGGAAGAGCTATTAATGATATAAAAATAAATGAATAATATGGACTATACAGATAAAGAATATTGTTTGGAGGTGTGGGGTAACTGGGCTTGCTTCACTCGTCCTGAATTAAAAGTAGAGCGTGTGAGCTATGATGTCATTACGCCTTCAGCGGCACGCGCCATTTTTGAGGCTATACTTTTCAAACGATATGCCATGCGCTGGCAAGTGACGAAAATAGAAGTTCTTAATCCTATTAAGTGGACTACCATCAGGAGAAATGAGGTAGGAGCATTGGCGGGTAAGTCCTCAATCTTTATTGAAGATAAACGACAACAGAAGAATTCTTTGCTTTTGCAAGGTGTGCGCTATCGTATTCACGCAAAGCTGGTTTTTATTCCGGTAAAAGATCGACCAAAGGAGGCTTTTATCAAACATCAGCCAAGTGATGATGAGAATCCGATGAAATATTATCAGATGTTTGAACGCAGGGCATCGCAAGGACAATGTTTCACCCAGCCGTATCTTGGTTGCCGTGAGTTTGCTGCAAATTGGAAGTATATTGATAATACGGAACAACTTGCCCCTCCTTTGGCTGAAGATAGGGATTTGGGTATCATGCTTTATGACATGGATTTTGAAGGGAATGTACAGAAACCTAATGCCATGTTTTATCGTGTAAGAATGGAGCAAGGTGTGATTGTCGTACCAGATAAAGATAGCGAGGAGGTGCTGAGATGATACTAAAAGCATTGTATGATTATTACCATCGGAGTGGTAATTTACCCACTATGGGAATGGAGTTAAAGGAAATAGGTTTTATCATCGTTATTGATAAGTGTGGTAATTTCTTACGTTTTGAAGACAGGCGTATAGACAAAAAGTCTGCGCAACAGTTTCTTGTTAAGAAGAGTGCAGGTCGTTCAAGTGCCCCTGTTGCAAACTATTTGTACGACAATAGCCAATATGTATTTGGTTATTCCGACAAAGGGGACATGGAAAGCATGCGCAAGTATTTTGATACATTCAAAGCGAAGGTTGAAGAAATATACGACGTGTTTTCAGATAATGAAACCATGCAGGCTGTTTATGCGTTTTATCAACAAGAGCCTTCAGATATAGTTGAAGCCATGCAGAATGATTCTCTTTGGGATGATATAAACAAGAATCTCAATAAAAAATATTCCACTTTCTCTTTTCTTATAGAAGGAGATACGGAAATAGTGGCTTCTAAGCGCAAACTAATAAACTTAGAATCGGGTGGTAATGATGTTGGTGGAGGTCTTTGTTTAGTAATAGGCAAACATTCAAAAACCGTAGAGGTTACAACCGCTACAATGATTCCGGGAAGTCAGGCTACAGCTAAACTTGTCGCTTTTCAAGTCAATTCCGGATATGATTCGTATGGTAAGTCAAAGGGGCATAATGCTCCTATATCTGAAGAGGCTGAATTTGCTTATACTACAGCATTGAATCATTTATTGCGTTCTGATTCGCATAATAAATTTATGGTAGGTTCACGCACATACCTGTTCTGGGCTTCTTCTGATAGTGAGGCTGCAAAGAAATCTGAAGATAGTTTGTTTGCTTTGTTGGGGCGTACAGAAGAAAACGATGATCCTAACATGCTCATAGAATTGGTGCGACGTACATTCATGTCTATCTATAACGGAGTATTGTTCGCAAACAAAGATGACAAATTCTTTATATTAGGTTTGGCTCCCAATTCAGCCCGAATAGCGGTGGTGTATTGGAATGAATTGCCATTGCGTGAGTTTGCCGGCTTAATCAGTAAACATTTCGCAGATATGGAGATTGTTGATACACGTAAAGACAAGAAACCGTATGTAGGATTACATTCCATCCTCGGAAATGTTACTCTTGGAGGGAAGTCAAGCGATGCTACGCCCAATCTTCCAGATGCTGTAGTGAAAAGCATCTTCCAAGGACTTCCGTATCCGGCTTCTCTGTTTCAGGCTTGCATTCGCCGCATACGTGCTGAACAATCAGTCAACATTGGTCGTGCAGCCATCATCAAGGCTTATCTTAATCGATTAAATGATAATAATAACAATAAAAAACTCGATATTATGTTAGACAAAGAAAATCAAAATCAAGGGTATCTTTGTGGAAGGTTGTTTGCTGTTCTCGACAAGATACAGGAAGACGCAAATAACATTCATTCCATTCGTGAGCGTTACATGAATTCCGCATCGGCCACTCCGGCTATGATTTTTGCCACTATCCTAAATCTTTCCACTCATCATCAGGAGAAGCTGAATGAGGGTAAACAGGTGTTTTATGAGAAATTGAAACAGGAAATCATTTCCAAACTTGACGCAAACGGTTTTCCTGCACATCTAGATCTTCAAGACCAAGGGCGCTTTTTTGTAGGATATTATCATCAGCGGCAAGCGTTCTTCATGGGTAAAGAGAACAGAGAAACAGAAGAGTAATAACAAACAATTAAAAATATACAGTTATGTCAGAAATTAAGAACAGAATCGATTTCGTTTACATCTTTGATGTGCAGGACGGTAATCCGAATGGAGACCCTGATGCAGGTAATCTTCCCCGTGTAGATGCAGAAACGGGTATGGGGCTTGTTACAGATGTTTGCCTTAAACGTAAGGTACGTAATTATGTACAAGTGGCAAAAGGTTTGGAAGATGGCTACGATATATTCATTAAGGAGAAGGCTGTTTTAAACACTTTGATTGATAAAGCGCATGATGATTCTGAGGTAAAAAATGCTAAAGATAAGACTGATGCTGCACGTCGTTTTATGTGCAAGAACTATTTTGATGTTAGAACATTTGGTGCTGTGATGTCAACCGGCAAGAATGCAGGGCAGGTACGTGGCCCAATCCAGTTTACCTTTGCCCGTTCTGTAGATCCAATTGCTGCGGCAGAACATTCTATAACCCGTATGGCTGTGGCAACAGACGCTGAAGCTAAGAAACAAAGTGGTGACAACCGCACAATGGGACGTAAAGCTACCGTACCTTACGGTCTCTACATCTGTCACGGCTTCATTTCTGCCAACCTTGCCCAACAAACAGGCTTTTCAGAAGAAGACCTTGCGCTGTTCTGGGAAGCCCTGAAGAACATGTTCGATATGGATCGTTCGGCTGCACGCGGATTGATGAGTGCACAGAAATTGATTGTTTTCAAACATGATTCCGTATTGGGTAATGCCCCTGCCAACAAACTATTTGATTTGGTTAAGGTGGAGAAGGTGTGCGATGGAGCACCACGTTCATTCGGTGATTACCATGTCACGATAGACAAGGAACATGTCCCATCAAATGTTACTGTAGAGGAACTGATATAAAACAAAAGACAATGTATAGCGAAGACGATATGCTCATGTTGTCGGGGATTCAGCACTTCAGGTTCTGTCCCCGGCAATGGGCTTTGATTCACATTGAGCAGCAATGGGATGATAACCGTCTCACCATAGAGGGACAGATTCTGCATAAACATGTGGATGACCCGTTCTATAGACAGAAATGTGGAGATCAAATAACATTGCGTGCAGTGAATATCGCTTCGCGTGAGTTGGGGCTCTATGGCATTTCCGATGCCATAGAGTTGCTACCTTCTCCATCTTTGGAAGATACGATCTTGCATCCTAAATATCCAGGACGTTGGCGACCGGTGGCTGTGGAGTATAAGCATGGCAGACCCAAAAAGGATGAAGTGGATGAAGTGCAGTTGGCGGCACAAACAATGTGTCTTGAAGAAATGTACGCAATCCATATACCCTACGGTGTGTTCTTTTATGGAGAACTTCGTCATCGGATAGAGGTGGCTATAACAGATGAGTTGCGCAATATCGTCAGACAATGCGCCAGGGATATGCATGAAATATTCAGTAAGGCTGTTATCCCAAAAGCAAAATATGAACGACATTGCGACAAATGCTCATTGAAAGAAATCTGTATGCCGACGATAGCCAAGAATTGTACCACGGTAGATACTTACCTCAATAAACACTTATATACATGAGAAAATTGTTGAATACTTTGTATGTGACGACACCTGAAGCCTATCTGAGTAAGGATGGGCAGAATGTCGTAGTATCAGTCAAGCAAGAGGAAGTGTTCCGTATTCCTGCGATAAACATAGAAGGCATTGTGACGTTCGGATATATGGGCGCAAGTCCGGGCGTGATGAAATTGTGCAGTGACAATAGCATATCACTTACATTCCTATCTCCTCATGGCAGATTTATCAGCAGGGTACAGAGCGCAACGAAAGGGAATGTACTGTTACGCAAGAGACAATATCAATTGTCGGATGATGAATCCTGGTCATTACATGTGGCACGACTGATGATTGGTGGTAAGATTCAAAACTATCGTAATATATTAAAGAGATATATTCGTGATTATGGAGAGAATGAAAACATTAATCGGGCGGTACAAGTGTTGGAACATGCCAAGCGTGAAGCTTTGGCGACCCAAGATAAGACGACCCTAATAGGGTATGAAGGCATGGCTTCAAATGCCTATTTTGAAGTGTTGCCTGTTTTGATACTTAATCAGAAGGCTGATTTCCCGTTTCATGGCCGGAATCGCCGTCCTCCTAAAGATGCAGTGAATGCCATGTTGTCTTTTGCTTATACTTTGATTGCTAATGATACATCTGCCGCACTCGAAACAGTTGGCCTTGATCCATACGTAGGATTTCTCCATACACTTCGTCCGGGACGTACATCCTTAGCATTGGATATGATGGAAGAATTGCGAGCCTATCTTGGTGATCGTTTTGTCTTGTCGTTGATTAATAAAAGACAGATAACATCCAAGGATTTTTTGTTTCAAGGTGATAATGGGGTTGTTATGACGGATAAAGGGAAAAAGACATTTATTTCCGCATGGCAGGCAAGGAAAAGGGAGGTGATAATCCATCCTTATCTTAATGAAAAAATAGAGATAGGGCTTCTGCCTTATGTACAGGCCATGTTGATGGCAAGATATATCAGGCAAGATATTGATAATTATCCGGTATTTCTAATAAAATGATTTACGATTATGCATATTCTTGTGACTTATGATGTGGATACTACGAGCAAAGAAGGAGCTCGCCGCCTACGACATGTGGCTAAGGCTTGCATAGATTATGGCCAAAGGGTACAGAATTCTGTCTTTGAGTGTGAGGTGACAGAAGCACAATATTGTCTCTTGATTGAACGAATCAAGCGTATTATTGATATGTCTCTTGATAGCGTTAGATTTTATATTCTCAATAAAAACGAGAATAAAAGGGTAAAAGTGATAGGTGTTGAAACTGCTTACAAAGTTAATAATGCTCTTATCATATAATTTATGCGAATGTGGAGTATTACGAAAAAAGTAGTATTTTCGCACCCCTTAATAATTAGCAGATTAACCCGTCTATAAGGCAATTGCAGCCATTAAGCTGAAATAAAAATGAGAATTCGCATATTAATAGGTCTAATTTATTGACTTATAATATGTAACTTTGCACACTGTCGCACCCCGTGTGGGTGCGTGGATTGAAACCTCATTCTACCCCATTTCTACCCAAGGGGATTACACGGTCGCACCCCGTGTGGGTGCGTGGATTGAAACCTCGGCGAACATTGGGACACGGAAATACGGCATTGTCGCACCCCGTGTGGGTGCGTGGATTGAAACTTGGGAGAGTTGCTGTCTCACCGCCTTGATTTTCCGTCGCACCCCGTGTGGGTGCGTGGATTGAAACATCTTATCCATGAGTGAGGACAGTTCGGAGGTTGGTCGCACCCCGTGTGGGTGCGTGGATTGAAACTTTATTACAGCTCGTAAAGGTAATATAACATTAGATGGTCGCACCCCGTGTGGGTGCGTGGATTGAAACCGGGAAGCGCACTAATGATCGTCGTACGTCCACGATGTCGCACCCCGTGTGGGTGCGTGGATTGAAACGGCGAAGTCCCAACGCCATTGTGCCTGCCGGAGCAGTTGTCGCACCCCGTGTGGGTGCGTGGATTGAAACTGTCTTAACTCTAGTTTTAGTCATTATGCTTCATCGTCGCACCCCGTGTGGGCGCGTGGATTGAAACCTTTAGCCCAGAACTGGACCGTCTTTTGGGATCGTCGCACCCCGTGTGGGTGCGTGGATTGAAACAACAAGGCCGGGGAAAGCTCTTCCGAGATAAATTGTCGCACCCCGTGTGGGTGCGTGGATTGAAACAACGTCCGCGGGATTGCAAGTTATTCAGGGCATAAGCGTCGCACCCCGTGTGGGTGCGTGGATTGAAACTCCCCATAACCATAATAATGACCTTGAACCGCGTCGCACCCCGTGTGGGTGCGTGGATTGAAACCTCGTTGTAGGCGTTGTCGTTGACGTGCTGTTCGGTCGCACCCCGTGTGGGTGCGTGGATTGAAACCCGTCAGCAAGGAACTATCTCTTAAAAATGGATGTCGCACCCCGTGTGGGTGCGTGGATTGAAACTATCTGTACTGGAAGTGAACCAATCTAAGGTAGGTCGCACCCCGTGTGGGTGCGTGGATTGAAACTCCATTGAATGGCTGGTGGTTGCCGTCCTTGGGGGTCGCACCCCGTGTGGGTGCGTGGATTGAAACTGCCGGGACATAGTTAGTTTGTTGTCCTGTGCAAGTCGCACCCCGTGTGGGTGCGTGGATTGAAACATTTGTAAAGCGCAAGCTTTTTCATAAAAGATATACTTACGTGATGAAGTATATCTTCTATGGGACTTGAAGTGTTCTTCTGCGACGAAGGGATTAGTACTTCGTAAAAATAACTTTTTAAAGTCACTGACACTGACATATAATTTCGCTTAGTTATTTCTGCAAAAATCATTCATATGTAAACAAGTTTCGTATATTCGCGACCTTATAATAGTTTAAATATGGCAGAGGAACTACGGATTAAAAATGGTGATAAACAGGAAATGTATGAGACGTTGCTCCCGCAAATCGCCTCATTGGTAGGTAACGAGACCGACCTAATCGCTAACATGGCGAACGTCGCCGCAGCACTCAAGCAAACTTTCGGTTTCTTTTGGGTGGGTTTCTACCGGGTCATAGACAATCAGTTGGTATTAGCGCCTTTTCAAGGCCCTATCGCCTGTACACGAATCAAATACGGAAAAGGGGTATGCGGCACGGCTTGGAAGGAGACCCGTACGATCATCGTACCGGATGTAGACGCTTTCCCGGGACATATCGCTTGTAGCTCGGCGTCACGCTCTGAGATCGTAGTTCCCGTGATATGGGAGGATAAGGTAATCGCTGTCCTTGATATAGACAGTGATCAACCGGATAGTTTCGATGAGACTGATCAGATCTTTTTGGAAAAGATAGTGGAATTGCTTCCTCATCAGTAAGCCTCGCCTCAGTACTTCCCAAGAAGTACTGTAGTACTGCCTAAGAGGTACTGTAGTACTGCCTAAGAGGTACTGCAGTACTTTGTAAGGAGTACTCCAGTACTCTCCGAAGAAATACCACAGTACTTCGCAAGGAGTACTCCGGTACTCTCCCTGAAGTACCGGGACAAATGCTACTTACCGCAAATACCCTTAAATGGACAATAAGAACAAGCCTTCCCCGTAGGGGTTTGCGTAAAGGGAATTTCCGGATTGAAGATCTCGTCCAAGCAGCCCCGCAGCCCCTCCTCGAACGCTTGGGCATAACCGGAGAAATCCTCTACCTTCTCCGACTTCCCCCGTTCGATACGGTGGTAGACAGATGGGTCGAACGGATCGGCGAAAAGGGAACGGACGTAATAAATGCCCGGTTGTATCGTCTTTCCTTTGTTCTCGGTGAGATGGGCGTACATCCAGCAATACATGAATACCTGCATCACGGCTTTCGCACGATCTTTCTCCTCCTTGTTGAATAGGCTCTCGATACTACTGAAAGTCGTAGTTCCGCTACCGCTCTTGTAATCGATGATACGGATAGCGTCGAGAACCTCGTCCACACGATCGATAAAGCCTTTCAACCGGATCTCGGAATGGTCGGAAAGGCTGATCAAGCCGTTTATCTTACGCTCGGACTCGATGTAAACGAAAGGGGTCAGCTTGCCGTCACGCTCCAAGATTTTCTCCACGTATTTGCGGATCATCTCGCCGATCAGGTAGTTTTGTCCGGTAAGGGAGCGAACCACCTCTGTCTTGAAAAACTCGCTGGCGAAAGCCCGGGCGATAGCTCCGGTAAGCAAGGCCGTATCCTTACGGATCGCTTTCAGCAAATCCACGGTAACCATCTTCCCTTGGAACGGCTTGTAAAGCTCCTCCATCACTTTATGTAAGATACTTCCGAATACATCGCTCTCGATCGTCTCGCTCACCTCCTCTTCCTCTCGAATGCCTTCCACAACGGAAAAATAGAATTTCAACGGGCAATCCAGATACGTATTGATAGCGCTCGCCGAGATCGCCTTGCTCCCCCCTTTCCGGTAAGCGTCTAAACGGCGCATGATATCCTCCCTTTTCGGCACGGCCAATGGCGGGGTCTTGGAGGAAGATACGTTATAGACCACCAATTTATCTCGCATCGGCACCTCGTAATGATAATGCAGCTGGTGAACAAAGCGACTTACCTCTCCCGTCTGCAATCCGTTGCTGCGGGTATCGTATAAAAGGCTCACGTGGCTGGCACGCTCTATCAAACGATAGAAATGGTAGGCCCATACGCTATCTTGATGCTCGTAGGTAGGCAACCCGAAACCCCTGCGTAGGTTATAAGGGATAAAGGAGTTCGCCGCTTTCCGCTGCGGGAAAATACCCTCGTTCATGGATAAGATAATCAGACGGTCGAAATCCAAGGCACGGGTCTCGAGCACACCCATAATCTGGAGGCCGGAAAGCGGCTCGCCGTGGAAGGGGATCGTGATCGTATCAGTCACCCGCTTCAATAGGCGGAAGAAGGTATCTATTTTCATCTCTATACGAGCGTCTTTCATTACCTCTTTCATGCGGTTTACCGTGGTGAAATAATGGAAGATGAACTCTTGCTCCAAATCGTTCGTCCGCTGGGGTGCGTCCTCCTCTTCCTCATCGGAAAGGGCGGACATAACCTTGTTCAGCTCTTCCAACACCTTGATCAGATAGTCCGAGAAGGCCTCCACCCCGGTCACCGGCGTGAACAGGATTTCTAGCAAAGGCGTTTTCCCTAACTCCGTATGCGAGATATAGATCTTGTTGTTCTCCGTGATCTCTTTCACCAAGGAGGAAATAATCTCCGGTGAGGTGGAGAGGATGTAGCGATGGTTCAATATCGGCAGCACGTCACGGAAATAGAACAACGGATTCCGGTCTATGTAGCGTACGTTCTTCTGCAACGCCAAGATATACTCGATCAACGAGGCGACCGGGGTTCCCGCCAAGGGATAACCCATCGTGACGTTGATACGCCGGATTTGCTCCGGTATGGCGTTCAGCACCGGGATCAGCAGATGTTCATCGGGCAAGATCACCGCCGTACGCAAAGCTTCTTCCGAACTCATCTCCGCTTCCTTGCACCAATCGCTCAACAGGGTGTAGACGTGCTTGGCCTGCCCGATACCGGAAGGGATGCCGATCACCTCGATCTCGGTCTTTACCTTCTCCTCGGGGGGTAATTTCATCGAGGAAGGGAAGCTCTTCCGGTTACGGGAGACGAAATAAGAGGCCTTATTATCCGGATCGGTTACCTTATCGGATACATAATCCCAATAGAAATCCGCTATCTTCCGCTTCTGCAACTGGGCTAAGAAACGTTCTTCCGATACGGACAAGGCGTTCAAACCGACAAAGACAATTTGCTCGTAAGGTAAATCCGGAGACTCGCCCCGTTCCATGCTTTCCACGACCTCCCGGAAGATCATGCCCTCGTAGCCTTTTCCCTCGGCGGCCAAGGTCGCACGGAATTCCTCATAGAGATCGTATAGCACTTGCCAGACCGCCAAGAACTGTTGCTGGTTCGGCGTATCGCCCCGGGGATAAAAACTGGACCAGAAACTACGGATAGCGGCGATCTGCTCATCACTTAAGAAATCGAAATCATTCTCAATCTCCCGTAGGACCGTCACGTTACTGAATGGCATGCGGGCATTTGCCATGTACTTATCGATATCGTCGAAGTCGTTGAGCAACATCTCGCCCCAATACAGGAATTCATCGAAAGTCTCGGTGGAACCGCTTTGGCGGATGTAGATGTCGTACAGGGTAAAAAGCATACTGATCCGGTCGGCGGATTGTTTTCCGCTCAACTGGATAAAGAGATCGTTGATCGTAAGGATTGTCGGAGAGAAAAGGGGAATATCGGCT
>ENA-OURC01000532-OURC01000532.1-human-gut-metagenome-genome-assembly--contig:-NODE-532-length-13057-cov-5.32249_pt1 | contig 13057 bp, 11 predicted proteins | sample MGYA00243026_ERZ508738 | MGnify/ENA primary metagenome ERZ508738 (study PRJEB26277, sample SAMN04329806) | human gut metagenome | biome: human-associated habitat | host: Homo sapiens | place: USA...
CGAGGGCGCGGACATCGGCGGCTTTGCCGGTCCCGCACCCACCGAGGAGCTGTTCGTGCGCTGGGTGCAGAACGGCATCTTCCAGCCGCGCTTCTCCATCCATTCCACCAACACCGACAACACTGTGACCGAGCCCTGGATGTTCAGTGATAAAAAGCAGTACATCCGCGATGCCATCAACTTCCGCTATAAGCTCAGCCCGATGCTGTATTCCCTGATGGTGCGCGCCCACGAAAGCGGCCTGCCGATCTGGCAGCCCACCTTCGCCGTGTTCCAGAACGACCCCGCCACCTATGACGAGGGCGTTGACTTCATGTTCGGCGATTCTCTGCTGGTTGCCAACGTTGTGGAAAAGGGCCAGACCGTGCGCCCTGTCTATCTGCCCAAGACCGAGAACGAAAACGAGCGCTTCTACAACTTCTACACCCGCGAGGAGTACGCTCCCGGCCAGACGATCGAGGTACCGGTCGATATTTCCAGCATCCCGCTGTTTGTGCGCAGCGGTGCTATCCTGCCCATGAGCGGCAACCGCCTGCACAACCTGATGACCGAAAAGACCACTGAGCTGGAGATCCTGATGGCACCGGATGTGGATTCCGAGTTTGTTCTGTACGAGGATGACGGCTGCACCAATGAGTACCTGAAGGGCGCTTACCTCAAGACCCGCATTGCCGTGACCGCAGGCGTAAAGACTTACGTTCACTTTACCAACGAGGGCGATTACGATACCGCTGTGGAAAGCATGTATCTGGATATGATCCACCGCGAAAAATCCCCGTTCTATGTGCAGCTGGACGGCAAGGAGCTGCCGCACTTCCTGCACCGCCGCAAGTTTGAGGAAGCCGAGAGCGGCTGGTACTACAGCCAGCGCCTGAAGAGCGTGCAGGTCAAATACCCCAACCCCAAAAAGGACCATGAGATCATGGTCTCGTTTGAGCAGTTTGATCTGATTGGTATGTAACGCGCCGTAAAACGCGATACAAAATAGAAGGAGGAAACAAAATGTTCAAAAAGATTGCAGCGCTGGCAACGGCTGCTGTGCTGTGCGCCGGGCTGATGGCCGGTTGCGGCGCATCCAGCACCACGGCTGACACCAGCTACAGCGCAGAAAACCCACTGGTTCTGACGCTGGCCCACGGCCTGTCCGAGGCCCACACCGTCCACATTGCCATGACCCAGTTTGCTGAGGAAGTGAACGAAAAGACCGATGGCCGCGTCCAGGTCAAGATCTTCCCCAACGGCCAGCTCGGCAGCGAAAACGAGAACCTGGAGCAGCTGCAGGCAGGCGTTATCGCCATGACCAAGGTTTCTGCCCCCGGTCTGGCAACGTACAACGAAGCCTACAACGCATTCGGCCTGCCTTACATCTTTAATGATACCGAGGATTTCTACCATGTCATGGACTCCCAGCAGATGCAGGATTTCTTCCTCTCTACCGGCGATGACGGCTTTGTTACCCTGACCTATTACACCTCCGGCGCCCGCTCTTTCTACACCAAAGACAAAGCCATCCGCACCCCGGCTGACCTGAAGGGCCTGAAGATCCGCGTGCAGGACATGAAGTCCCAGACCGATATGATGAACTATCTGGGCGGCATTCCCGTTGCCATGTCTTACGGCGATGTGTATACCTCCCTGCAGACCGGCATCATTGACGGCACCGAAAACAACGAAACCGCACTGACCACCGGCAAGCACGGCGAAGTGTGCAAGGTCTACTCCGTTGACCAGCACGCCATGATCCCCGATGTTCTGATCATGAGCGAAAAGGTATGGAAGCAGATCTCCCCGGAAGATCAGGAGATCATTCTGGAAGCTGCCCACAACTCCACCGAGGCCCATAAGGTCATGTGGGATACGGCCATTGCAGAAGCTGTAAAAGAAGCACAGGAAACCATGGGCGTTGAGTTTGTTTACGATGTAGACAAGGAAGCTTTCCGCGAAGCAACCCAGCCCATGATCGAAGCATACGAAGAACAGTATCCCGGCGTTAAGACCCTGATGGATACGATTGAAGCTGCACGAGAGGGGGAATAAAACATGAAACAGTTTTTGGGTAAAGTAAAGTTCTGGATGGATAAGTTCCTCAGCATTGCCTGCGCCGTTCTGCTGTCTTTCATGACCATCCTGGTTCTCATCCAGGTGTTCTCCCGTTATGTCCTCAACAGCCCCGTTGCCTTTACGGAGGAACTGGTGCGCTACAGCCTGATCTGGACCGGCTTTATCGGTGCAGCTTATGCATTCTCCACCCGCGAGCATATGTCCCTGACGCTGGTGCGCGATAAATTCACCGGCAAAGCCCACACCGCTCTGCTGGTTGCCATCGACAGCCTGATCCTGCTGCTGGCGATCTTCGTCATCACCATCGGCGGCTTCAAGCTGGCTGTTTCTGCCAGCCGTGAATTCTCCGCTCTGCTGGGCATCCCCCGCAGTCTGGTGTACTCCATCGCTCCGATTTCCGGCATTTTCATCATCATCGCCCAGATCATCAACATTTATGAAGATATCACCGGCGAAAAAGTTGACTGCTAAGGAGGGCACAGAACAATGAGCATTACACTGACAACCGTTATCCTTTTTGCTGTGTTCGGCGTGCTGCTGTTTTTGGGCGTGCCCATCTCCATCAGCATCGTGGTTTCTTCCATTGTAACCGCCATGTCCACCCTGTCTTGGGACCAGATCACCTTTATCACCATGCAGAAGATGAACTCCGGCGTTGAGTCTTTCTCTCTGCTGGCTGTGCCCCTCTTCATCCTGGCTGGCAACATCATGAACAACGGCGGTATTGCCAAGCGCCTGGTCAACTTTGCCCAGCTGTTCGTTGGCAAGATCCCCGGCTCCATGGCACAGGCCAACATCCTGGGCAACATGCTGTTCGGCGCACTGTCCGGTTCCTCCGTTGCTGCTGCTTCCGCCATGGGCGGCTGCATCAGCCCCATTGAGGAAGAAAACGGCTATGACCCCGCTTACTCTGCAGCAGCCAACATTGCTTCCGCCCCCACCGGCCTGCTGATCCCGCCCACCTCCGCATTCATTGTTTACTCCACCGTTGCTGGCGGTGTTTCCATCTCCACCCTGTTCATGGCTGGTTACGTTCCCGGCATCCTGATGGGCCTGTGCTGCATGCTGGTTGCCTTTGTCGGCGCCAAAAAGGCAGGCATGAAAGCTACCGGTTATGATAAGAGCAAGAGCATCGGCAAGACCATTTGGGACGCTGTGCCCTCTCTGCTGCTCATCGTCATCGTTATCGGCGGTATCGTTTCCGGTATCTTCACCGCTACCGAGGGCGCTGGCATCGCAGTTCTGTACTGTCTGATCCTCTCCATCGTCTACAAGAGCATCACGTTCAAGAGCTTCTTAAAGATCCTGCTGGATTCCGCCAAAACTTCCGGTATCATCCTGTTCCTGATCTCCGCTTCCTCCGCCATGTCCTTTGTTATGGCTTACTCCGGCATCCCGGCAGCCATCTCCAACGGCCTGATGAGTCTGACCAGCAACAAGTACATCATCTTCCTGCTGATGAACATCATCCTGCTGGTGATCGGCATGTTCATGGATATCACCCCGGCCATCCTGATCTTTACCCCGATCTTCCTGCCCATCGCTACCAGCTTTGGCATGACCGAGATCCAGTTCGGCGTTATGCTCATCTTCAACATGTGCCTGGGCAACATCACCCCGCCGGTTGGCTCCGTTCTGTTTGTCGGCTGCGGCATTGGCCATGTTTCCATCGAGCAGGTCACTTCCAAGCTGATCCCGTACTTTGTCGCATTGGTGCTGGCCCTGCTGGCTGTTACCTATATCCCGGCACTGTCTCTGGGTCTGCCCAGCCTGATGGGCCTGATCTGATCGCAGGCTTTGCCCCGTAACTCAACAATAGCATAAATAAAAACGGCACCGCTGCCCAAAGGAAAAACCCGGGCAGCGGTGCTGTTTTTGCTAAGGTTCCAGATACACTTTAGGGTGTTGAAGCGACCGGCTTCTGCACAATACCTAACAAATAATTCCATAGTTTTTGCTTCCTAATGATTGTCTTGATTTAGTAACTTCATGGAATAATCGTAAAAATCACTCAATTCCTTATATGTCTGTATCTTATTTTTGCGTTTTAGATAATCAGCATAAAAGGCAAAGAAGCAAGCAAGGGCAGCACCAATCATCATCAATCCGTATCCCCATAGGGTACTTCCACCATTTAGCGTAATGATAAGACCAGTTACCGCAATAAGCAGTCCTATAATCATAACCAGGCCGCTTTGGATCAGTTGTATTGCATCTTGGGGGGATTTATTTAGAGTTGTGTTGGCCACTTCTTTTTTCATCGTTTCTATATCTCCTTTCATAAGGTCATCCAAAGAAACGGAATAAATGTCGCAGAGCATAATTAGATTGTGAACATCAGGATAGCTCCTTTCATTTTCCCAACTTGAAATTGTTTGCCTTGAAACATCGAGGAGCTCCGCAAGTTTTTCTTGGCTAAAACCGCTTAAGGTTCTCAGTTCTTTTAGTCGTTTACTTATGTACATCGCATTTGTTCCTTTCTTCTGTATATTCTTTATAACACATTTCCGCAAAAATACGATCAAGTTTACTTTCCAACCACCGTCAAAATCTCTTTACATAGGTGTTTGAAACGCAGAATCAACAATGTTTTTTATACAATCAGAGCGCCTATAACACCGTGGAAAAGCAGGCGGCAGCCTTTATTGCAGACTTTTTTGATAGCGCTTCCTGCTGAACATGCCGCCAAATTTTTTCAGCCTTTCTTCCTACCGGGCCTTGCAGGCTCTCTTTTTTTGTGGTACCATGCCCTACAAAAGCAAAAATGGCCGCAAGCGGCAGGGGAGCCCCCCTGACCATGCAGCCAACAACAGGAAGGGCACATCATGAAATTTTTCAGTCTCGAAAATCCAATCTGGAAGTTTATCGGCAATTTGGCGGATTTTTTCCTTTTGTCCTGCCTGTGGTATCTCTGCTGCCTGCCGGTGGTAACGGCGGGTGCGGCCACAACGGCGCTGTATTACGTCACCTTAAAGATGGCCCGCGGGCAGGAAGGCCAGCTCATTCCCGCGTTTTTCCATTCTTTTAAGCAGAACCTCAAGCAGGCAACCGCGCTGTGGGTGGGGTACCTGGCGGTTGGCATCCTTCTGGTACTGGATCTGGTGATCTGCCTGCAGACCAGTTCGGTGTTTGCGGGGGCAATGTTTTTTACCAGCGTAGTGCTGCTGGCCTGCTGGGCGCTGTTTATCACCATGCTGTTCCCGCTGGTTGCCCGGTGCGATAACACCATCGGCGCGCTGTTCAAGATGGGCATTGCCATGGCACTGCGCAATGTAATGCCTGTTCTGGCCGCGCTGATGGTTACGGTAGCATTTTTTGCCGTGGGCGTTTTTGTATTCTGGCCGGTGCTGCTGGTGGCGCCGGGGCTGGCGAGCTATTGCAACGCCTTTTTGTTCAACCGCATTTTTGATAAATATGGCATGACGCTGGAATAACTGCACAATAAAATACGGTTTGGTTACGGCACTCCGTGCGTTACCCGTTATCCCGCAGGTGGGGGTGGATGGGCAGCCCGGAGTGCTTTCTGTATTCACGGGGGGAACGCCCGGTGCTGGCGCGGAACAGATCCTTGAAATAGTTGCTGCTGCCAAAGCCGCACAGCATGGCAATTTTGGTGATGGAGTTATCTGTCATCAACAGCATCTGGGTGGCCTGGCGCAGCCGGATGTAATTCACATGCTCTTTGAACGTCTGCCCGGTGATCAGCCTGAACTTGCGGGAAAAATAGGTGGGGCTCAGGTTGCAGTACCCGGCCACTTCTTCCAGCGTTAAGGGCTGCTGGTAATTCAGCGCAATGTATTTCAGCGCGCGCTCAATGTCGGCGCTGTAGCCCTCTTTGGGAGACATGGTTTCATGGCTGAAAATGCCATTCCGCAGCAAAAGCAGCACCAGATGCAGCGATTCCAGCTCCAGCACCTGCTCCGAATATTTGCGCGGCAGGTCGTTTTCCAGCAGCATCTGGTCCAAAAGAGCTTCTACCATCGTGCGGGTCTCGGCGTTCAGGATCACCTTGCAGGAACGCTCCAGCGCCTGCTGTACTTCGGTCGGGTCGCCACGCATCATGCCGGCAAGTACATCTGATTTACAGAACACGATAATGCGCTCGCAGCTGGTTTTGCCCTCGTAGCGGGTGCTGTGGGGGTCGCCCGCAGCCACAATGAACAGGTCGCCCGCTTCCAGGTGCCACTGGCCCTGGTTGACAGTGTAGATGCAGGTGCCGCTTTTCAGGTAAAAAATTTCGCAATAAGTGTGGGTGTGCTCGTAAGACATGCGGAATACCGGGCCGTGCAGAGCACGCTCTACATAAACATCAACAGTTTGCTGCTCCAATTCTTCCGCCGTGCGGGAATTGGAGTCGTTCTCCATCGGTTCGCGTTCGGGACTCATTGGCAAAGACGTCCTTTCATAAAGTTGTAACTTTTAGCATTGTGCATAAATTGGCGAAAATGTGTTTATGTATTATGGATATATATAATACACTGTTTTTGGGGAAAGTCAAGAAAACTGTGTTTTATAGCAAAAACTGCATATTTTTTTAGTATTTTCGGTGCTTTCCAGCAGATATAATGACAGTGTTGAAAGAAAGACGGGGTGCACACCGCCTGAATAAAAAATGTTAACGGCAAAGCTGGTTCATCGCTTGCCCAGCCGCCGTTCCACTGCTTGACATTAAGGAGAACACCATATGAAAAAGAAAATTATTGCAGCCACAATGGCCGCCGCTATGTGCGTAAGCCTGGCAGCCTGCGGCGGCAGCACCGCTTCCTCCGCCGCTGAAAGCACCGCTTCCTCCACTGCCGAAAGCACTGCATCCTCTACTGCAGACGCTGCTTCCACCGGCGATGAAGAAGTTGACCTGCGCATGGCATGGTGGGGCTCTCAGGACCGCCATGACCGCACCATCAAGGCCATCGAGCTGTATGAATCTCTGCACCCGAACGTAAAGATCGAGTACGAGTACTACTCCTTTGATGACTATTTCACCAAGCTCAAGACCCTGGTTGCTTCTGACCAGGTGTGGGACATTTTCCAGCTGGGCGGCAACTTCCCCATGTACATTGATAAGATCTATCCGCTGGATGACTACATCGCTTCCGGTGTTGTGGATGTTTCCGGCATCGGCGATGCCAACCTGAAGACCACCCAGGATACTGAGGGCCATCAGCTGGGTATCTCCAACGGCCTGAACTCTTACGGCATTGCTTACGATCCCGATATGTTCGCTGAAGCCGGCGTTGCAGAGCCCACCGATACCTGGACCTGGGATGACTACGCAAACGCTGCCAACACCATTCATGAAAAGCTTGGCATTTACGGCTGCTCCTCCATGCTGACCTCTGAGTTCATCGCTGGCTGCTCCGTTTACGTTGCACAGTATGGCGATGTTGGCCAGTACAGCTTCTTTAACCTGGATCTGACCGGCATGGGCTTCGATGACCCCCAGATGCTGACCCCCTACATCCAGATGCGTGCAGACTCCATCAAGAACGAGGTTTACCCCGATGCCGGTGCTTCCGCTGAGATCACCAACATCGAAAACGACTTCCTGGTAACCGGCGAAGCTGCAATGGCTTGGGTTGCTGCCAACCAGTTCCCGACCATGTATAACGTCTGCCAGGAGCAGGGCCGCACCCTCAAGCTGGCAACTCTGCCCCGCATCACCAGCGATGGCCCTTCCGGCGCTGTCATCCAGTCCTCTCAGATGCTCTGCGTCTCTCAGGACAGCCAGCAGAAAGAAGAAGCTGCTAAGTTCATCAGCTGGTTTGAAAATGACCCCGACTGCAACAACATCCTGCAGGGCGAGCGCGGCATTCCTGTAAACGCTACCGTTCGTGAGATCCTGTCTGCCAACGCTACCGAAGGCCAGCAGATCATGTACGACTTCATGGACAAGGTTTCTCAGTTCAAGATGCCGGACAAGGTCAACGTGCTGAGCCCCGACGGCCAGGACGAGGTTGTTGATAACTACCGCAACTACATCCAGCAGGTTGTTGACGGCCAGATCACCGCAGAAGAAGCTGCCCAGAAGACCTATGACGATGCAGCTGCACTGTTCACTGAGTAAGTTTTAACACAAGTTCATAATGCTCCGGGCGGGCACGGTCAGGAAGAAAGGGCTGTGCCCGCCCTTTTTGAAAGGGAGGTATTCTTTCGTGAAAGGTCAAACTTCCACCTCGGCACTGAAAAGGTTCATGAACAAAGATAATACCGTCGGCCATGTGTTTGCGTTCCCGTTTATCTTTGGTTTTGTCTGCTTTTCCCTGATTCCGGTGTGCATTTCCTTTTATTATGCATTCACCAACTACTCGCTCGGCTCCAAAACCGCAGCATTTATCGGGTTCAAGAACTTCCTGCGCCTGTTCCAGGACGAGGTTTTCCTGAAATCTCTGGCCATCACCTTAAAGTACGTTCTGATCTCTGTGCCGCTCAAGCTGACTTTCGCTTTGCTGGTGGCGTACCTGCTCACCCGGCCCAGCCGCATGGTCACGTTCTATCGTTCGCTGTACTACCTGCCGTCCCTGGTTGGCGGCAGCGTGGCCGTTGCCCTGGTGTGGAAACAGCTGTTTGCCCGCAAAGGTCTGTTCAACAGCGTACTGGCCGAAATGGGCATGAGCACCATCAACTGGTTCGGCAACCAGAAACTGGCGCTTTACCCGCTGATTTTGATGTCCGTCTGGCAGTTTGGCTCTTCGATGATTATTTTTGCCGCTGGCTTAAAAGAAATCCCTGTCAGCTATTATGAAGCTGCCAGGATCGACGGCGCACGTGGATACCAGAGCTTCTTTCGCATCACGCTGCCCTGCCTGTCTCCCATCATTCTGTATAACCTGATTATGCAGACCATCTCTGCTTTCATGGCGTTCACTCAGGCTATGATCATCACCAACGGCGGCCCCAACAACAGCACCATGCTGTACGCCCTGTACGTTTACAACCAGGCCTTCAAGTACAATGATATGGGTTACGCCTGCGCCATGTCCTGGTTTATGCTGGTGGTTATGGGCCTTATCACGTTCATCATCTTCAAAACATCCAAGTTCTGGGTGTTCAGCGAAGCAAACTAAGCAGGGAAGGAGAGTACGGTTATGCATAACAGAAAAGCAGTCACCAAAGTACTGTATCACGTTTTTGTCATCCTGTTCGGCTTTATGATGGTTTATCCCGTATTGTGGATGATCAGCGGCTCGTTCAAGGGCAACGCCGAGATCCTGCGCGGCACCCTGTCCCTGATCCCGAAAGAGCTGAAGCTGACAAACTATGCCACCGGCTGGAAAGGCTTTGGCGGCACCACCTTTGCAACCTTCTTTACAAACTCCATCTTCATTACGGTCATTGCAACCTTCGGCACCGTCATCAGTTCCTCTCTGGTGGCCTATGCTCTGTCCCGTGTGCGGTTCCGCGGCCGCAAGTTCTGGTTCACCTGCATGCTGGTCACCATGATGCTGCCCACCCAGGTCATCATGATTCCCCAGTATCTGATTTATTATCGCCTGGGTCTGGTTCCCGGCTATGTACCCCTGATCCTGCCTTACTTCTGCGGCCAGGCGTTCTTTATCTACCAGATGATGCAGTTTATGCAGGGCATCCCCAAGGATCTGGACGAAGCCGCTACCATTGACGGCTGCAGCAAATACCAGATTTACAGCCGCATCATCCTGCCGCTGATGAAACCCTCCATCGTAACCACTGTTATCATTCAGTTCTACTGGAAGTGGGACGACTACATGGGCCCCCTGCTTTACTTGAGCCGCCCGCAGTCGTATACTGTATCCATCGCCATCAAACTGTTTGCCGACTCTGCTTCCACCACGGACTACGGCGCAATGTTTGCTATGTCCACCCTTTCGCTGATCCCTGTGTTCCTGATCTTCCTGTTCTTCAACCGCTATCTGGTTCAGGGCATTGGCACCAGCGGCCTGAAAGGCTGATGTTTGTATGAAAACCATCCAGAACCCCATCCTGCGCGGCTTTTGCCCGGACCCCTGCATGATCCGTACCGGGGACGATTATTACATTGCCACATCCACCTTTGAATGGTGGCCCTGTGTCAACCTGTACCATTCCAAAGACCTGGCCCACTGGGAGCAGCTGCCAAGCCCGCTGCGCGAACCCGGCCAGATGGACCTGCGGGGGGACCCCAACTCCGGCGGTATCTGGGCCCCGGACCTGAGCTGGGATGGGCAGTATTACTACCTGCTTGTCACCAACGTGACCACCAAAAAGGGCCGTTGGTACAACACCCATAACTATATGAGCCGTGCCGCTTCCATCACAGGGCCGTGGAGCCAGCCGGTGTACTTGAACAGCATCGGATTCGACCCTTCGCTGCTGCATGATACCGACGGTAAGTGCTACCTGGTCAATATGGTCAACGGCTTCAAAGGTGTGCTGGTGCAGCAGATGGACCCCGAAACCGGCGCCCTGCTGGGCGAACGCCGCAAGGTATACAGCGGCTCCGGCATCGGCTGCACCGAAGGCCCCCGCATCTATCACATTGGCAGCTGGTACTATCTGGTTGTGGCCGAAGGTGGTACTGGGTACTCCCATTGTGTCACGATTGCGCGGTCAGACAACGTGTTCGGCCCCTATGAGACAATGCCGGACAACCCGCTGCTGACTTCGGATCAGAACGATCTGACCGCCATCCAGAAATGCGGCCACGGTTCCTTTGTGGAAACGCAGAACGGTGAATGGTACATGGCACACCTGTGCTCCCGCCCGAACTCTGCCCGCGGCAGCCTGCTGGGGCGCGAAACGGCGCTGCAAAAAATCACCTGGCAGGATGGCTGGCCGCGGCTGGCCTGCGGCGGAAAAATTGCTCAAAACGCCGTGCCCGCCCCAAAAGATTTGCCAGAAGTGGAGCTGCCCGCAATGGCGGAACAGGATGACTTTGACGTTCCGGCCCTTGCCCACGGCTATGCCACGCCGCGCACCCCGCTGGGCGATTGTGTGAACCTGACCGTCCGCCCCGGCTGGCTGCGGCTGACCGGGCAGGAATCCATGAACTCGCTGCACCATGTCACCCTGGTGGCCCGCCGCCAGCAGGAGCACAAAATGCAGGCCGAGACCCGCATGGACTTTGCCCCCGTCTGCCCGGAGCAGATGGCCGGTTTTACCTACTGTTATGACAGCATGAACTTCTACCTGCTGGGCAAGACCTGCGCCGAGGATGGCACCCCGGTGCTGGAACTGTTAAAAAGCGATACTGGTGTGGTGGAAGATGTGTGCGACCCTGTTCCCGTGCCGGATGGCACGCTGGACTTTAAGCTGACCACCACCCCGGACGGCGGCATGGCGCAGTTCTATTACCGCCAGCCGCAGGGGGAGTGGCAGTCCATCGGCCCGGCCTGCCCCACCGATATTTTGACGGACGAGCACTGCCGCGGTTTTACCGGGGCGCATGTGGGTGTGTATGCCCACGATATGGCAGGGCTGCATAACCATGCCGATTTTGATTATCTGAACGTACATTTTGAGAGGTGAGCTCCCATGATGCAGGCAAACACCGGCGTCCGGTTTGAAACCAAAGACCCGCTGCTTTCCCAACTGGTCAAACAGGCGGAAGAAAAGTGCCGCCTGAACATTAAAAACTTTGGCGGCGACCCCGTTCTGGTTGAGGGCGGCGGCTATGAAAAAATCTGGCTGGAAACCCAGCCCATGGGCGGCGCAATGTATGCCAGCCGTGATTTTGCCACCGGCCTGAACAACAGCCTGATGTTTATGCGCCACCAGCGTGCGGACGGGCGGATTCCCGGCAGCATTGCGGTGATTGATGGCAAAGTGGTGCCGCAGTTCAACAAGTTCCAGGGCTTCTGCTTCCCGGAACCGGCGCTGGATCTTTACTATCTGGGCGGCAAGGATGCCGAATACCTGGCCCAGCTGGCCAAAACGCTGGAAGCGTTTGACGCCTACCTGTGGCGTGTACGCGATTCCGATGGGGACGGCTGCCTGGAGACTTGGTGCAAGTACGATACCGGCGAAGACCACGCCATGCGTTACGCCGACGCCCCCGACCCGTGGGAGGAGGAAACCCCGCCCCAAGGCTGCACAGCGGTGCCCATTGCCTCGATGGATGTGATGAGCTACTCATATGCCTGCCGCGAAACATTGGCGGAAATTGCACGAATCAGCGGCGATGCCGAGGCACAGGCCCAGTGGGCCGCCAAGGCCAAAGCCGTGCAGGACAAGATGGTGAGCTACCTGTGGGACGATGCCCGCGGCGCGATGTTTGACCGCGACAAAAACCACAACCAGATGCCCACCCTGATCCACAACACGCTGCGCTGCATGTATTGGCACAGCCTGCCGGATGCTTTGGCGGAGCGCTTTGTCAAGGAGCACCTGCTGAACCCGCAGGAGTTCTGGACCAAAATGCCGCTGCCCAGCGTGGCCGCCAACGACCCGCTGTTCCGCAACGTGACCACCAACAACTGGAGCGGCCAGGCTGAAGCGCTGACCTATCAGCGTGCCATCCGTGCGCTGGAAAATTACGGCATGTATGAGCTGATTCCCCAACTGGGGCAAAAGCTGATGCAGGCCATTGGCCCCCAGTGCCGCTTTGTGCAGCAGTATGACCCCTTTACCGGCGAACCTTCGGTCATCTGTGAACCTGGCCAGCCCCCACAGGATGCTTACGGCCCGGCTATGCTCTCGGTGCTGGAATACACCGCCCGCATGTACGGCGTAAGCCTGGTGCGGGATACCGTGGTGTGGGGCACCTGCCCGCTGGAATGCCGCTATACCCAAGCCCTGAACGGCCGCAGCTGGGAGATCGTGAACAGTGGTCACGAGGCGGAAGCCTTTGTGGACGGCCGCAAGGTGTTCACCGCTGGCCCCGGCCTGCGCATTACCACCGACCTGGATGGCAATATTCTGGGCACGGCCCGCTACCTGCCGGATGCAGACCCCGCCCAGGTGACGCCGCAATAAAGGCAACACCGCACAATTCCCGCCTTGCGGCTTAAGCACCGCTCCGGCAGCTGCGGCACGGCATCTG
>ENA-OURC01000536-OURC01000536.1-human-gut-metagenome-genome-assembly--contig:-NODE-536-length-12942-cov-4.46202_pt1 | contig 12942 bp, 9 predicted proteins | sample MGYA00243026_ERZ508738 | MGnify/ENA primary metagenome ERZ508738 (study PRJEB26277, sample SAMN04329806) | human gut metagenome | biome: human-associated habitat | host: Homo sapiens | place: USA...
TCCTGCCAAAGATAGAGGTTGGGGGTATTCTCCAGCGTACGCCGCCATTCGGTCGAGCAACGCGACTTATCGCACTGGGCCCGGGGACTCCACATCGCCGCCCCTTTCGAGCGGTTGAGCATGCGGAACTGGACAGCCGTAAGGTCGGTAATCCGCCCCATCTGCCCCCCTAAAGCATCTATCTCTCTGACTATCTGCCCTTTAGCAACACCGCCTACGGCCGGATTACAAGACATATCGGCCAACTTGGTCATGTCCATCGTCACGAGCAGCGTGCGGGAGCCGAGCCGCGCTGCCGCCGAAGCCGCCTCGCAGCCGGCATGACCGCCGCCGACCACGATGAAATCGTAATGTAAAACCATATCTCCTTTTCCATGAATTGCGGAAAACACCGCCGCCCGTCAATCCGACGACCGACCGCCGCACGGCAAAGATACGAACAAAGTCGCTTATCCGAAAAAACCGAAACCGCACGCAACGGCAACTTTCGCCCAGCTATCCGCCGTCCGACGGCGAAAGTCGGATCGAAAACGGCAACCTCGCGGCAAAACGTCGCCGCAGCGCCGAAAAGATCGGCAAGCACGGGCTGTCCCGCCAAAAACGGATTCTCCCCGCTTCCGGCACACTCCGGCGACCCGCACCGAACCTTGCCGGCATTTTCCCGCAAAAATAAACTTCTCTCCGGCAAAGAGCCGACAATCCATGCCGCCCATTCCGGAAAAATACAAACGATTAAAGGGTTGCGGACACAACCAACGGCCGGATCCATCCCCGCACGGCCGAAACGCCTCCTCCGAAAGCCGAATCTTCGCAGTCCACCTTTCCCGGCTACCGATTCGCCGCGCAGCGGACCCGATCGACAGCCCCCACAACTGCTGCCGCAGCCACCGCAGCCGGCACTTCCCGCAAGCGAATTCGTCCGCTTCAGTCCCAACGAAGGAAAACGCGATCATAACGTCCTTTTTGGAGGCGCAGCGACCCGAATCTCCCTCCGAAGAAAGGATTTAAGAGAGAGTCGGCATTACAGACACGGACTCCGGCCGCGAACGAACGACCGTCGAATGACGGACATTGAAATATACGATTGCCGGGGAAAATCCATCTTTTTTCGGGAACCGGTTCCAAACAAAAGACGAATCCGCCCATAAACCGCCGTTTCAGCGTCTTTAACGGTCCATTCCGCCGTCGGGAACAGAACCGACCGTTATGGTATATTCGAACGATTTTAAGGAGCATTTCAGGCGTTAAAAATACATCCTTTCGTGAAAGAGTTCGCAACCCTGCGGCCGGCTCCCTCTGCAAACCGTCTTTTCAGCACCTTGAGCCGCCCATCCCGCCGTCGGGAAAGAACCGACCGTATGATCTATTCGAACGATTTTACGGGATATTTCAGGCATTAAAACTCATCCTGCCGGGAAAGGGCCCGTAACCCCGCGACCGAATCCCCTCGCAAAGCCCTATTTCAGCCCTTTGGACAGCTCATCCCACTGTCGGAGGTAGCGATCCTCCTTGCGGTGCATTTGAGCGTTCGCACGGGGTGTCTTATCCTTCTGTCCGCACAGATGGAGCAAACCGTGCACCACCACGCGGCGCATTTCGGTCAGCTTCGCGGCGCCGTATTCGCGTGCATTGTCCGCAACGGTTTCCACGTCGATGAAAATGTCGCCCGACACGATCCGGGCGCCCTTGCGGTCGCTGTAATCGAACGTGATGACGTCGGTATAGTAGTCGTGCCCGAGGAACTGCCGGTTCATCTCCAGCAGGCGGGCCGCCGAGCAAAAAATATAGGTCACATCCCCCAGTTCATACCCCTCTTCCCGGGCTACGCGGTCCAGCCACACGGCCGTGAGCCGTTTCTGCGGCAGGCGATAGGTACAGTCATCGGTATAATAGCGTACGGCCATAGACGGTTATTTTTTGAAGCAATCCGAAGCACGCATCTGCACTTTGGGCGACGGTCCGTAAATACCGAACACCATCTTGTACTCGGGCTGCATGGTCGTCACATCGACCCCCGATCCGATCGTTCCGATCTGCTGGTTGCGGGCCACCTTGTCGTCCTTGCCCACCGTCACGGAATTGAGGTTGGCATACGAAGAGATGTATTCGCCGTGGGCTATATAGACGTCGTATTTGTTGGTGATCCGGTTGCGTTTCACCTCGACGACCTTGCCTTCGTAGATCGAAATCACCTGCGCCCCCTTCGGCCCCGCGATCTCGGCCATATTGCCCTTGTAGCGCTTCACCCCGCCGCCGACCACCGGCAGCCGCAGATTCGAAGTCTTCGCCGTAAAGGTGTTGCCCTCCTTGTTACCCCGGGTCAGCTTGCGCAGCTCGTCGATCGCCACGTCGAGCCGTTGCTCGCGGGCGATTTTCTGTTGCAGGGCAGCTTTTTCCTTCTTGGAGAGCTGCTTGATGTTGGCACGCGCCGCCTGCGAATCTTTCTGCAGGCGGGTCCGCTGCGTGGTCAGGCTGCGCTTCACCGAATCCAGCGCCCGCTGCTGCCCGGTCAGCCGGGTCCGCTCGACGGACACCTGCTCCGAAAGCGTCACGATCTGCTCCATCTGCCGTTCCCGCATGGCCGCCACCTCCCGCAGATTGGTGATGCGGCGGGCCACCTGATTGAAGTCGCTCGAAGAGAAGAGGTAGGTCAGATAATTGTTGTGTTTGTAGTTGCGGTATGCCTCGCGCACCATCTCGGCATAGCGCCGTTTATGGGCGTCGAGCGATGCCGACAGCCCCCGGGCCACGCTGTCCGTACGGGCCACCTCGACCTCGAGCTTACGGGCATCCCGCTCCGTCACGTCGAGCAGCTGGTTGCGCGAATCGATCTGACGGGCCAGACGGCGCACCGTCTCCTCGGCCGAGGCACGTCCCTTCTTGAGCTTCGAAATCTCCTGTTCCTCCCGGGCGATCTGCTTTTCGAGGTCGGCGATCAACCGTTTCTGCGCCGCGATCTGCTGGTCGGTATTCTGGGCCGCAAGCGACCCTGCACCAAGTAGAAGGAAAAGAAACAAAACGACCTTCGGCAAACGGATACACAGCGTGCGGACCGACTCCGCCCGCTGCGGGAAACGATACGAATGGTTCAAGGCTTGTCGCATAGTCAGGGCTTGGATTTGAGTTGCCGGATACGCTCTTCGATCGCCCGGGGATCGTCATATCCCTTCTCCAGCGCTTTGCGCCAGTAGGTTTCGGCCATGAACTTCTCCCCGAGAGCCGCCAGGATGTCCCCGTAATGCAGGTAGAGTTCCGGATTCTCGCTGCGGTCGAAAGAGATCGCCTGCTGCATCGTTCGACGAGCCTCCTGCAGCCGTCCAAGACGGAACAGCACCCAGGCATAGGTATCCAGCAGCGTGGCGTTGTTGCCGTCCAGCTCCACCGCACGGGCTGCCATGGCAAAGGCCCGGTCGAGCTGACGGGGATCCCGGGACGATTCGCTTATAAAATAGGCGTAGTTATTGAGCACCATCGGGTTATCGTAGTAATAATGCAGCGAACGGTCGTAAGCCTCGAAACACCGGCGGCGGTATTTGTCCCGTTCCGAGTCCTTCCGTCCGGCCTCCTCCATCTGGTGATAAGCGTCGCCGATATATCCCCACACGGCTCCGCGCAGGGAGTCCGCATCAGCATATTTGAGGGCTTTTTTATAGCTGCCGATCGATTGCGACAACTTTCCGGTATACCCCTGGGCGTGTCCCTTGCGGGCATACAGCTCGGTATTTCCAGGGAAAACCTCGAGCGCCCGGTCGATATACAGATAAACCGAATCGAGCCGCTTGCGGTAAGTTTCGATGTCGATCACCGCACGGTAATAGTCCAACTGGGGAGGCCGGTCGGCCAGATGCAGCTTGTAGAGGGTCAGCGCCTGCTCCAGCTCCCCGGCATTGATCAGGTGCTGCGCATACAGTTCGACGACGTCCTTATCGTCGGGATAGCGGATCGCAAGCGTCGAAATCAAGTCGTTGAGCTGAAAGAAGTTGTCCCGGTAAAAACGGACGTCGAGCGTCAGCTGCCGGAAAATGCGGACCTTTTCCGACAAGGGGAGCTCGTCGATTTCGAAAAGCCTTTTCGACACGGGCAGATAAGCATGCGAATCGTTGCGCTTGTTGTAGAATTCGGCGAGCGAAGCCAGCGCCGGGACATTCATGGAGTCGATCTCCAACGCCCGGTTATACTCGGCTATGGCCAACGAATCCTGTTTGGCAGCACCGTACAGGTCGGCCAGAATCACGTGGTTTTCCGCTTCGTAAGGAATCGCCTCGGCCATCTCCCTGGCTTCGGCCAGCGCACGGTCCAACTGCCCCGTGCGAATCAGCAACTGGCGTTTCATCGCCCCCAACAAAGGCATTTTACCGAAACGCATCTCGGCCGAATCGAGCATATCGATCGCCGAATAGGGCATCCCGGCCTGCTGGTACAGGATCGCCAGAATACGAATGTTGTCGGGATTGGTCGGGTCGAGCGCCGAAAGCCGCACGAACAGCGGACGCGCCTTGTCGAGTTCTCCCTCGGCAAGCAGCTTTTGCCCGTAAAGCTGCCCGTACCACTTGTTGAGCGAGTCCAGCCGGTAAGCACGCCGTGCCCACGCCGTACCCTGCGGATCGCCGTCGGGAGTCACCGAAGAGAGGCGGAACCAGGCCGGAGCATACGCGGAATCGAGCTCCAGGGCCTGCAGGAACAGTGCCCGAGCCGCCAGGGTGTCCTCTCCGATCAGGAGTTTTTTCACACCTTCGGTATAGTATTCGGTCGGTCGCAGCGAGTCGGGCCACGAGGCCTCCGCCGCAGGTGCGGGCAACGCCTCTCCCTGCGGGACGAACCCCGTGGAGAAAGCCGTGCAGAGCACCAGAATCGCAAGCATCCGCTTCATTGAAATCGTTGAGTTTGTATCTTCGTTCTTCGCCGGAAGAGTGCAATGGACAGACGCAACCCCTCCCTTCGTCTGTCGGGAAAACGTCGGACAACCGCTTTTCGTATTCCCGCGAACGATACGGCACTTCATCCCCGGAACATCCCGGCATCCGGCGGGCGATTGCCGCTCCCCGACCCGGGGAGCGTACCGCAGCGCCTAAAGCACCGTATCGAACTGATGCAGGAACCGCACGTCGTTCTCGAAATAGAGCCGCAGGTCCTTCACGCCGTATTTGAGCATGGCGATACGCTCGACCCCCATGCCGAACGCGAACCCGGAATATTTCTTCGAATCGATTCCATTGGCCTCAAGCACATTGGGATCGACCATGCCGCAGCCCATGATCTCCAGCCAACCCGTGCCCTTGCAGACGTTGCAGCCCTTGCCGCCGCAGAGGTTGCACGACACATCGACCTCGGCCGACGGTTCGGTGAAGGGAAAGTACGAGGGGCGCATGCGGATCGTGGCGTTCTCGCCGAAAACCTCCTTGGCGAAGTAGAGGATCGACTGTTTCAGATCGGCGAACGACACGCCCTCGTCGATATAGAGTCCCTCGATCTGGTGGAAGATGCAGTGTGCGCGGTAAGAAATCGCTTCGTTGCGGAAAACGCGGCCCGGGCAGATCACCCGGATCGGCGGCTTCTGCCGCTCCATCGTCCGCACCTGAATCGACGAGGTGTGGGTCCGCAGTAGCACGTCGGGGTTCTTGGCGATAAAGAACGTATCCTGCATGTCGCGGGCCGGATGCTCGGGCGGAAAGTTGAGCGCCGAGAAGACATGCCAGTCGTCCTCGATCTCGGGACCCTCGGCCACCGTATAGCCCAGCCGCGAGAATACCTCGACGATCTGGTTGGTCACCAGCGAAATGGGATGACGCGAACCCAGCTCCTCCGCAGAACCGGGACGGCTCATGTCGGGAATCCGCTGCGAGGAGTCCCCGGCGGCGTCCGCAAGTTGCCCCCGCAGGGCGTTGATCCGCTCCTGCGTCCGGTTCTTAAGGTTGTTGAGCTTCTGGCCGAACTCCCGTTTCAGCTCGGGCGCCACGCTCTTGAACTCCTCCATAAGGGCCGTCAGCTCGCCTTTTTTCCCCAGCATCCGGATTCGGAAATCCTCGATCTCGGCCGCAGCTTTGGGTTTGAATGCCTCCACCCGTTCGAGCAGCTCGTTGATTTTATCGTTCATAACCTAAAGTTTACGCTTTATTTTGTACTTTTACGCACGGTTTAATAGGCAAAGTTAATAAAAATATCAGGATATGAAGCGGAAAATCCTCTCTTTTCTCGCGGCGGGAATGCTTTTCACCCTTCCGGCAGCGGCCCAGAGCGTCGGGGTGGTCATGAGCGGCGGCGGAGCCAAAGGACTTTACCATATCGGCGTATTGCAGGCACTCGAAGAGAGCGGCATTCCGATCGACTACGTGTCGGGAACCTCGATGGGTTCGATCATCGCGGGCATGTACGCCGCAGGATATTCCCCCGAAGAGATGCGCCGGATCGTCGCTTCGGGTGTGGTCAAACAGTGGGTTTCGGGGCGCATCGACCCCAGCTACCTGCCCTACTACCGCCGCAATACCGGCACCCCGATCTTCCTCTCGATCCGCCTCAACATGAAGGACCACCCGGACGACCCCAACGCGAGCCGTTTCCGCCTGCCTTCGTACCTGATCTCCTCGAATCAGATCGACCTGGCCCTCGCCGACCTGTTCGGCCCGGCCACGACAGCTTCCCGGCGGGACTTCGACAGCCTGATGGTGCCGTTCCTCTGCGTGGCGAGCGATATGAACACCCGCCGTCCGGTGGTGCTGCGCAAGGGCGACATGGGCGAAGCGATCCGTTCGTCGATGTCCATTCCGCTGGCGTTCAAACCCATGAAAATCGACACGATGCTACTCTACGACGGCGGCATCTACGACAACTTCCCCTGGGAACCCCTCGACAAGGAGTTCCATCCCGATTTCCTGATCGGCAGCAAATGCACGTCGGGAAACAACGACATCACGGAGAACAGTTCGCTCGTCGATCAAGCCTTCTCGCTGGCCATGAACAAGACCAACTACGACATGCCCGAAGGACGCAGCCTGATGATCAACCGGGCCGTCAATGTCAGCATGCTCGATTTCAACAGCGCCGACTCGATCATCGAAGCGGGCTACCGCGACGCACTGGCCCGGATTCCGGCCCTGCGGGAGAAAATCCACCGCACCGTCACGCCCGAAGAGATCCGCACCAAGCGGGCGGCTTTCCGCGAAAAGTGTCCCCCGATCATCTTCGACGACTACGAGTTCGAAGGACTCACCCATGCACAAACGGCCTATGTACGCGACGTCATGCGGCTGGACGACACCTACGACGGACGGCAGCGGCAGATGAGTTTCCCCGAATTCCGCGACGACTTCTTCTCCGTCATAGGCAACGACGAATTTTCGGTCGAATACCCCGCATCACGGTTCGACCCGCTGCGGGAACGGTATTCGGTCAAGCTGACGATGTCCGCACGCGAAAACCTCCGGTTCCTGATCGGCGGCAACATCTCCTCGACGGCTTTCAACCAGGCATTCATCGGTTTCGACTACCACACGATCCGCCGCGTGTCGCAATGGGCTTTCGCCGGTATTTACATCGGCCCTACCTATGCGACCGGTTCGCTGGGCGGGCGCACGGACTTCTACCTTTGGAAACCCTTCTCGCTCGACTATTCCTACAATTTCGAAGTCCTGAACCTGCGGCACGGCAACTTCGGCAACCTCACGCCGATCGATAACACCGAATCGGTCAAGAACAACCAGGGATTCCTCTCCATCGGACTCACCATGCCTCTGACACACAACAGCCTGGCATCGCTGCGGTTCAACGGAGGACAACAAGCCTACCGCTACGACGCCCCCTTTCCCGACACGGATCCCGACACCGACCTGACGCGCTTCTCCTTCTTCAGCACCAAACTGGATATCGCCCGCAACACGCTCGACAAGATTCTCTACCCGCGCCGGGGGTCCGAAATATCCCTCTCGGGCATCTACATCACGGGGCGCGAACGGTACAAACCCGCCGAATTCGGACGTAAGCGAAGTTTCAATGCCCACCGCGAATGGTTCGGCGCCAAATTCCAGTGGAACCGCTATTTCGACCTGCCCGGCTGCAAATGGTTCTCGTTCGGATTCAACATCGACGCCGTCTGGACCACGCACCCCCGGTTCCAGACCGAAACGGCTACATTGATGTCGCTGCCGGCCTATCAGCCCGTCGTACACTCCCAGATGGCTTTCATGCCCGACTACCGGGCGAAAAACTTCCTGGCCGGCGGTCTGATGCCCACTTTCGATCTGCTGCCCAATTTCTTCCTGCGCACGGGATTTTATGCCATGTACCGCGACAACCGGGGGCTGCCCGGCGAAAAGATGCAATACATCACCGAAGCCTCGTTCGTCTATCACACGCCCATCGGACCGGTCAGCCTGTCGCTCACCAAATACGACCTGAAGAGCTGGCACAATATGTACCTCACTTTCAACTTCGGCTACGCGATCTTCGCTCCCAGCGGGCATTTCTATTGATTATTTCCCAGTCGCCCTATTCCCGAAAGGCCGTACGCAAAGCATCCGGTAAAAACTCAAACGGGTCAAACCGGAAACAGAAAATCCGCCTTGCCGCATGATGCAAGTCGAATCATAAAATAAAGAGGGCTGCGCAATGCAGTCCTCTTTTTTATAATGCAGGCTAAATCAGTCGTAACCGATCGCCGCGAATTTTCAGTCCTATTTTCCCGACATCATTTTGGCACGTTCATAATCTTCGTTGGTCAGAATATACGTCCAACGCGCCCGGCGGGGCGTAAACTCTTCGTAAATCCACTGCCCCGGATCACAAATCTGCCGGGTCTTGAAACGCTGCGTAAAATCCGAATACTTCTCCTCTATTCCCGATGGAAATCTAACAGGCCCATATTTGTCATCGACATCGTAATAGACCTCCATCTCCGTAATAAGAGGAGAAAAGGTGGTGATAAGACCCGGTACATCCATAGACCAATTAGATGTTACGAATCTGTTTGTATATTTTTTTCCGGGATCTACAAGCCCATTCATATGGTCTATAAATTCATCGTTTTTTGTCGGGCAAAACGTAAGAGTGAAGTAAATTTTGTGGTCACTGGCATTGCACAAACAAAAATAGGTGTAAAAAGTATCTGGATCGGAATTTTCCTGAGAAATCTGCGTATCGAAATCGACATTCGCTTCAATATATTCAGCCGTCGGATCTCCCTCGAATTCCGGAGCGGGATAATAATTATCGTCCTTATCGCATCCGGTCGTTGCAACCAATGCGACAAACAACAAAAAATAATGAATTATTATTTTCATAGCAAAAATAATTTATAGTTTATAATCAGGCCATTGGTGACTATCTTCGACATTGTAAATATAACCAAAACATCCACGACATCCAAATAAATCGAACGCGAACCATCCGATACCGGGACAAACTTTTACACAACAACTTCCGGAGAAGATCCATATCCGGCGAAATAATCGTCGGATTTCCCCAACTGATACCGAAACCTGCCGCATCGTTCCCATCCCGACAATTCGAATTCCGTCCCGGTACAAAATGGCGGGGGCGCACCGCTGTCGGTACGCCCCCTGGCAAGCAACAATTGTTTAACTAATAATAACCCTCCAAATTACTACTTATTATTTGCCTGCTCCGGTTGTGTTTTCTGACTCTCTGCAGCGGCAGGAATCTCGGATTCCGGCGTTACGGCTTCGATCTCGACAGCCTCGACCTGCTCGGTCGCTACCGGTTCCGTCGCGGCCGTATCCTGGGCGGCCTTCTGGGTTTTCTGACCGCAGGAAGCCATGCTTCCGGCCATTACGATTACAGCTGCTGCAATGAATAACTTTTTCATTTTGCGATTGTTTTTTAACTAAAAAATAATTTTTTTCCTTCGGTTCCCCAACCTCTGTATTCATTACATCGTCAAGGTGTATGCCAATCCGCCGGCATAAATCATTATGCTGTTAATCAAAGATATAAGAAATTGATAATTTTATATGCGGCTGTGGAACGGTGTGGAAATTCCCAAAATGATGTGGAATATTTCCACACCCGACGACTATTCGATGCCGTACAGATGCAGTTTGTTGTAGAGCGTCTTGCGATCGATCCCCAGTAGCCGGGCCGCCTGGGATTTGTTGCCGCCGGCCGCCGCCAGCGCCCGCCGGATCCGCTCTTCCTCTCCCGCCGGATCGCGCAAAGCGATCGGCGCCGGAACAGCCTCCGACAATTCGGCGGGCAGCTCGGCCGGAGTGACGTACTCGCCCGTCGTCAGCAGAACCGCCCGGGTCACGGCGTTCTTCAGTTGCCGCAGATTTCCGGGCCAGTCGCAGGCCACGAGCAGTTTTTCAGCCTCCGGATCGAAACCCACCACGTGTTTGTCGAGCTCGCGGTTGGCCTGGTCCAGAAAAAAGTCGGCATAGAGCATAATATCCTCCCTGCGCTCCGCGAGATCGGGCATATGGAGCACGAATTCATCGATGCGGTGGTAGAGGTCGGCACGAAACGACCCGCGCGCGATAGCCGCCTCCAGATCCTCGTTCGTGGCACAGATCAGACGCACGTCCACCGGAATTTCGCGCAACCCTCCGACGGGTTTTATTCTGCGCTCCTGAAGGGCTCGCAGCAACTGGATCTGAACTTCGTAGCTCAAGTTGCCCACCTCGTCCAGGAAAAGCGTACCGCCCTGCGCCGATTCGAAAGCGCCCTTCTTATCGGACAGCGCTCCCGTGAAGGAGCCTTTGATATGGCCGAAAAACTCCGAAGCGGCCAGTTCACGCGACAGAGCGCCGCAATCGACCGCCACGAAGGGTTTGCCCGCCCGTTTGCTGCGCAGATGGATCAACCGGGCCACGTGCTCCTTGCCCGTGCCGCTCGCCCCTTCGAGCAGCACCGACATATTGGTAGGAGCCACCAGACGGACGTATTCGTACAGTTTACGCGAAGCGTCGCTGTGCCCTTCGATGTAATTCAATTCGCCTTCGTCCAAGGCCCTGTCCCCCTTCCGGCGCGGTTTCGCGGGCGCCGGAGCCATCGCTGCGGATGCGGGCATAGCCGTTTCGGGGTGCGGGGCATCCAGCGCCTCGCGGATCTTGCGGAGCAGCTCGTCCGGCTGAACGGGTTTGGAAACATAGTCCCTTGCGCCGAGCTTCATACTCACCACGGCATTGCGGATTTCGGCATAACCGGTCATCACGATCACGGGTATCGTCACGCCCCGTTCGGCGATCCACTGCAACAGATCGGTCCCGTCCCCGTCGGGCAGACGCATGTCCGAAAGCACCAGATCGTAGCTCCCCTCCGCGAGAAGCCGGCGCCCGGCGGCGATGTCGGCAGCCGTATCGACTCCGAAGCCCTTCTTGCCGAGCCACGTGCGCAGCATCAGCGAAAAGGTTACGTCGTCATCTATGATCAATATCTTTTCCATACCGAAATTTCATTCAAAAAAACCGAAGCCATCCGCAGAGGCTTCCCGCAACGCTCCTCTTCGGCGAGGCTCCTTCTCCGGCATCGTCCGACACCGAAGCGTCCGATCCTCTGCAACTTCCCGTCCGGGCATGATGCGAACGGACGGCCTTCTGTCGGAATACGCCCCCGGCGGAGATCAACGGTCGCAAAGATACTCTTTTTTTGCCGCCCGGACAATTTCGCCGACCCTTTCCGCTACACCGAGCGCTGCGCTGCGCAAAGCCCCGTCCGCAGAACCTTCCGAACGCTCCAGACGGCGCAATGCCGCAGCGAGCTCCTCCTCGCCCAGCAACGTGTAGATCGGCACCATTTTGTGAGCGATCGCACGCAAAGCGACCGCATCTCCGGCGAGCGCGGCCCGGCGCAAGGTTTCGGCATGGGCCTCGTTCTCGGCGACAAAGGTCCGGATGATCTCCCGCGCGGCTTCGGCGTCGTCGCGGGCGAAAGCCGTCAGAGCTTCGAACCCGCGAACCGCATCCTCTTCCGGAAGACACTCCTCCGGGGCAACCCCCGCCTCCGGCACGACACGGCGTAACACGGCCACCAGTTCCGCCCGCGCGAAAGGTTTCCGCAGCACGGCTGCAAATCCCCGTTCGACATAGGCCGACTCATCGTCCGAACGGGCTGAAACGGCTACCACCGGCAGCTCCGCACGAACGGCCCGAATCCGTCGCAACACCTCGAACCCATCCACTCCGGGCATCTGTATATCGGTAAAAACCAGATCGAAAGCAGACTCCTGCACCAATTTTTCAGCGTATTCGGGAAAAGGACAGCTCTCCGTTTCGATTCCCAACTCCCGGCAGAGAACTGCGGTCATCTCAAGTTGCAGGGGGTCGTCATCCACCAGCAGGCAGCGGAGGGGTCGTCCGCCCTCCATACACACTCTGCCCGAACACATCCCCGCTGCGGCTTCCTTTTCGGAAGCGTCGTCCTCCGCCTCCCCGACCGGAACGGCGACCAGGAATCGGCTTCCGGCGCCCGGTTCGCTCTCCAGCTCGATCGTACCGCCGAGCAGCTTCACGAGACGATCGACGATCGAGCGGCCCCGCCCTACGCCGCTCACGCCGCACGCCGACGGCAGGCGCACAAACTCCTGAAAGATGCGCTCCCGCTCCTCGGGGCCGATTCCCCGACCCGTATCGCTGACACGGAACAGCAGCCGCCCCTCTTCCAACCAGGCGTCAAACGCGACGAACCCCCGGTCGGTGAACTTGATCGCATTGGAAAGCAGGTTCTCGGCGATCTGCCGCACACGCGAGGGATCGCCCGCGACCTGTCCCGAAAGTTCGGCGGCGAGCGTACACCGCAATTCGATTCCTTTGGCCGCAGCCACCGGCTCGAACCCGGTGCAGACAGCCGTAAACAGATCGGCCGGAGAGAAGGCGATGCGATTGACGGCGACTTTGTTGGAGTCGAGTTTGTAGAAATCCAGCAGGTCGGTCACCAACTGCAACAGGGGATCGGCCGAGCTCTTCATATGATCCAGATAAAGCGCACCCCGCTTGC
>ENA-OURC01000544-OURC01000544.1-human-gut-metagenome-genome-assembly--contig:-NODE-544-length-12731-cov-2.93665_pt1 | contig 12731 bp, 10 predicted proteins | sample MGYA00243026_ERZ508738 | MGnify/ENA primary metagenome ERZ508738 (study PRJEB26277, sample SAMN04329806) | human gut metagenome | biome: human-associated habitat | host: Homo sapiens | place: USA...
TCAAGTCCAAGGTTTACTTTATGTTCGCAACAGAGGAAGTCGCCCTGCTCACAAGCCGGACATACGCCGCAAACATGTGCGCTGTTGTCTGAAACAACTCTCTGACCGATATGCCAGTCTTTTACATTTTCGCCGACCTTAACGATTTCGCCTGCGAACTCGTGACCACGAACCGACTGCTGCTGATCGGGAGTTATGTTTGTGTCATCGTAACCGTTGTCAACACCCCAGTGTTTCATGTCGGCACCGCAGATAGCGGCTGCCTTGATTTCAAGAATAATGTCGTCCGGACCGCATTCGGGAACGGGGTAGTTTTCCATCATTTTATATCCGCCGAAAGCTGTACCAAATCTTTTTAAAGCATGCATAATATTTTCTCCTTTTCTTTATTAAATAAGATTTAATGTTTCCGATTCGTTTGTTTGATTTCCGTTTTCCGAATCGGTTATTTCCTTTGACACCTATATAATACAACACAAAATGTGGATTTCAAGCATTATTTTCTGTTTTTCGCAGATTTGTAGCAATGCCTAAAAAACAGCACCGTTCTTTGTGCAATTAGCACATATACATATTTTTATTTCACATATCTGTTATTTTTATCAAGATTGAACAGTTAAATAGCAATAATCCGCCCATGTTCCGACCTATAACCGCTAAACAGGCGTGCTTCTGTACAAATTTTGCTACATATTGTGTGAAAGGGATAATTTGGGTTTCGGAAGAAATGTTCTTTATTTCACAGATTTTACTTTTAAAGCGGACAATTCTGCGTATTGACTTTTCCTGACCGTTTCGGATGTTATTTTTGTTCATGGAGCAAACCATAGTTACGGATATTTTGTAGCGGCGAACCGTGTTCGCCGCTACAATTTAACAGTTCATTCCATATAAACCAAAACAATTGGGAAACAATGCGTTGCATTTTGCAAACTGTCTTCCCAACTATAATTTTCCATTTTCAATTTTCAACTTTCAATTTAAAAAGCTTACTCTCTCCCTATTAAGACTATCTGCACAAACATAAAAGGCTGAAAGAACAACTATGCTCTTTCAGCCTTTGATTATAATTTTATTCTGTTTTATCGGATTGCCGAATTATTTGAGTGCGGCAATTGCGGCCTCGATAAGAGCAATCTGCTCTCTTTCCTTTGCGGCCTGTCCCTTAACCTTTTCAATTACAGCCTCGGGAGCTTTTGCAACAAAGCCCTGATTGTTAAGCTTGCCCTCGCTCTGTGCAAGACGCTTTTTAACCTGTTCAAGCTCTTTGTTGAGTCTTGCAAGTTCCTTTTCCCTGTCAACAAGCTCGTCCATAGGAATGTAAATCTTTGCGTCTGCCGTTACAATGTTTACGGCACCCTCAATTTCAAAGCTTTCTGCAACTTCAACCTCACTTGCTGATGCAAGCTTCTGAATGAACTGTGTGCCGTCTCTGAATGTGTCGACAAACTTTGTCGCAACATAAACCTTTGCTTTTCTTGACGGCGGAACATTCATCTCTGCACGGCGGTTACGGATTGCACGGATTGCATCCATAATTTTTTTCATTTCATCCGATGCCTCGGGATAATCAAGCTCTGCGTTGTATTCGGGGTACTTTGCAAGCATTACTGTTTCGCCCTCGTGAGGAATTGTCTGCCAGATTTCTTCTGTGATGTACGGCATAAACGGATGGAGAAGTCTGAGAATTTGATCAAGCACATAAAGAAGTACCTGTCTTGCATTCTGAGCGTCCTCACCGTCACTTGAAAGTCTTGTCTTAACAAGCTCAATGTACCAGTCGCAGTAGCAGTCCCAGATGAATTCATAAATCTTCTGAACAGCAATGCCGAGTTCAAACTTCTCAAGATTTTCGTTTACTTCTTTTGCAACTGTGTTGAGAGTTGAAACAATCCACTTGTCCTCTGTTGTGAGAGTTTTCGGAAGTTCATTCTTAACATCGTGGTCGTCAATGTTCATGTGAACATAACGGGATGCATTCCAGAGCTTGTTTGCAAAGTTAGCGCAAGCCTCAACACGCTTGTCGGAATAACGCATATCGTTACCGGGTGTGTTGCCTGTTGCAAGGAAGAAACGGAGTGCGTCTGCACCGTATTTGTCAATAACTTCAAGCGGATCAATACCATTACCGAGAGATTTTGACATCTTGATGCCGTTTTCATCTCTTACAATACCGTGCATAAATACGGTCTTGAACGGAGCAGAACCCATATTTTCACAAGCTGAGAAAATCATTCTTGCAACCCAGAAGAAGATGATATCATAACCTGTTACAAGAGTGCTTGTGGGATAGAAATACTCAAGTTCGGGAGTTTTGTCGGGCCAGCCGAGTGTTGAGAACGGCCAAAGTGCCGAACTGAACCATGTGTCGAGAGTGTCCTCGTCCTGATGAATGTGTGTACTGCCGCACTTACAGCACTTTTCTGGTGCGTCTTTGGCAACCATAACTTCGCCGCAGTCATCGCAGTACCATGCAGGAATTCTGTGTCCCCACCAAAGCTGACGGGAAATACACCAATCCTTGATATTCTCCATCCAATGGAAGTAAACCTTTTCAAATCTTTCGGGGATGAACTTTGTGTCACCATTGCGAACAACATCAATTGCAGGCTTTGCGAGCGGAGCCATTTTTACAAACCACTGCTTTGAAACCATAGGCTCAATTGTTGTGTGACAACGGTAGCAAGTGCCGACATCGTGAGTAAGCTCTTCAACCTCTTTAAGAGCGCCGATTTCTTTAAGGTCGGCAACAATAGCCTCTCTTGCCTCCATTGTTGTCATGCCTGCGTATTTTCCGCAGTCGAGAACCTCGGGTTCGTTTTCGGCAAGCTGTCCCTTTGCCTTTAATTCGTTGTATTCTTCAACATCCTTTGCACCTGTAAGGTGACCGTCATATGTAAAGCAACGGACAATCGGAAGATTGCAACGCTGACCGACTTCAAAGTCGTTAGGATCGTGTGCAGGAGTGATTTTAACAACACCCGTTCCCTTTTCCATATCTGCGTGTTCATCACAAACAATCGGGATTTCCTTGTTAAGGAGAGGAAGGATTACATGACAGCCGTGGAGGTGCTTGTAACGCTCATCGTCCTTGTTGACGGCAACAGCAGTATCACCGAGCATTGTTTCGGGACGGGTTGTTGCGATTTCAAGGTACTCGCCTGTTTCCTTAACCTGATAGAGCAAGTGCCAGAAATGACCGTTCTGCTCCTTGTATTCAACCTCGGCATCCGAAATTGATGTACAGCAATGAGGACACCAGTTTACCATACGGTTGCCACGGTAGATTTTTCCGTCATTATAAAGGCGAACAAAAACTTCTTTAACAGCCTTTGAACAGCCCTCGTCCATTGTGAAGCGCTCACGCTCCCAGTCACAGCTTGAACCGAGCTTTTTAAGCTGACTTGTGATTCTTCCGCCGTACACCTTTTTCCATTCCCATGCACGCTTTAAGAATTCTTCTCTGCCGATATCCTCTTTAGTGATACCCTCTTTACGCATTGCCTCAACGATTTTAGCCTCTGTAGCGATTGACGCATGGTCTGTACCGGGGAGCCAAAGTGCGCTGTAGCCCTGCATTCTTCTCCAACGGATAAGAATGTCCTGAAGTGTTTCGTCAAGTGCGTGTCCCATATGCAGCTGACCTGTGATGTTTGGCGGCGGCATTACGATTGTATAAGGTTTTTTATCTTTGTCAACCTCTGCATGAAAGTAGTTACCTTTCAGCCAGAAGTCGTAAATTCTGTCCTCAAACTCTGACGGGTTGTAGGATTTAGCAAGTTCCTTTGCCATAGTCATTACTCCTCTTGATTTATTGTTCGGATAAACCGAGTTCATATACCTTTTTATTATCTCATTTATGTGTCGATTTGTCAATTATCAGCAAATAAAATGTGGCATATAATTTCAATTTTATAACATTTAAAGTTTGACGAATAAAGCGTAAAATGGTAAAATATACTGCGTAAGAGGAACAAACAAATTCAAGGGTGTGTATTATATGAAAGTCAGGGTTATGTGCCTTGTGCTGTGCGTGTTTGTTTTCGCATCAATTTTCTGCGGATGCGGAAGCAACGGAAATACCGAAATAATCGGCAAATGGGTACCGACAACAGCAAAGACAGACGGTGAAACAATTTCATACAGCGAGCTTGGAATTGACGAGGATCAGTTTGGTCTTGATTTCAAGGACAGTAGTAACTGCACGGTTACCCTTGCAGGAATTTCGTGTGATTCAGCCTACACATTCAACGGAACCTCCTTTGACCTGACAGTAAACGGTACGGCATACAAGCTGAGCTATGACAGCGGTGTGCTGACAATGGTGCTTAATTATGACAACAACAGAATTGAGTTTTCATTCACAAAACAAAGATAGTTTTACAAATTAAGAATTGAAAATGTAAAATAAAAATTTTCGGTCGGGCAGTTGCTTTGCAAAACGCATAGCTATGTTGCCCGACCGTTTTTTATATATGAAATTTTCGGTTCGTTTGCAACATTACTTATTTGCCAAAGCATAAACCTTAATCGGCACATTTTTTCTTTTGCAATTCTCTATAACAAACCGTGTTCCGTGTGACATACCGTCCCAAAATGCAATAACTTCATCGGCATAATCAATTATTTGCAAATTTCTTTTCAAAGGTGCTGACCGCCCGTATCGTTCGTATTCGGGTAAAAATTCTTTTAGTTTAATATTATGTGTCTTAGCGTAATTTCTCGCACTTCTGTCAACACCAATAGCACCACCGCTTACTATTTCAGTTGTATTCTCAGGTAAATAATCGCCTAAATTATTCACTGTAATACTTCTTGAGCCTACTATCGCAATTTTCATTTTTTCACACTCCTAAAATTATGACACCATTATGACATCATAATAGCACCATTTTCGTTTTGACGCAATAATTACATGAAAATAGTGTCATAATAACATTTAGGAGTACCGATTATGGATGATAATATTTTACGATACACTCTGAGAGTTAACCGCACGCTTTTTCAGAAATTCAGATATGTTGCCGACTATGAAGGTCGTTCCGCAAATCGTGAAATTGAGCAGTATATAAAGCAAAGGGTTAAGTCCTTTGAAGAAGAACACGGCGAAATTGAAGTAAAAAAAGATTAAACATACGCATAGATTAACACCCTTTCGGAGTATTTCCGAAAGGGTGTTTTTTAATCAAACAAAACAATTTTCAACTTTCAATTTTCCATTTTCAATTTACACAAGAAACTTTCCTATCACCGCAACTGCATCGGCATGACACAACAGGTTTGCGTTTTCACGCACTCTTGCCGCTGCGTTGCGGGATTTTTGCCTTTCACCGTATTCCGACAACACCCGTATCATATGCTTCGGCAATGAAAAATAATCAAACACAAGGTAATAATTTCCCGACATTTCGTATGCGGAGCTTTTTCTGCAACATATGTTACTGCGGTACAAAGCCTCTACCGCATTCAAAAAATCCGACGCATTCGCCATTTTCCAGCACAGACCGCTGTCGGACTTTTTCAGCCTGTATTTTCGTTTTTTTGGATTTGCCGTAACAAGGATACAACATTCATCGCCGAGCAGAAAAGCCTCTATTTTCACATTTTTACCGTTCGTGTCAAGTCCCGCCCTGCAACAGGCAAGTCGCATAAGTCCGATAATCACCTTTTGATTATCCTCGTTTTTAAAGCTCATCTTTCCGAAATCAAGCTCAAAATTCTCCATATCCGATTCATCAAGCTTAATCAGCAGTTTATTATCGCCGAGTTTGTCAACAGTCAAAATACTCCCTCCCCTAAATTCCGATACACATACATCTGTTTACATATTATGATGAACGAAGCACTTTTGCAAGTAAATATTAATGGAATAAAATTTGGCTGTTTTTTCACACATAATTGTCAGGCTTTGTGTATGCAATACAAAAAGGTTGCCAATATAACAATTTAATGCTACAATGATGCCGTAAGATACAGCCACAGAAAATAAAAAGCAAAAGGAATGATTTTTATGCCAAACTGGCTTAATGACGCTGTTTTCTATGAAATTTATCCGCAGAGTTTTTGTGACACCAACGGTGACGGAATCGGTGACATCGAGGGTATCATCAGCAAGCTTGATTATGTAAAAAGCCTCGGTTGCAACGCAATCTGGCTCAACCCGATTTACGATTCACCTTTTATGGATGCAGGCTATGATGTTCGCAACTACAAGAAGGTTGCAGAGCGTTACGGTACAAACGATGACCTTGTTCGTCTTTTTGACGAGGCTGACACAAAGGGCATTAAGATTCTTCTTGACCTCGTTCCCGGTCACACATCAGACCAGCACGAATGGTTTTTAGAGGCCAAGAAAGCCGCAAAGAGCGAATATTCAAACCGTTACATCTTTACAAAGAGCGTATGGGACGCACCGCCGCAGTACCGTATGATGTGCGGACTTTGCGAGCGTGACGGCAACTATATGGTAAACTACTTCAGCTCACAACCTGCTCTTAACTACGGTTTCCACGAAATCACGCATCCCGAATGGCAGTTGCCGTGTGATCATCCCGACTGTCTTGCAACGGCAGAGGCTATGAAGGATGTTATGCGTTTCTGGCTTAACAAGGGTGCTGACGGTTTCAGAGTTGACATGGCTGACTCACTTGTTAAGAACGATGACGATAAAATTGCAACGGCAAAAATCTGGCGTGGGGTGCGTGATATGCTCGACACGGAATATCCGAATGCCGCTATGGTTGCAGAGTGGTGCAATCCCGAAAGAGCAATCAACAATGCAGGTTTCCACATGGACTTCTATCTTGACCACTACGGAAACGGCTACAGCAGACTTTTCCGCTACGGTGAATTCGGCGATCAGGCTGTTTTCAATCCTAACGGCAAGGGTGATATCAAAGCATTTGCAGACGAATATCTTCCTAACTACGAAAAGACAAAGGACAACGGCTACATCAGCTTTATGACAAACAACCACGATATGCCGAGAGTTACGGCATATCTTGACAAAGAGGCTATCAAGCTTGTGAATGCATTCATTTTCACAATGCCGGGTGTTCCGTTCCTATACTACGGTGATGAAATCGGCATGAGATACCAGAAAGGCATCGTAAGCAAGGAGGGCGGTTATTCAAGAACAGGCTCCCGTACTCCTATGCAGTGGAACAGCGGTAAGAACCTCGGTTTCTCAACAAGTGACGAGCCGTATCTTGCAGTTGATAAGAGTGCCGACGCTCCGACTGTTGAGAATCAGAAGGACGATCCCGACAGCATCTACAAGGTTGTAACAGACATTATTGCACTTCGTCACAAGTACGATGACCTTAAAGGCAACGGTGAGCTTGAATTTATGTATGAAGAAGGCAAAATTCCGTTTGCATACAAGAGAGGCAACCTCGTTATGTACTTCAACCCCCTCGGCGAAAGTGCAGTAATGAACGCAAAATATACAGGCAAAACAGTATATGCCCTCGGCAACGCTGAATTTGCAGACGGCAAAGTAACAATGTCACCGCAAAGCTTCGCCCTCGTAGAAATTGACGGCTGATTAAATATAATTTTATAGTTTAAGCATAAAAACACCCTTTCGGATTTAGCCATGGGCTAATAAGGCAGTATTTAAGGAATTATGGTGTAATCTCGATAAAGAGGTTACACCTTTTTATCTTTCCTATTTACTTTTACAGTTTAATCTTGCTATTTTCTCTGAATCATTTTGATATAAAAATCTTGCTTTCCAATGACAAAAATGATATCATTAAATCAAGATACAATGATATCATTTTGGAGGTGCTGTTTTGATTAAGGAAAGTAAATCCAATCGAACTCGACAAGTTCAATTTAGAATGGACCCAGATAAAGTAAAGCGTTTACTTGCAGCCATTGCCTATGATGACAATATGCATAGTATGGCAGATTTGTTTAACAAAGCGGCTGATGAATACTTGAAGAATCAGGAAAGAAACGGAGAAAATAGCAATGGCAAATAAAATTATATATCGTACAGAAGATGAAGTAAGAGATAGTGCTAAAATACAACTTGGCTTCGATAAAATTGAAGCGAATGTAAAGCAAGGGACAGGACAAATTACAACATTTAATCAGTTAGGTTTTAAAGGTGTAATTGATAAACCCGATGGATGGTATCTACCTGATGATTGCTCAATTCCGGCTATAATTTTGGAAACTAAATCTGAGGCAGAAGATATATCTCTTCAAAAATGGGCTGATGAGCTTATTAAGAATTGCGATATAGTAAGTAAAAAATACAAAAATACCTGCGGAATACTATATAACGGCATAGATATAAGGGTTTTCAAGAATGGTACCGAAGTTTGTAATACTGAAATATCTAATGTGCTTCAAAATAAATCATATTACTTGGCACTTTTTACGCAAGACAATATCGATAAACAACAGATTTATAATTTGACAAAACGTATAAATGATTGTCTACATACGGAATTTGGCATTAAAAATTTGTATCATCGTATGATTTTTACTGCGTGTGCATTGGTTGCAAAGAGATACGGCGCATTGTTAATTGAAGATATGAGTTTTACTTTGATGAAGAATTCAATACTTAGCACTCTTTCTAAATCATTAGAAGAAAGCAGAAAGCAAAACTTAAAACTTGATTTGCTTACGGAGGTTTATTCAGAAATAAAAATGAATAACACTACAAATCAAGATGCGATTAACAATTTTATTGATTGGGTTTCTGAAATTTCTGATTGTGTTAATTCTGATCATTGGAATGGCGAAGATGTTATGGGTATCTTCTTTAATGAGTTTAACCGATATAAGAAGAAATCCGAAAGCGGTCTGTGGTTGACAGCTAATCACATATCATCATTTATGGAGCGATTTATTGAAGTTAATCAAAATGACAAAGGATTAGATGCGGCTTGCGGCTCAGGTGCTTTTTTGGTAAAAGCAATGTGTAATATGATGAAAGAAGCGGGTGGAATAAACACAAAAAAGGCCTCTAAAATTAAAGACAGTCAGTTGTTCGGAATTGAATTTGACAGAGAGATATTTGCTCTTGCCTGTGCGAATATGCTTATTCATAAAGACGGCAAAACAAACTTGGAACACTTAGATAGCAGAACGCAAGAAGCTTGCGATTGGATTAAGTCGAAAAATATAACAAAGGTATTGATGAACCCACCTTTTGAATCAAAATATGGTTGTTTAACTATTGTTGAAAATGTACTAAAAAATGTACCGAGAAATACTAAATGTGCTTTTATTCTTCCTGATAAAAAATTGGAAAAAGATAAAAAAGGGAAAAAGCTTCTCAAACATAGCACTCTTGAGAAAATCATAAAGTTGCCTGAAAAAGTATTTTCTGAAGGGGTTACAACATCAATCTTTATTTTTACAGCAGGCATTCCTCAAAATGACAAAGAAATCTTTGCTTGCTATATAGAAGATGACGGCTTGGAAACCGTAAAGAATCAGGGTAGACAAGATATAAAAGACAGATGGCAAAGCATTGAAGATAAATGGATAGATGTTATTCGTAAACAAACAGGTGACGATACTGTTCAATGGATAAAGCCGTCAGAGCATTTGAGTTATCAAATGCCGGAAAAGCCATTTGAAATTTTTGAAGAAGATTTTACAAAAACAATGATGGACTATTTGATGTTTAAGCGAGGAATTGATGTAAAGGAATTCAGCGATGTTTTGGTGAAAAAAGTTATGTATGATAGTTATATAACTTCTCATAACAACAATGTTGTTATTTCAATCAGTAATGAGGACAAGCAAGATGAAACTAATTAAAATTGAAAAATGGGGTACATTTAATATAGGTGAACTTTTTGATATACACCCAACTAAAGCATACAAATTAACAAATAGCTCACTTATGGAAGAAGATGGCGTTAATCCTATTGTTGTTAATTCAAGTTTCAATAACGGAATTGGCGGGTATACAAATCAAGAAAACACTGAAAAGGGTGGAATAATTACATTTAGTGACACAACTTCTGCTGATGCTATTTTCTTTCAGGAAACAGATTTTGTGGGGTATCCGCACGTACAAGGAATGTACCCAATTGGAAAGTATAAAGATAAATGGAGTAAATATTCATTATTATTCTTTGTTTCCGTATTTAGAAACCGTGCTTTAGGATTGAATTATGATTATGTGAATAAATTCACAAGAGAATCTGCTAAACAAATAAGTATAAAATTGCCTGTTGATGAAACAGGCAATCCAGATTTTTCATATATGGAATCATATATGAAAAATCTGGAACTTGCAGTCAGCTCTTCGCTGACTGACTTGCAGTCAGCGAAGAAATCCGATATTTCAGGAACACTTGATATAAGTAGTTGGAAATTGTTTCAAATATCTGAGTTGTTCAATGTGCAAAAAGGGAAACGACTTACAAAAGCTGATATGAAAGATGGCAAAATAAGATTTATAGGTGCAAGTGCCATAAACAATGGAATTACTGCTTATATCTCAAATGATGAACATCTTCATCCTCAGAACACAATTACACTAAGTTATAATGGTTCTATTGGTGAAGCGTTTTATCAGGATGAAATGTTTTGGGCCTCAGATGATGTAAATGTTTTATATCCAAAGTTTGAAATGAATAGGGAAATGGCATTTTTTATTATTCCACTTTTGAAAACGGCGGGTAAAAGATATGCTTTCATTGATAAGTGGAAAAAAGAAGATATGGAAAAGAGTAAAATCCCCTTACCGGTTGATAAAGATGGTAATCCCGATTACAAATATATGGAAAATTATATAGTAAACAAATTTGATATGATAAAAATTTATTTGACAAACTTAGTTACTAGTATTTAATTCTTGAAGTTAGGTCTTAGGGTGTCCCTAACAAGGTATTTGGTAGTGTGGCTATCCAAATACACTGCTCGCTAAGTTTGTGCAAAAGCGTGAAGATTACCGTTTGGTTATCCAAGCGGTCAGCTTGCTAAGTTTCTACATAAAACTTCATAACTAAAAATTAAGGCACAGCTTTCGGGAAATATTCCGTCAGCTGTGCCCTGTTTTCACTTAAATATTATTTGATTGTTTACGATTTCTGTTGCTCGGTTGCGAATATTATTCATCTTTTGCACCCACAACATTGCATTTTCTGATTTGAGTTTTTCGGTTACATTTTCTTCTTTGGCAAGTGATTTTACTATTTCGTCGAACAGAAATCTTGCTCTCTTATCAATGTCAGCAAGATATGAATTAAGCTTACCTGCCGTCAAAAGATTATAGTAAAGTACTTTGTGATATTGTTTCAAGTATCGCTTATACCTCATTCCCCATACACCGATTGAGTATATCGCCTTATCTTGCAGAGTGAGATTTGGCAACAAATAGTCGCCTTGACTTTCATAAGTACCTCCGTTATTCTCAAAAATTGTTTTCATTTCTGAACCTCCTCGATTTTAGTGAGTTCATTATACGAGAAACAAAAACAAATTACGAATGTGTAAAATTAAGATACAGAAAAAGGCTTTGACAATTTGCTGCCAAAGCCTTTATTTCCGTCATTGCAACGCCATAGATGTATTTAATTTGTTATACTGCCTTATCCACCTGTGGCATTTATCGAAAGGGTGTTTTTTTCAAATCAGCATGGGCGTTCATTGGGCGCCCCTACTGTTTATATAAACAATAACAATACTACGCTCGGGCATAATATGTTTTTTGACATTGTAAACTGTCATCAAGACATTAATTTTCCATTTTCAATTTTACATTTAATTAAAACTATCTACACGAATTGGGAACGGCGGTTCGCTGTGCGGTTTATTTAATCGGGAACTCGGGTTCTGCGTAGTTGCCCAAAAAGCTGAATTCGGGCATCTCTTCGCTAAGCTGACTTACAAGTTCAATAACATTTTCACTTCTGACATTGCCCGAAAAGTCGAGGTAGAACAGATATTCAAACTGTCTGCCCTGACGGGGACGGGATTCGATTTTTGTGAGGTTAAGACCGAGCGAATTGAATCTGCACAAAAGGCTGTACAGCGATCCCGTAACATGAGGAAGCGAGAAACAAAGGCTGATTCTGTTCGCATCTTTGGGAATGTAAAGCTTTTTGGAGATGACAATAAACCTTGTTGTGTTCTCATCATTGTCCTGAAGATGATTGTCAAGAACCTTCAAGCCGTATTCCTCACACGCTTTGTATGAACAGATTGCCGCAACATTGAGACGCTTTTCCTTTGCAACATCACGGGCGGCAATTGCCGTGTTGGAGAATGGAACAGAATCAAAGCCGTGGTCGGCAATATACTGCGCACATTGTGAAAGTGACTGCGGATGCGACCACACGATTTCAATATCCTCAAAAGCAGATTGTTTAAGACCTGCAAGGCAGTAGTCAATCGGCAAATCAAGTGCCTTTACAATGTAAAAACGGTGCTTGAGAATAAGGTCATAAACTGCCGAAACAGAGCCTGCGCTTGAGTTTTCAACAGGAAGAACACCGAATGCAACCTCGCCATTGTCAACGGCAGAAAATACATCTGCAAAGCTTTTGTAATTGACAGCCTCGCCGTTCGGGAAAAGTCTTAAAGTTGCCTCATGACCGTTAGCACCCTTGATTCCCTGATACGCAACCTTGATTCCGCTTGACGGAATATCCGTGCTTGCATTGTTGATAACGCTTTTAAGCTCTTTGCCGCTGCCGACAATGTTGTGCTGGAGCGCCCTTGAAAGCTCCATAATGTTTGAGTAGAGAAGT
>ENA-OURC01000545-OURC01000545.1-human-gut-metagenome-genome-assembly--contig:-NODE-545-length-12716-cov-4.75808_pt1 | contig 12716 bp, 9 predicted proteins | sample MGYA00243026_ERZ508738 | MGnify/ENA primary metagenome ERZ508738 (study PRJEB26277, sample SAMN04329806) | human gut metagenome | biome: human-associated habitat | host: Homo sapiens | place: USA...
GTTCCCGGCACATTTCGGCGTCGGTGGTCATCAGGTCGCGGTCCAGATAAACCAGGGAAGCCGCACTCATGAATTCATCATCGGTCAGGCTGGAATGCTCCACTTCCTCCGGGCTGAAGAAAAAGCTCTGGCCCAGAACGGCGGCGGTCACATCGCCCTCCTGCAAGGCCTGCACCCAGAACTCCAGCTCCTTCTGCGGGATCTCGGTCACGCCCTCCACGCAGTAATACAGGCGGCGCACAAAGTTGGAAGCCGTGTTTTCGCGGTACTCGGCAGGCATGTTGGCAAACCGGTTGGAGGTTTTGCCGTCACCCGCGGCAGGGGCGGCATGCAGGGTACGATTGTCAGCTGTCTCTGTTGCTGTATAAGAAACCGCGGCAGCCGGGGTAGAACCCTGTGCGGAGGTGGTTTCCGTCTGGGTAGTCTGATTTTCAAACCCGGCAGAACCGGCCACCGAGGTGACCAGCACAGCGCGGTTGATGCTGAGCGCCAGCAGCACGCATCCGGCCAGATAAGCGGCTTTTTTGGTTGCGGCGCTCTGGCCAAAGCGGCTGTTGGGAATCAGCAGGAACAACGCTGCCAGCGGCAGGTAAACCAGTTTGGCCGGTGCCAGCAGGATGCCGAACACCGCCAGCGGCAGCCACAGCCGCACCGGCAGCACCGTGCCGTCCTTGCAGCCAAAAATCGCCTGCATACACAGCGCAGTAAAGGCAAACGCCAGCCCCAGCAGCAGGGAATCCCGGCTGAAAGAAGCCGCCAGATGCAGCGTCATGGGCAGCAGGGCCGCCGCAGCGAATACCCGCCTGCCAAACGGCGCGGCTTTAACGGCCAGCGCCGCTAACAAAGCGAACACAATTAAATTTGCTGTGCGCCCCAGCATCAGCGCCGGAACAAAGCCAAAGTGAAAAACATATGCCAGGAACACCGCTGCCGCGCTGAATAGATACAGCGTGGGATTGCGGTCGGTCTGCAGTTCTTCCAGCGCAGTGTGGCTGTCAAAACTGTCAGGGGTGGTGGTGAACAGATTTTCGCTCAGTTCCTGCCAGCTGAACACGGTGGTCTTTTCGTTTTGCAGCAGGGGAGCAAAGTCGGGCTCGCGGCTGTAGGTCATTTCCAGCGGTTCATTGCCCATCCGCCATTCATCCGGCGAGAGCATGTTGGCCCATTTGCAGGCTAAAGTAAAGGACTGGTTGATGTGGTATTTTTCATCCGGCGCGGCATAGGGCGGCAGCACAAAGCTGTACAGCATGCCAAAGCAGAGCACCAGCACAAACACCAGCCGGTGCAGCGGCATGCGGCCCCGCATGGCAAAATAAATGCCAAGGAACACCACAACGCTGGCCAGCAGCCCGACCAGCAAAAAGAACCGGGTCAAAAATCCACCGATCTGTTTGTAAGTCACCAGCAGCGCCAGCGTGCCGTCCACGGCCTCGCCGTTTACGGTAAAGGTATCGTTCCACAGCACAGCGCCGTTGCTGCAGCCCACGGTCAACCGGCCGGAACCGGTATACTCCGGTTTCAGGGTCACGCGGTAGCGGCGGCCTGCGCTGCCGGTCACGGGGGTATCCAGCCCCATGCCGGTGTACTGCCCGGCCACAATGTTCGCCATATCGCCGGTGGAGCGGGCCAGCACCTCGCCGGTGTCGGCATCGGCAAGTTCCAGGTGCAGCTCACCGGTGGGTTGGCCGTTGCTGGTGCCAAACACAAAGGCCATGGCCAGCAGGTCATTGTCGGTATCAAAGGTCTGGGCAGCGCCGTTGGCTTCGTCCAGCTCGGCGCTGTACTGGCTGTAATCATCGCTGATGCGCTCCGACAGGCTCTTGTCATTGTTGGGGCGCACTGCGGCCAACCAAACCAGCACCACGGCCAGCAAGCAGGCAGCAGCGGCGCACAAGGCGGTGCCCAGCGGGCTTTTCAGAAAATCCTTTATTTTGCTCATACGGGCTCCTCCCGGTTTTGGTGGTTCAGCGTTCAGGGGGTGTCCAAAACAAACACCGGAATATTTAACGTTTCAGCCGCACCCATCAAATCTCTGCGCCAAAGGCTTTTTTAACGGCGGCAGGCAGGCGGCCGTCCCGCAGCAGGATCTCTTCCACCGTGCCGCGCACAGCGCCCTCGCCGCCTTTTTGGCGGCAGATGAAATCCGCCCGCCCCAGCACAGGGCCGGCAGCATCGGCCGGGCAGGCCACAAAGCCACACAGGGCCATGGCGGTCAAATCGTTCAGGTCATCGCCGCAATAGGCAACATCCTGCTTGGTCAGGCTGTGCTCAGCCATAAACCTGCTCAAAAAGGCGGCTTTGTCGTGTACGTTCTGGAACAGATAGTCAATGTGCAGGTCCTGGGCACGGTGGTGCACGGGTTCACTGTCGCGCCCGGTGCAGATCATAACCCGCATCCCTGCCGCGTGGGCCAGCACAATCCCGGCCCCATCTTTGATGGCAAACTTTTTCAGCTCGTTGCCGGCGGAATCATAGTACACGCCGCCGTCTGTCATGGTGCCGTCTACATCCAGAACCAAAAGTCGAATCATGGGCAAACCTCGTTATTTTGCGTATTCGCTTGGGGTGATAAAGGTCACATCCAGCCCGCAGGCTTTGATGGCACCTGCCATGGCGGTGTTGAACGCGGCACCGCGCCCGGTGTGAGCGTGCAGCAGGCTGTCGGCATAGGCGGGGGTACCGGGCTTGTAGCCATCGGCCCCGGCCAGCAGCACGGCCTTGGCACCGCACAGCCGCAGCAGCCGCAGCAGCATCAGCACGCTGTTGCTGCCGAGGGATGCATTCTGCACATCCGGGGCAACCAGCCGGTCATAATTGACCGCCAGCGCCCCCTGCGGCAGCGGCCGCAGGTTGGAGGTGAGCACAACAGGGCAGGGCAGGGCAGCGAGGTCCAGCTTTTCAAACCGCTTGCTGTTGGTAAAAAATGCGTAATCCGGCTGGCAGAATTCCGGGCAGAAATTGGCTGAAACAATGCAGTCCGCCTTGGCGGCGGTCACAGCATTGCGCCCAGCTTCCTCCGCCAAGCTGGCACCGGGGGCCAGCACCAGCACGGTCTTGCCGCCAAACGCGGTGCGCAGGGTATCCAGCGCGGCGGTGTCGTCAATGGCGCGGTTCTGGTATTCGCGGTACAGGCGGTCGGCATAGTCTTTATCGTATGCGGTGGCCTTGCTGCGGTCAAAACCGGCCAGAATATGGTTGATGTCCCGGTTGGTCAAATCGCCTTTGTCCAGATAATGCTCGGCGTAATCGCGGTGCAGGTTGTACCGTGCGCTCAGGAAGTAAGCCGGGGTGTAACCCCAGGCTGTCTCGCCTTTCAGCGGGGCGATATGGTCCTGGATGGCGTCCATCATCTCGTCAATGTCATAATGGCAGCCAAGGGTCTCGTTCATATAGTCGGCAATCAGCTCAATGGGCAGGTTGCCGGGAATGCGCCCCATGCCCATCAGGCTGCCGTCCACAGTGGTATCGCGGCCCAGGTGCTTGTCCAGAAATTCCTGCGCCAGGCAGAAAGAGAGCGCCATGTTCTCATGCAGGTGCAGCCCCACGCGGATATCCGGGGCCAGGTTGTGGTCCACCAGGCTGACGATGCGCTCTAAGTCACGCCGCCGCATGCTGCCGAAGGTATCCACAATGGAGAACTGGTACGGGTGAATCTCGTTTACCTGGTCTAAAATCCACAGCAAGTCTTTGTCGGCATAGCCCATAATGTTGATGGGGTTGATGGACAGCTTGTACCCGCGGGCCTTGACTTCGCGGGCAAAATCCATGCCTTCGCGGATATCGTAATCGTGGGCGGTAATGCGCAGCATCTCAATGCCGTGCCCCTCATAAGGGGACAGCTTGGCAATATCATAATTGGAGCGCATGGCCATGCCGCTGTACATGGTGCTGCCGGTGTGGGCAGGCAGCAGTCTGTTCAGCTCTTCAATGGTGTTGCAGACGGTCACATCGGGGTTGTAGCCATCCACATTGCGCAGAAAGCCCACTTCCACAATGTCAGTCCCGGCACGGGTCAGCGAGGCGATAATATCTTTGGCTGCAGCAAAGCCCCAGTTCCAGCTGTTCACATAGCCGCCGTCACGCAGGGTGCAGTCCAACAGTTTAATATCGGGCATTTATTCTTTTCCTTTCAGGATTTCGCTCACAAGGGCAAGGTCCTTGGGGGTGTCAACGCTCACAGTCTTGTATGGGCTGACGATGGCATGTACCTTGTGGCCGTTTTCCACAAAGCGCATCATATCGTTCTCTTCGGCTTTTTCCAGAATGGACTTCGGTGTTTCGTGGTAGAACGCCAGCGCCCGGCGGGAGTACAGCTGGATGCCGGTCACCTTCTCGTATTCAAAATCCAGCGTGCCTTTGGGGTAGGGAATGGGGCTGCGGGAGATCATCAAAATTTCCCGTGCGGCGTTGGTCACGACCTTCTGGTTGGAAAAATCGATCACATCCGCGGGGTGCTCCATCCGGTTGGTCAGCACGGCGACATAATACGGGTCCTCCGGCAGGGTATCCGGCAGAATCAAATCAAACGCCTTTACGTTGATCAGCGGCTCGTCACCCATGATCTGCAGATACAGGTCGGCTTCTACTTTGGTGGAAACCTCCCAGATGCGCCCGGTGGGGGTGTCATGGTCGGGGCTGGTCATGCAGTATTCCATGCCGTAGGTGCGGCAGGCTTCGGCAATGCGCTCATCATCGGTGGCAATAAACACATCATCGAGCTTTTTGCACTTTTTGGCTTCCTGGTACACCCACCAGATCATGGGCTTGCCCAAAATATCCGCCAGCGGCTTGCCCGGCATCCGCGTGCTGGCATAACGGGCGGGAATAACGCCGATAAGTTTCATATAGTAACCTTCTTTATATCAAAATTCAGTGTAAAACAGGTCATTCAACCATTTCTGGGGATTTTGTTGAATATAAAGCCAGATTTCCTCATAGTCAAAGTGGTTGCGAATAATATGGTCGTGGTAGGATTTTTGCCATACGGGGAACCATGCTGCGCGATACACCCCGGACTGATATTGCCCAATTAAGGTTGGCAGTGTAGGGAACGGTCTCGACCGTTCCGAAAGCTCGTTACAGCCGATTGCTAAAATGCAGTGGATGTGGTTTGGCATAATGACATAAGCATCCAGCGCAGTGGAAGTGAAATGCACAGGAACTTCCAACAGCATTTTCTCGGCAGTCTTTCCAAGTGAAGATAATTCCATGGCGGCGGAACGGTCAAGACCGTTCCCTACAATCTGCCCAAACAGACGGGCGCGATTTTTGGTGCAGATGGTCACAAAGTAATACTTTGCGGAAGAATAATCGAAACTTTGCAGCCGCAGATTTTTACGTTGTTTCAGCTCCATGGAATCACCTGAACAGGTATTTTCAAGGGGAGGCATTACCCCTGCACCAACTTTTCTGCCTCTTCCAGCCCCACAAACACCTTTTCTTCCGCGGCGGTAAAGCCGCGCAGGACCCAGCTTTGTACGGTGACGGCGCGCTGGAATTTGAAGGGCAGGCAGAAATTGAGAACCTCGCTTGGCATGGTGCGGGGCAGGATAACAGCAGTAGGGAACAGCTTGGAATAATCCGTGGTATCCCGCGGGTGGGTTTTGATAAACAGCGGTTCTGTGCAGTATTTCTTGGCAACAGCCGCAAACATGGCGTCCTGGGTGGGCTGATCCATCAGGCCGTCCAGCACAAAGCTGCGGGGCAAAAGCAGGCAGGCACCCTGCACATGCTCCGGCAGGGGAACGGCCAAAAACACCCGGCGGATGATGGCTTTTTCTTCTTCCGTCAGGCTTTCCAGTAGCTGCGCTTTGGATACCGTTACCAGCTTGTCTACGCCAAAAATGCTGCACCGCGCGGCGTCTTCGCTTTCCACCGTGCGGCAGCAGGGGCTGTCGCCCCAGTAGCGGTAGGGGCCGCGGGGGTTGGTGCGCTGCTCGTCCAGCAGGTGCTGGTCAGGGTCCAACGTGCCGCCAAAGGTATCTTCGCACAGGGTATAAACCCGGCGCTCCCGCTGCAGATAGCGCCCTAAAGCGCTCCAGTCATTGCTGATGTACACATGCCCCTTGGGCAGCGTAAAATACGGCTTGCGGAACGGGTGACGCAGGCGGTAAAAGTCGCTTTCGCTGTTCTGTGCGTCCAGCTTTTCCTCGTCCACGATCAAAACAGCGTCCCACAGATCCGGCGCGGCGTCCAGCAATTTAGCGCGCAGGGTTTCGGCTTCCGGCACACAGGTGCTCAGCACAAGGGTGGACTTGCCGGGGCGGCTGCGCAGCGCGCGCACCAGCGCGATTAACACATGATACAGCGTGTGGCAGATGAAAATATCACCCATCGTATCCATTCTCCAACACTTTGACCGGCGGGAAGTGGATGCGGCCCCAGCCCGGTGCCCATTCCGGCATGGTCAAATCGCCGGAGGTTACCTCAAACGCAAACTCGGTCACTGGCTTGTCCAGGCAGACAGCCTGGGTCAGCACGCCGTCAAACACATCCACATAGAAGAAATACTGGCCTTCGCCCAGCAGGCTGGGGTCAAGCTCAAACTCGGTGGTATACAGCTTGCCGGGCACGGCGGCGCCCAGGTTGACCGGGTGGGTAATGCCCACGGGGGTCGAATCCCGGAAATGCAGGTTCAGCTTTAAGTGTACCCCGGTAAACGGCTCCGAAACACGCCAGGTAATGCGCACCCGAATTTTTTCGGTGTCCGCAAACACACTGGATTCCTTGCCCACAAAGTCCAGCGTTTCCAGCCGCATCCGCTTGCCTGCACTGGCGTTCATGCGGGAAACATCCAGCAGGTCATAGTGGACCACGTTCACATCGGTGGTTTCCATATACACGGCAATGGCCTGTTCTACATCGCCGTCAAAGATCACGCGGCCCTGGTCCAGCACCACGCAGCGGGTGCACAGTTGGCGGATGGTGCTCATGTTGTGGCTGACGTACAGGACGGTGCGGCCCTCCTGCCCGGCAACATCGCTCATTTTGCCCAGGCATTTCTGCTGGAACTTCATATCGCCCACGGCCAGCACTTCGTCCATTACCATGATCTCACTGTCCAGGTGGGCGGCAACGGAAAACGCCAGCTTGACGAACATGCCGCTGGAATACCGCTTGACGGGGGTATCAATAAAATCTCCGCACTCCGAAAATTCAATGATCTGGTCGATCTTGGAATCGACCTCGGCGCGGGTCATGCCCAGAATAGCGCCGTTCATGTAGATGTTCTCGCGGCCGGTCATCTCGTTGTTAAAGCCGGTGCCCACTTCCAGCATGGAAGCTACCCGCCCGCGCAGCCGGATCTCGCCCTCGGTAGGGGCGGTAATGCGGGACAAAATTTTGAGCAGGGTGGATTTGCCTGCGCCGTTGCGGCCGATAATGCCCAGCGCTTCGCCTTTGTACACGGTCAGGTCCACGCCGTTCAGCGCCATAAAGGTTTTGCCAAACAGGCGGGCGTCCGTGCCAATCACGGTGTTGGGGTCCTCTTTGCCGCGCACACGGGCCCACCAGCTTTGCAGGTCATGCGTCAAAGTGCCGCCGCCAATCTGGCCCAGTTTGTATTGCTTTTTCAAGCCCGATACCTGAATGACGGGTACGCGCTGGTTTTGTGCATGTGTCTGGTTTTCCATCTGCGCCCCTCCTTACACGGTATCCATAAAGGTTTTTTCAATGCGGCTGAACAGCACCACGCCCAGCACAAGGGCGGCTGCGGTAACAATCAGGCTGTAGATCAGGCTGCCCACTTCCACGGTGCCGGTGCCAAGGGTGCCCATGCGGAACACTTCGATCGGTGCAGTCATCGGGTTCAAGCGCATCAGCATCTGCAGCCGGGGGGATTCCTCCAAGCTGGAAAGGGGATAGACCACAGGAGAAATGTACATCCACAGCTGCACGCCAAAGCTCACAGCAATGGCAAGGTCACGGTACTTGGTGGTCAGGGCGGAAACGATAATGCCCACGCCCAGGCCCAGCAGCATGACTTCCAGCACCACCAGCGGCACGGCAAACGCCCAGGCCGTCAGGTGTACACCGGACCCGGTCACGGCAAAGTAGACCCAGAACAGAATGTACATGACAAACTGGATAAAGAAGTTGATCAGGCTGGTCAATACCTGGCTGATGGGGGTGGTAAGCCGTGGGAAATACACCTTGCCGAACACCTGGCTGTTGGCCACAAAGGTGTTGGCCGTGCCGTTGATGCAGGAGGCAAAAAAGGTCCACACCGTATTGCCTGCCATGTAGAACAAAAAGCTCGGCGTACCGTCCGTAGAAAGCCCGGCAATGCCGCCGAACACCACGTTGAACAGCACCGTGGTGATAAGCGGGTTCAGGATGATCCACAGCGGCCCCAGGATGGTCTGCTTGTACATGACGGTAAAGTTGCGCTTGACGAACATGACAATCAGGTCACGGTAGCGCCACAGCTCTTCCAGGTCCACATCAAACCAGCCGGTGCGCGGCCGAATGATGGTGGTCCATTGCGTGTTATCCCCGGCAGGGGTCTGGTTGCGTTGCTCTGCCATAAAAAGCCCTTTCAAAAATAGATATTTCAGGGGAATCCCCGATACATACTTATAGACAATTCATTGTACCATAATCCGCGGTAAAAAACAATGTTTGCACTGTGGCAGAAAGCGCTGCCAAAACAAAAACCGCCCTGCAGGCCCGGAACAGGGGATGCAGAACGGTTCAAAAAGTTTATTTTGCGGTCAGCCTGCGCCAGCCGGTGCGCAGCAATGTCCAGCAGCCAAGCAGCAGCAGGGAAAGCAGGATGTCCCACCCAATGCGGCAGGGCAGCGTGAACAGAAGGCGGTCTTTTTGCCAGATGGCACTGGTAAACACATCCATATGGTGCACAAAGAACAGCCACAGGCTGTGCCGCCCCAAAAAGCTGAGCGCCGGCCGCAAAGCGTTATTGGCGTTCAGTTCACGGCACAGATGGCAGAAGATCCAGATGCCGCATACACTGATGGAAGCGCACAAAATGTAATTGGAGTATGTGCGGGAAGCAAGTTCAATATAAATGCCCTGCTGGCAGCACCATGCCCAGGGGATCAGCATGGCAAGGAAAAGCGGGACCCGGTAACGGTCCAACAGTGCCTGATGCTGGCGGAACAGCTGCCCCAATGTGAGGTACATGACAACGACCATTGCAACATCCAGACATTGGGGAAGATACTGTACCTGCCCGATGTATGCCCCGAACAGCATGACAATGAAACTGACGGCAAAATCCCCTTTGGGGAACAAAAGCCCCAGCAGCTCCCAGCTCAGCTTGCCCCAGAACAGTGCAAACAAAAACCATGGCATGCCGCAGCTGGGAATGCCGTCGGCAGGGTTACCGCTGGCCCAGAACAGGGTGATGGCATTGTAGCGGGCAATATCCCACAGGTTGGTCAGGCTTCTGTCATCAGAAAGGAAAAAGTTCAGCAAAACGTTGAACACCTGCACCACACCCAGCACGGGAACGATCAGTGCAACAAAGTCCTTCCTGACCCGGCGGGCAAAACCCTGCCAGGTATCCGGGCGGCGGGCCGTATAGCCGGTCAGAAAGAAAAAGGCCGGCATGTGGAACGAAAAAATGAAATTGCGCATCAGGTTGCCATAGGGCAGGGTGTGCCCCACAATCACCAGAATCATGCACAGACCTTTGGCGGTATCAATCCAGTCAATGCGCTGGCGCACGGCAGGGTGCGGAGCGGCGGATTGTTGAACAGCAGTCATACGGCGGTCTCCTTCGGTCTGGACATCACTGCTGCTTGGGCGGGTTCTTTTTCTGTTTGTCATTGCAGTGTTCCTGGCAGCTGGCGCAGTTGCCGGTGCAGCCGCCGTGCCAGCCCTTTTCGCTGTTGGCAATAAAACCGATGGCAACGCCGAGCAGAACAAAAATAATAACCAGAACAAGGATACTTTGAAGTGACATGGAAAAAACCTCCCTATGGGTTAAGCGAAAACAAAGTGACAGGTGAATACGCTGCCCTTATGCCAACCCCAGCAAAACCCCTACACAGTGCACGGCAAACGCCACAACCCAGGCAATGCCGCACTGCATCAGTACCACACCCAGTGCAGCCCGGCCACCGCCCAGTTCCCGCTTGACAGCGGCAATGGCTGCAACACAGGGGGTATACAACAGCGTAAAGATCAGGAAAACCAGCGCAGTAAACGGGGTGAACAGCATGTTCAGCGCGTCGGTATCGCCGCCCAGCAGGACGGTCAGGGTGGAAACAACGCTTTCCTTGGCGGTAAAGCCGGTGATCAACGCAGTGGAAATGCGCCAGTCGCCAAAGCCAAGGGGCTTGAAGATGGGGGTAATCAGGCTGCCAACCAAAGCCAGAAGGCTGGAATCCGGGGTGGCAGCAACATTCAGGCGGGTGTCGAACGTCTGTAGGAACCAGATCACGACGGTTGCAACAAAGATAATTGTAAAGGCACGCTGAATAAAATCACGGGCCTTTTCCCAAATCAGCTGGCCGACGCTTTTGGGCGAAGGCAGGCGGTAGTTGGGCAGCTCCATCACAAAGGGTACCGGTTCACCGCGGAAACAGGTCTGCTTGAGGATCAGCGAATACAGTATACCACACAAAATGCCGAAAAGATAGAGGAAAATCATGACCGGTGCACGCCATACCCGCGGGAAAAACGCGGCGGTGAACAGCGCATAAATGGGCAGCTTGGCGGAACAGCTCATGAACGGGGTCAGCAAAATCGTCATGCGGCGGTCACGCTCACTGGAAAGGGTGCGGGTTGCCATAATGGCGGGAACCGAGCAGCCGAAGCCCACCAGCATGGGCACAAAGCTGCGGCCCGAAAGCCCAATGCGGCGCAGCAGTTTGTCCATAACAAAGGCCACGCGGGCCATATAACCGGTATCTTCCAGGATGGACAAAAAGAAGAACAGGATAACGATCGTGGGCAAAAAGCTCAGCACGCTGCCCACACCGGCAAAAATGCCGTCGATCACAAGGCTGTGCACCACCGGGTTGATCTGATACGCCGTCAGGGCGCGGTCCACAACGCCGGTAAACCAGTCGATGCCAAGGGTCATCCAGTCCGAAAGGGTGGAGCCCACTACGCCAAAGGTCAGCCAGAAAACAAGCGCCATAATGCCCGCAAAACAGGGCAAGGCAGTGTATTTGCCGGTCAGGATCTTATCAATGGCAACGCTGCGCTTATGCTCCAGGCTTTCGCCCGGCTTCACCACCGTGGCGGAGCATAGCTTTTCAATAAAGGTAAAGCGCATGTCCGCAAGGGCGGCTTCGCGGTCCAGCCCGGTCACGGTTTCCATTTCAGCAATGGCGTGGCCCAGTATATCTGTTTCGTTGGGGTTCAGCTGCAGGGCTTTTTCAATCAGGGTGTCCCCCTCCACCAGCTTGGTGGCGGCAAAGCGCAGCGGCAGCCCGGCGGCAGCGGCATGGTCCTCAATCAAATGTGCGACAGAATGGATGCAGCGATGCACCGCGCCCCTGGGGTCTGCTGGGTCACTGCCTGCCGTGCAGAAGTCGATGCGGCCCGGCAGCTCCCGGTAGCGTGCCACATGGATGGCATGTTCGATCAGCTCGTCAATGCCCTCATCTTTGGCGGCAGAAATGGGAACAACCGGAATGCCCAGCATTTCTTCCAGCTGGTTTACCATGATGGTGCCGCCGTTGGCGCGCACTTCGTCCATCATGTTCAGCGCCAGCACCATGGGGGTATCCAGCTCCATCAGCTGCATGGTCAGGTACAGGTTGCGCTCAATGTTGGAAGCATCCACAATGTTGATAATGCCGGATGGGTGCTCGCTCAGGATAAAATCCCGCGTGACAATCTCCTCGTTGGAGTAAGGGGACAGGGAATAAATGCCCGGCAGGTCCGTTACGGTGGCTTCCTTGTGGTTGCGGATCACGCCGTCCTTGCGGTCCACCGTAACGCCGGGAAAGTTGCCCACATGCTGGTTGGAGCCGGTCAGCTGGTTGAACAGCGTGGTTTTGCCGCAGTTCTGATTGCCGGCCAGGGCAAAGGTCAGCGGTGCACCGGCGGCAATGGGGGCGCCGGCTTTGCGCTCGTGGTAGCTGGCGGCTTTGTCCAGCTCGCCAACGCCGGGGTGGGCTACCACCTTGTGGCGCTCTTCGCTGGGGGCGGCGCGGTCCGTTGCGTGCACGCTGTCAATTTCAATTTTCTGCGCATCGGCCAGGCGCAGGGTCAGCTCATAACCACGCAGCTCCACTTCAATGGGGTCCCCCATGGGGGCCGTTTTGCGCAGCGTTACCTCGGTGCCGGGGGTCAGCCCCATATCCAGCAGGTGGTGGCGCAGCTCGCCCTCACCGCCTACCACGCGGATGATTGCATCCTGCCCAATGTGCAGGTCACCTAATGTCAGCATATTGATTCCTCTTTTTTGTACGGCAAGGTAATGCAAGCCGGTTTATTTCGACTGAAAGGCATGAATTTCGCTCATGAACGCGTAAAGTTTACCACGTTTAACTTACGGCGTCAATATATCAGGAAAAACTGTGAAATGCAGGCTTGAAAAATGCACAATTTCTGGTGGGGCGGGCAGCCATCTTGCCGCAAAATGCTGAATCCAATATTTATGCATTGACTTTGAATATTTATGTATTATACTAGAATTTATCCTGATGCAGCTCCGGAAAGAGGGAAAGTTCCGCCGCTGCGCTAGGGTGTATCTGAAAAGTCGAAAATATCGTCTATTTCTACAAACGCAGCCGGAT
>ENA-OURC01000562-OURC01000562.1-human-gut-metagenome-genome-assembly--contig:-NODE-562-length-12495-cov-4.25691_pt1 | contig 12495 bp, 22 predicted proteins | sample MGYA00243026_ERZ508738 | MGnify/ENA primary metagenome ERZ508738 (study PRJEB26277, sample SAMN04329806) | human gut metagenome | biome: human-associated habitat | host: Homo sapiens | place: USA...
ACAAGGGTAAAGGCTTGTCTTTCTTCTTGGCCTTTGTTCGTTTTATGTAGTATGGCATATCTTGTCATTAAAAATTCTTACTCCGTTATTTTTCGCCCAACTTATGATAGAATCCAAAACCTCATCGTCATCCAGATTGTCTATAATATCTCTAAAGTCATACGAAGCACCAACCTCTTCTTGGAAATGCCGTACAATACTCGTTTTTAAATCTGTCACTTCTTGCCACCTTTCCATACGTTACAATTAAAAGCCCCGAAGCGTATTCTCCGGGGCACAACCATTATTTACTAACCCATGCCATTTATGTGTGGCTCACATTTATGTGGAGATGGAGCGATTCGAACACCCAATTAAGGACTATATCCTTTTGCGCTACTTCTAAGGTTAATTACTCCTTATATCTCACGTACCGTACTTTCTACCATGTGCACCTCTCGAAAGTCAAAAGCACTCCACTGCGCACCCCCATTTTCGCCCGCCCCATCTTCACAGACCGGACAGGCAGATTAACAAAGTTATACTTCGATGATTACGATGTCCGGTGCAATCTGTCTGATGACACCCAGTTGTTCGTCAATGACTTTATTCTTGTATTCCTCAATGGCTTCATTTGCGCCAGCCGACACAAGAGAAAGGGAAACATCTCTACCGTCTACATCCGCGTAAATCTCAACCTCTATTTCTTCGCAAGAAAAACCTTTAAAAAGAGGAATGTTCAGTTTGAAGGACTTGGGCAAATTAGAATCAACCACCTGCGAGTAGTTGTCAACTTTGCTGCCGTTTTCCTCCTTGCTGCGCTCAATGTCTTGGTTTACCTTTGCTTTGAAATTCTTCAAAGTAGATACAAGCATCATATTCTCTGATTTATCCTTGAAGAAAGCACGGTGCATCTTGAAGAACTGGGATAGCTTGACAGGTTCCCATTTCTTATCCGTGTTAATGCCAAATTCCTGCATTTCTTTTGAAGCCTGTAAAATACCACTGATTCCAGTCTGATAGTAGTTGGTTTCATCAATAGTTAATGCCAACCCCATCTTATCACGGTTTACGATGATATTGGTCGATTTCTGATTAATCAGTTCGACACGCTTTTCCAACCATCTGAGAGGTGCATCTATCGTTCCACTGATAACTACTCGCTCCGGTTCTTTCGGGTCAAGTGCTACCGGTGCTTCGCCTTCTCTTAATACTACTTCAATAGGTTTGCCGTTGTAATCTTTAGGCACAACCAAGTTAATTTTGTTTTCGCTCATGATTCTGTTCCTGTTTTACGGTTAATACTGAATACTGTCTTCTGCATTTCTTGCGGCATAATCGGGCGGCTGTAAACCAGTTCACCCAATTTGTTATAGAATCCTGCCATCTTTTCCTCATGGTAGAGAATTTTGGCACATTCTTCATTTTCCACAAACTCAGAACCTCTCTTGATGTGGTCCAAAAGTTCCTACTTTTCTTCATTCCAAGGTTTCAGGCGTTCTTTGAACTCGTCCATAGCCTCTTTCTTTTCTATCTCAATATCATTGATGGTGATTGATACTTCAGCTAATGTTTCTTTCTTTTGCGCCAATTCTTCGGGTGTGAATCGGTGAGTATAACCGATTTTCTCCACTGCATCGGCATTGTCCTGAAGAAACTGCCATCGTTCCTGTTCAGGAATGTCTTGTCCTAAAAATTTGTCCATATTATCTATAACTTATTTTGCCAAACTCATTGTAAACCTTTCTTGCAGTACCCATAGTATTATAAACTGGAATATAGCTTCTTTGAGAGGCTTTCTCTATTTGGTGAATACCGCTGGATTTAGGGTTGATTGATTTTTCAGGATGAAAGAATCTTGCTACATCTTGGGGAAATTTTCTTTTCTTCATAATCTCAATTTTTAAATAAATTCATTATTACGTTCAATTTCTTGTTGTGCGTAGATAAGCATCTGTTGTTCGTTAGCGGCAGGCAAATAGATACCTGCCACAGATGCGCTCCAGTTTCGGAAACGGTCAATACTCAAAGTCATTTCACCTGTTGTCAGCTCGGCAGAACTGCGCAAATAAGTTACTTCATTGCCTTTCTTGTTGACCGTCTTACGTTCAAACAAATCACGGTTGCAAGTCCTCTTATAAAAATCAATTTTTGCTTCGTCGAGACTGCAACCGTACTCACTACCGAAATACCCTAAAAGAAGATGCAAGTAGCTGTTTTGGGCAAGCGTGCGGTTAGGTAGTTTCTTTTTCACTTCCACCACCGCACGTTCACTAAACAGCTTGTTTACATACTCCTTGAACTTGGGTATTTCATAATGATTTGATAAATTAAATATCATTTTTCTTTTTCCAAATATAGCCACCAGCCGTTTTCCTTTTGCCGAGCGTACAAGCATTGATACTTGATGCAGCAACTTGTGTTTCAAGAGAAGCCACTTTTGCACTTTCAAATTCAGCTATATAATTCATTTGTAATCCAAATTGCACAACTGGAATTGAATGAGTTATAGACATCTTTCTTTTAGAAAAACTTGAATGCTTTTTATTATACATTGGATGTTTTTCCCCTTTTCGGCTCATTGACATTCGTTTTTTAGTTTCTGCATTGATAACTTTACCTTTAGCAGATTTACTAAAACGGCTTTTAGTAATAGGATTATTATTGTTTTCCGTGCGAGTTACCCACCTTAAATTACAAACATTATTATCCGTTCTAATTCCATTAATGTGGTCTACCTCTGGTTTATTAAATGGATTGGGGATAAAAGTTTCTGCAACAATTCGATGTAACAGTCTTTTATCTTTTCTCAAAGTAACATAAACATATCCGTTCTTTACTCCAACATTTGGAGTAAGCACCTTATTAGGATTCCGAACTTTACCTGTATTAGAAACTTGATAATATCCATTATACCCTTTTACTGTTTTCCAAATCTCTTCCATATCATTCTTCAAGTCGAACAGCATACGCTAAAAAGGAACATCGTCCTTTCCATTGCCATTAGCATCAACCGGAGGCGGAAAGTTCTGCGGCTGTTGCTGATAGGTCGACTGCGGCGCTGGCTGTTGGACTGGTTGCTGTGCCAGTGTAGCTTGTGGGAATTGCGATACACCGCCACGCGCTTCTATTTTATAGCATCGAATGGATACCATACGTTTGAATTCTCCGTCTTGATTCGTCCAAGAACGCCCTTGTAAGACAAATGATACAGTAACAACATCACCCTGATTAAAGCGGTCAAGTTCTGTACACTTGTCACCCGAAAACTCTAAGGGAATAATGTTCTCATACTCGCTACGCTCTCCCGTATAGGGGTCGTAAGTGGTAGCATCTAAAATAAACTCCCGTTTTGTAAATGAGGAACCACCGTTTTTGGATGGTATTTGAACGGTTTGTCCGATTTCGATTATCCGTCCGGTTATTTGGTTTGCCATTAATTTTCTCCTCCCAAAATCTTTTTATCGGTTATAAGTTCTCTGTTTTCTTCCAAAAACCGGATAAATTCCTCACAATGATTAGTAAGAATAGGAATATCACGTTCAGGATTGAAAACGTATGTTTCTGTATAGGTATCTACCACATAACCGCCTTTGTTGAACTCCACAATGTTATACTCAAATGTCCGTACATCAGAACCGTTCTTCATTAAAGCGTATGGATATACTAAATGCTGGTGGTGATCTTTGAACTTTCCCACGGTATAACTACCGGTTGTTTTGATGTCGTGAACACTGGTAGGCATCAGTTCGTCAATCAGACCATAAACCAATACACTACCGTATGCAGTAGGCAAGATGGCTTCTACTCTTTGTTGGGTTAATGCTCCTTTGTAGTAGTTGGCAAACTCGCGGCAAAGGTCAATGTGAAAAGTGAAAGTGCGATTGTTGTAAACAGCTTTTATCCCGTAAAGTTTTCCGTCATCGTGATATGCCTTGCTAATTTCCATTATAGAAGATTTACGGTTCTCAATCATACAATCAATGATTTCATTGAAAGCCGTGCCACGGTCTGCCGCTTCGCTATCGAATGGCTTGCGGTTAATTCGGTCTATCTGTTATTGAAACTGTTGTTCGTGAAATTCTTCAGGAGTATGGGGTGGATTTTCTGACCACCCCCAGTACTTATCCCAAATCACATCACTATTCAGATATGCCCCAAAGGCATCAAGAAGCGTTGCGTAAATACGATATTTAGGCTGCTGGTTCATATTTCTTTTCTGAATTAAGTTTCAGATTCAAAGACTTCGCTTTGTTAGCTACCAACTTTGCCGCCATTTGCTTTGAAGAACCAACGTGCTCAAAGTTATCTATTTGCGCGATAAAATTATTGGCAGATTCCGCATCCGTAATAAGTTCGATCTGTTCTTTTATCACATCAAGAACTTTATCATAGTTTTCCTGTGTCTCTTTCTTGGCAGCAAGCATACCCAAATACGAATTGATTATCTTGGCAGTGATAAAGTCGTTCTTGGCGGTTGGATTACCATTCTTGTCAAGAATGGTAGGAACCTCCATTACTGAAGGAAGATTGCAAGTATTCTTACCGTCATTTCTTGAAGTTGGGTCAAAAGTGATAGTACGTCTTTGGACGCCTCTTTCGCTTTTCATTTCAAGATAACCGAGCAAATCCAGTTCAGTAACGATAGAGTTGTAGGATTTTTCACGCAAGGCAGGGATAAACACCGTATCATCACCTTCTTTTCTTGTGTCGCGATGGGCAACGAAAATGATGTGCTTGTTAAGCCCCGAAAGTGTTCGTGTCATCCATGAAAACTCTGCATTGATACCGCTCCAATCACGGATGGACGGCTGGCGGGTTCCACACTTGTGAGTAATGATGAAGTCCATCATCTTGCCGATGGTATCTACTACAATGGTCTGATAAGCGGACAAGTCCTCTTGAAGAACTTGCTGAACATCGCTCCATGAAGTGACCTGTACCGTGTCTATATTCTCCAAGTGCGCCATGTTCATGCGCTTCACGCCGTTATCGAAGTCCAACAGCAGCGGTTTCGGTGCGCTCAATGCTACCGTACTCTTTCCCATTCCGGCTTGACCGTAAATCATCATCTTCACGGTGGTCGGGATAACTAATTCATTACTTTTCTTAATCAGTGACATAATCGTAAATTTTATAGGGTTATTTGTTCAGATATTTACTCATTTTAAAAGCATTAATAGCGGATTGTATCTCGAACTTGGAATATATGATAGGAGAATTTCTGGATGAGCAATCCTTCTTTCTCTAACTCGTCCAAAAAGTTAGGTTCATAACCAACTGTCTTTAACCATCTGAACGCTTCTCTTTGCTTGATTTCATCAGATACAGGAGACCGTTTCTTCTCACTGGCAGCTGCACCAAGCTCCGCCATGTCCATGCAGATATTTTTAAATTCAAATAATTCAAGTCTTACCTCCATACCGTCCAGTTCTTTCAATTCGTTCAACTCTCGTTCTTCGTCCCCTTCTCATATCGCCCTGTTCGTGATAGAGCGAAAAAGAAAAGATGCACAACAGGCAGAAAGCAACAGCCGACCTAATAGTAGGTGAAAAGTCCATCGTGAACTTCATACCAGCTATTCTCTCATATAGCATGGTTGCCAGTTCTCTGCCGTTCCTTACGTTCAAAATCTCAAAAGCTCTTTGCAGTTGGTTGTTTATCGTGCTGACCGCTCGGCATTTGAGGTTTGCAATTTCTTTTTTCTCATACCCTTGTGCATACATTCGTGCCGTAATCTCGCATTCAGGTGTAAGTTCATTAAAAACTCTCTTCATAATCGTGTAAGTCAGCTGATTAATAATTGCGAATAACCTCAATATATCCGGCTTCCCTGTTAGTGTCTACCGAATACAAAGTTTGCTTCTTGTCTATTATCCGATCAATCCTTGCCAGCCTGTTAAGATCAGCGGTACACCTGCGAAGCTGTCCGGCAAGTTTGTCGCTAAAGTCAAAGCTGATTCTGTCATTCTTCTTTTTCAGCTTTTTCTTGATTTCTGTTCTTTCTTTCAGTTCTTTTGCCATAAGAGTAAAATTTAATTAATGATTCGTGGATGGTAAGGGAATCGAACCCCTCTCAATCGTGCCAATTGTTTGCGCAACACGAAGCTCTAACCGATAAGCTAACCATCCGATTAAAAAAGGTGCACTATCCTCACGGACGGCACACCCAGTACAAACACAATATAAAACACGAATATCTAATCTATTATCAGAACAATGCTTTTAACCGCGTTCTTGAAATGATCAAACTTCCGGTTCAAATCACTCCAAGATTTATACCATGTATTTTTCTCTTCAGCTAATTTCTCGTTAGCCTCTTCCAGTTCCTGCACACGCCTTACTAAATCTTCATGCGTCATGCCTCTTAATTCTTCCACTGTCATAATCGTATAAATTTAAAATGTCGTTAAAAAGGTAGGAGTCGAACCTACTTCTTGTAAGCTAAATGAATATATAAATTAGAATATAAGTTAATACCAACAATTAATCGCTTACACGCATTCCAACAATGCTACTTCATAAATTACCGCCCAGCTGGTTTACAAGGTGATTGTGCACTCATCCCCATGCGCCTTGTGCCGGATTATAGGACTACCTTTTAGTGGTCTGTTTTAAGTTCTCTATAAGTTATTCTCATGAGCGACACACACCCTACACATATAACACTCATTATAGTGATAGAGAATATTTTCATAGGACTGTAAGTAGTAATAGCCCCGTAAAGCATACCGGCAGCACATATACTAACCAATATAGATAAAACGAATTGGATTGTTTTCATAATCGTATAAATTTAAATAAGTACCTGTACCCTAATCGAATAACAGAACCTTATTTCAGTTCAGTACAGGCTATATTGTCGAAAACAGTACGGACGCCTAACCCGTATGCTCACTGCTCAAAGACGATTCTTTGCGGTGTTTTCTATTAATTGTTAAACATTGCACAGCTCACAAGCTCCAACTTGCTTATGTGCGTTTGTTATCTTTGGTTGGCAAAAACGGCTTATGAATTACACCGTAATTGCTTTTACAGAATTTCAAAGAACTAATCAATAGTACCCTACCCGATTCTCGCTATCGGTTGCCGTTCAATCCGTCTGTAGGGCTGTCGTGCGTTGCATAATCGTGTATTATGCGTATCGGCTGATACCTTGTACCCGGCATAGAGCATCGTAGTCCATGCCATCATCTTCACAAGTTTCAAAACCTTTTAAGGCATCTTCCAAACTGTCTATCTCATCCGTTATCAACTGGATAGCTTCTTTTTTGCTATCAGCATTGAACATCAGGCAGACAGCCTCTTCATCATTGTTATGGGCAGCCTCTAAATCTTTATAAAGGCTATCCAACTGCTGGTTAATCGTGTAAGCATTCATATCCATATCTTTTTAATGCGTTTATACTATTGCTTAGTATTTCTCTTTTATCTATCTTTGTTGTATCAAACTTGTTTGATGATGCAAATATAATGCAATTGCATTTAATTGCAAATGACACTGCATTAAATATTCAATACTTTTGCATTAATTAACTATTGAAATATGTCAGTACAAGAAAGAATTAGAAAAATAGCAGATGAGCTGTTTAATGGTAATATATCTGCGTTTTGTAGGGCTGTTGATGTTAAGCAACCTACAATGAATACTATCTTAGGTGAAAGACAAAGTAAACCATCTTATGATGTATTAAGCAGCATAGTAAATGCAGAAGCATTAAATATATCTGCTCAATGGCTTCTTACTGGTAAGGGTGAAATGTTCAAATCATCATCGCCAAAAGAAGAACTAACCCCCATCACCAACGAACGCCTGCTCTCTATCATTGAAAGTCAGCAAAGAACCATTGAGAACCTTTCAAAGAAATAAATTCACAAAACATATATCCTTGCAAGATGTTATACTATATATGAAAAAACACTAATTTTGAGGAAACATCTAAATACACATTAGTATGGAAAGTAGAACAATTCCGGCATCCGAATTGCCGCAAATATCCGGGCTTATAAAAGATGTAATAAATATGGGACTATGGTTCTTATACGACATCCATTGCAAATCCAACCCAGATGCAAAATACGCATTGGCGACCGATAAAAACGAATTTCTTTTAGATAAGGATGGGAATGTACTTTCACCAGTACCCAAAGATGAAGTGCTTGAATACTTAAGCAAGATTACATTCTCGGGAATCCCGACTGCACCAACTGTAAATATGCCGTTAATATGAAAATAAGCGAAGGTTCAAAATTTATCTTTATCGCTACCTCCAGCAAGCACCTCGAAGATAGGTTCTTGTACGATGTGAATTACGGTGTCACAATATTGAAAAATCAAGGTGTAGCAGACGAAGATATTACAGTTGTTACAGATGCAGCAAAAGAAACATTGATAGCAAAATGTACCAATATGTCAAACGTGTTCTTTTCCACGTCTTCAAGTTTTGAATCTGTAATTGAAAACGCAGATTGTGAAAACTTGTTTATCATTTCTTGTTGCCACGGCTCCATTAGCGGTATAGATTCTGCAACTCCAATCAAGCCCTTCTCCCTCAACCGAGCCTTGAAGAACAACAAGTATGCAAAAAATATTCTTGTATTCCTTGGTCAGTGTTATGCCGGCATCTTCAATTTTATGGATATTCGAGATGAAAACAAGAATATTGTATACATAGGTGCAACGGATATAGATGCAAGCCTGAGTTATATGTTGAATGGACTCAGATGGGTAGCAAACATATCGGTTATCGCTCTGTTCCAATGGCTTGAAAATCCGCAAGACATAGACGGAGACGGCGTATGTTCCATAACTGACCTATACAAATTCGTTTCTTTCTATACCAATAGCGTAACAAGAGGAATTGAAAAAATACAAACTTACCATCTGATTGACGCATCCGTAAGATTGAAGATGGAAGAAGCACACGCTTCATCAACAGGAAGCCCGTTTATTGCACAAATTACTAAGGATGCAGAAGAGGTAATAAGAAATTATATTGTTCCACATCAGAATACATGGATGTTAAATGCTATTGCTGCTAGTAGTATGCATTTAGAATAAATCATCACAAAACTGAACCATGCGGTAGTTTTTAGTAAACTACCGGCATGGCATCTTTCAGATATAATCTTCATCCATAATCTATATAGTTTAAAATTTACATCATCAATAAGTCAAAGAACGATATTCGGCAGGGCTTTCGCCTACCAGCGGTTATGCGATTGACATCAGATTAGCTTTTTTGAAGCATCTGAATTCTTGGCGTTCAGTATCATAGTAAGTCTGGACGGTATCATTCTTTTTTCTGTTGTCAGTACCAGTGATGGCAGGCATCAGCTTTTCATTTAGTGTACCGTATGCCTCACGAACAGAACCGTCCACTTTTTTGAAGTAGAACTTCACTATCTTCTTCTTCATCTCACCTTTCAGTTTCAAATTAGCCCAAGCGACCTTCATTGCTTCGCTCATGGTGTAGCCATTACGCTTAACGAACTGCCAAGCAAGGCTCATTACTTCGTGTAAAAATTCTCTTGTTCTCATAATCGTGTATTTTAATATGTTTATACTATTTGAAATCTGAATTAATCTTCGTTTCTTTGTATCAGTTTAATTTGATAATGCAAATATACTTTATAATTGTAAAGCAACAAAGAATTGCTTTACAATTATAAAGTATAACAACATTATTTAACTATAAAAGCAGGTTATACCTTATTATAATATGAAGAAAGAAGACAGAAATAGAAATTGGATAGCGTGGATAGCACTTGGATTAAGTGTCATTGCAATATTGCTATGGCTATGCAAATACGAGCCTGTAACATGGACTCTATTCGATTCTATGATTGCTTTTCTTTCTTTCGTTGTAGGAGCATTAGCCGTAATGGTTGGATATAACATTTTTGGGTTAAAAAACGACCTTAAAAATGAAATAGAAGAAAAATTACAGGACATAAGTGACCATCATGTAATTCATACAGCAAAAACTATGATGTATATAGAGATACGCCTGCTACACATGGCTATGAAATTAAAAAATATAGCAGATATAAGGCAATCTATTTACATGATGCTTGAGACCACTGAAAAGACTAAAGATAAGGAAGATATAGATTATGTTATTAATCAGTTGAAAGAACTTAAAACACGATATGGATATACACTGTTTGACGATGCATTCACAAGGAAACTAAAGATTAAACTCGGAAGGATTGGCACTTTCTCTGATAGCGCGCTTCTCTTCCTTCAAGATCTTGAAGTATGATTCTTTTGCATTATCAATAAGCCTGTTTGATTCTTTAAATGGATCCTTACAGATTGTTTTGTTTGGCGTATGAGATGACTCTTCTATTTGCATTCTCATTGATTCAAATAGAAAAGGATTGATTATTACCATAACTATAAAAGTAAAGCGACCAACTCCAAAGTTGCGGTTTGAAGTTAAGTCGCCTATATAGTCCCTTAATGGGAACAGTTAAACAATTTAGTCGAAATCATCCGCAACTTGATTCCGATACAAATATACTTTATATTTATAAAGCATCAAATTAAAAGATATAATTTATGGGAATGATTGATAGATTTTTTGAAGCAATAGAAAAAGCTGGTATAACCCCTTATGAAATAGAAACAAAGTATGGAGTGAAATCTGCTCAATCTAAAATTTCGCAGATGAAAGGAGGAAAGACTAATACCGGGAAAGAAAAATCCCTTCCATCAGATATATTGTCTGCTGTTTGCATGAATTGTAACAAAATAAATTCGGAGTACATCCTTACAGGAAGAGGGAACGCGATAAACGAAGATAAAAATACAGATGATGTGATTCCTAATATACCGACATCTTCCGGCACATCAATTACATCAGAAGAGGAATTTCAAGATGCAAAAAATAAAGGATTGCATTTATTGCCACAGGTAAGTTTTAAATTTGCAGCTGGGCAAACCCAACTCATAAGTATTACCGAAGATATCACCCGCTATTGGTATCTACCCGATTGCAAAGATTGTGAAGGAGTAGCACAGATAGTAGGAAGATCTATGTCCCCAACACTTCCTTCTGGCTGTTGGGTTGCTTTAAAAAGATATACACTTCCTCATGATAATCCAAATACAATACCATTTGGCAACATATTTGGAATAGTAGTAGAAGACAAAGAAACCGGAGAATATCATGGACACATTAAGATATTACGTAGGTATAAGGAACAATCTTTGGCTCGTAAATACTGGATTGCTCACTCTATTAATACGGAGGAATTTGATGATTTCGATATAGAAATAGATCAAATAAGAAGTCTTTGGATAGTAAAACAGCACATCGTAAGCGATACATTATTATAAATAAAATCTAATACTATGGGACTATATTTCAGAAAAAGAATTAAGATACTTCCTGGAGTACACATGAATGTTAGCAAATCTGGTACAAGTTGGTCGATTGGTCCACGAGGAGCAAAAGTAAATTTCGGTAAACGAGGAACGTACGTTACGACAGGAATACCCGGCACAGGTATCTATTCAAGAACAAAAGTTTGTAACAATAATATGTCCAATCATAGAACGCAATTAAATAATGCAGATTCTGGATATGAAATAAAGAATTATACTGGATGTCTTTTCTCGTTTATATGCTATGCCCTTGCAGTCATATTGCCAATCTGTGGTATACATTTTGCTCTATCTATACTTCTTATAATAATAGGATTTGCTTTACATTTATCGTCGGTTGAGAAAAAGGAAACAGTTCAAATGGACAATGAAATTGGCAACGATAATGAAACCCTAATTACAGAAACACCTATAAATAGGATAATTACAGATACAGAAGAAAAAGTAGACACAAAAAAAGAAGAGATATTTATAAAGAAAGAAGAGGAAGAAAAAATAGAAGATCCCTCTGTAAATAATGTTAATATGATTAGACTTGATCCGCTATTTGAAGATTCTGCCCGTTTGGTTGTGATTCACCAGCAAGGTTCTACTTCATTAATTCAGCGTAAATTTGCTATAGGTTATAATCGAGCAGGGCGTATTATGGACCAACTTGAATGTGCTGGAATTGTAGGAGAAACAAGTGGAATTAAAGCGAGAGAGGTCTTATGTAAAGACGAAGGTGAACTCGAATATAGACTAAACCATTTGGAAAAATCTCGTTTTGAAACACTTAAACAAAAGCAGGAAAAAGAATTTAAAGAAATAGCTCAACAAGAAGTTCTGAATGAAAATTCAAGATTGATTAAATTAGGCATAGATTTAGAAAAGGAAGGTATGATAAATGAAGCTATAGCTGTATATGAAAAAGCTATTATACCACAACTTCCAGCAACACATCCATATGATAGATTAATGATTCTTTATCGGAAAAAGAAAGATTATGATAATGAAATCAGAATCATTAAGATAGCCATAAGTGTATTTATGAAAGAAAATGAGCGCAGAGCCGGAAGGGCAATCGAAGATGATTCGTCGTTATACAATCAAGTGATGCAGGCTCTTGAAACTAATGAAAACAT
>ENA-OURC01000573-OURC01000573.1-human-gut-metagenome-genome-assembly--contig:-NODE-573-length-12246-cov-4.09072_pt1 | contig 12246 bp, 9 predicted proteins | sample MGYA00243026_ERZ508738 | MGnify/ENA primary metagenome ERZ508738 (study PRJEB26277, sample SAMN04329806) | human gut metagenome | biome: human-associated habitat | host: Homo sapiens | place: USA...
TAGGTGACTACATTGCTTTCTTCCGTGGCCTCTAAACGCACTTGTGTGACTGTCCCCTCGAATGTGTCGTTGGGGTAAGCGTCGACAGTGAATATGACTCTTTGCCCTTCTTGCACTCCGCCAATATCGGCTTCGTCGACATCGGCTATAACCTGCATTTGGGTCAGGTCGGCAGCAATGGTAAAGAGGGTCGGCGTTTCGAACCCGGCAGCTACGGTTTGTCCTTCTTCGACCGCCCGACTGATAACTACGCCGTCGATAGGCGAAGTAATAGTGGCATAAGCTAAATTTCGTTTAGCCTTAGCCAGATTTGCCTCGCTGCTTTCGAAGGTGCTTTTAGCTTTTGCGTAGTTGTATTTCGACTCTTCGTATTCGGTGTCGCTGATGAGTCGTTTCTCGTGCAGGGCCTTGTTTCTGAAAAAGTTTTTTTCTTGATATTCATATTCGGCTTTTGCTCCGTCGTACGTGGCCTGCTGGGAGGTGAGTTCGCTTTGCAAAGTGACTTTATCCATTTCGGCGATGAGTTGTCCTTTGGTTACGATGGAGTTGTAGTCGGCATACAGCTTATCGATGATACCCGATACTTGTGTCCCGACTTCGACTTGTGTGACCGGCTCAATTGTCCCGGTTGCCGTGACGGCTTCCGAGACATCTCCCCGTACAGCCTGAGCCGTTTCGATAACATAGTTCGCGCTCTTCGACTTCCCGCCGAAACAGAACCAGAGTATGGCGATGGCGACAACGGTCGATACGGTAGCGATGATGATTTTTTTTGATTTCATATTTCGATGACAGTTTATATTCGAGTTTGAGTTAGTCGAGGGTAAGAGGTCTGTTTTCGTAATAGTCGAGTAGTTTCAAATTGAGCAAAGCCATGAAACGAGATTGTAGTTCTTCTTGTTGAGCCGACAGCCAGTTGTTTTTCGCCGTGAGCATCTCGACCGTATTTTTCATACCGAGGTAAAACTGTTCTTCGGTGAGTTCGTAGGAGGTCTTTGTGGCGTTGAGCTGTTCTTTTGCCGCAAGGTATTTCGATTGGGCGGACGAAGCGTCGAGCCATGCGTTTTCTATTTGGTTCAGCAAATCCTTTTCTTGATTTTTAAGATCCAATTGGCTGATTTTTTGTTGAATTTTTGCCCGTTCGACAGCCGATTTGTTAGAGCGACGGCTATATATAGGGACGGATAGTGTCAGCCCGACCGATTCGTTGAATCCTTGTTTCATTTGAGTCCCGAAACTCCCGTTGTTCCCTGTATTGTGTCCGCTGCCTATCCCGGCATTCAAGGAGAGATTGGGGTAGTAGCCGGCTTTAGCATTCGCTATATTCAGTTCGGCGACTTCGAGTTCTAATTTACCGCTCTGTATGGAGGGGACGAATCCTAATGCCGTAGTGTAGACCGTGCTTTTATCGGGTAGGGGAACGAGAACTTTGCTTTCGTCGATTTCGGGAGTTGCCAGATTCATCTCTTGATTGATGTCGAGCTCGAGTAATTGTTTTAGTTCGAGTTTTAATTGGTCTCGATTGGCTTCGGCTGTGACTAATTGGTATTTGTCGTTACTGTACTGGGCTTCGAGCTGGGCCAAATCGCTTTTAGAAATAGAGCCGGCAGCCAGTAATTCGCGAGATCGTTCTACTTGGCGAAGGGAAACTTCTACGGTCTGTTTGCAAATGTTCACGGCTTCCTCGGCATAGAGTATTTGGAGGTAGTCGGTGAGGATTTTTATTTGCAAATTATCGAGTGTTTCTTTGAATGCGTATTGTTGTTGCTTCTCTTGTATTCGGTTGGCTTTAATCGTGTTTCGCCGTTTCCCATCGAAAATTGTCCATGATGCGTCGATTCCGTAAGTTCCCGTATAGACGTTTTTGCCCGACCGGCTGTCGTCGGCCATCGGATAGTTATTGTAATTATGAGAGGTCGAGAAGTCGAACGAAGGAAAAAGTTGAGCTTTTGCCTCTTTGGTGTTAACCTCGCTTTCTTCTACGGACAGTCGGTTTTGTTGCAGAGTGATGCTGTGGTCACGGGCGTATTCGAAACAGTCTTGTAATGTCCATGTGGAGGGTATTTTTTCTTGTGCCCATAAAGCAGTACTGCATAGAAGCAGGGGGACTCCGGTGGATATTATTAATTTTTTCATTATCGATACGTTAAATTTCGATTCAAATTTAACATTTAGCCGATGATGAAAAAAAAGTAATAGAAAGAGTCCCTTTTTTTGAGGATAAAGTATCTTCTTTTATCGATAAACGGGTGAGGGTTTGGAGGTGGGCTGGTTTCAATCCAGCCCTTTCTCATGCAGCCACTTCGATAGATGGTTTGCTACCTCCACATTGTTCAGGTCGGAGAACGGGAAATGAGTGTTGCCGTACAGACCTATTTCGGGTAAATGTATAACTGTCACATCGCCACCATGTTTATTGAGTAAAGCTGCCCATTTCCGCATCAGGTGCAGGCGTCGTGTCCATTCGTAGAGTTCGGGACGTTCATTTGTTTCGGGCAGATTATCGCCGTAATAAACGATTATCGGAATTTCCGTATATTTCATAAAGTCGGACATAGATACTTCTATGCCCTCCGTTTTTTTCGATAGGGTCAGTATCTTGCCCTCTTCGGGGACTTGTCCCCTCGGGAAAGGAATGCCTCCGCCCGGCTCGTAAGCCACAATCGCCTTGATATTGTCGGTTTTGAGTAGCGTGCGCCACCCGACCGGACCGCCTTGTGAATGAGTGACGAAGATTGCAGGACCTATTTTATCGAATAAGGCGGCATAGGCGTCGGAATAGACTTCGAAATCTACCGAGCCGATATTGGGTGTCATTTGGCGAAAGAATTGGTTAAGGGTCTCTTTGTTACGGCAGAACTGTACACCCTTGAAATAATCGGGGTATATTCCTATCCGGAAACGGTTGAACCATTCTTCTTCATCAAAGGCAGGAGATATGGTAATGGTTTCGGTACTACGCCCTGCATTGTCACGTCGAGGCTGGTCGACAAGGTAGGTCGAGAAACTACGTCGCAAGAAGATATTTTGAAATCCCTCTCGTCCATCGGGCGTAGTTTCCCACGTTTTGGAAAACTGTCCTACGCCGTGGGCGAAAACGAGCGGATATTTTCGTGCGTGGACGGGTTTCTGATAAAATACATAGGCATGGTCGCCATGATAAGTATGTCCCAACGAGTCGGTAAGTATCGTTCCTCCCACGGCGAAGCTGCCTTGTTCGGAAATCTGCAATACATTACCACTATTGCGGCAGGATGCCAATATCATAGACAAGCCCAATACGATAAATATCTCCTTCATAGTGGTTTCATTTTTGAATTTTCGATTCCTGCAAAGCATCGTATCGGCTACCTATAATCGGAATAGCAGCTACCGCCTCTTCCAATTCTTTCATTTCCTGCGGCATGAAGATGATTTCGGTGGCCCGAAGGTTCTCTTCCAAGTGCGAGAGTTTGGTCGTTCCGGGAATGGGGACGATAAACGGCTTCTTGTTCATCAACCAAGCCAATGCCACTTGCGCCGGAGTGATTCCTCTTGTCCGTCCGAAAGCGTTCAACACTTCTACGATGCGATAGTTGGCACGAATGGCTTTCGGTTGAAAACGGGGTAAAGTTTGGCGGTTGTCATTGGAGATGTCGAATTGCGTGTATTCGTTAATCATGCCACCGAGAAAACCTCTGTTCAACGGACTGTAAGGGACGAAGCCGATGCCCAATTCCTCGCAAAGAGCCAACACACCATTTTCTTCGACCGTGCGGTGCATAAAGTGATACTCGCTTTGGATAGCCGTAATAGGGCAGACTTTGTGCGCACGGCGAATGGTGTCTGTATTGACTTCGCACATTCCCCAATGCAGAATTTTGCCCTCCTTGATCAACTCGCTGCATGTTTCTGCTACTACTTCGATAGGTGTGTTCGGGTCTATGCGGTGTTGATAGAACATGCCGAGTGTTTCCACACCAAGATTGCGCAGGGAATTTTCGCATACACGGCGAATGTTTGCCGGAGTGCTGTCTTCTTCGGTTTTCACCTGCACACCGTTCACGAACTTATGTCCGAACTTCGATGATACGAATACTCGGTCGGTATAACCTTTCAGGGCTTCCCCGACTAGCTTTTCATTGACGTGATAACCGTAGCTTTCCGCCGTGTCAAACAGCGTCACTCCACGTTCTACGGCTTCGCGTACCAGTGCTATTTCCTTTTCTTTGCTTGGATATTGACTGCGGTTATGGTTCAATCCCATACAACCATAACCCATTGCCGATACGGTAAATGCAGCCTTACCGCTGCCCAATGTCCTTTGTGTACGGACTGCCGCCATAGCTGACGGAATGGCGGTGTGCGATATTGCGGATTCGCCTGTAATGACTTTTTCTGCCGCTGTTACTTTTCCCCATGTCGGTGCAATACAGATTGCCGCTCCTGCCAATGCCGTCCGTTTCAGAAAACCTCGACGGCTCATTTCGTTGTTTTGTTCTGTTTTCATGTCTGTTATTTTATTCATTATTGGTTACTTATCCATTCGGTTGTAGAAATCCACATGATTAGCCGCCTTATTTTGGACATACATGCTGCTTATACAGAATGAGGTACAAGCGATAATACCAATAACTTTTCCTATTCATTGTATTTAATACATTTGTAATGCAAAAATAGCGGGAATAATCAGCCTGTCAGGTATCAATTTCACGGATATACATATCAATTTCATCTGTAACCGGGATACAATATTTTGCCATCAGTAAAATGGGTAGTATTTACAATGATTTTGAAACAGATTGTGCTGATAAAATCGTATAATTTTGCGATGAAAAAGTAATTTTGCAATCATAAATAAAAGGTTATGAATGAAATAATGAAAATAGATACTGTCCAGCAATACAATGACTACTTCGGTGTGGAAACTTTGCATCCGTTAGTCTGTGTAATCGAAGGGAAGAAAGCTATGCCATTACGGTTTTATCGGAAACTATATAATGTGTATGCCATTTTGCTGAAAGATACGGATTGCGGAAATCTGAAATATGGCCGCAGCATGTACGATTATCAGCGAGGAGCAATGCTTTTTCTCGCTCCCGGTCAGGTAATGGGGTCGGAAGATGACGGGCAATTGCATCAGCCTGAGGGGTGGGTCTTGGCTTTTCATCCTGAACTTTTAAGAGGTACACCATTGGCAAGCCTCATGCGGGAGTATTCTTATTTCTCATATAATGCCAATGAAGCTTTGCATTTGTCCGAGCAGGAACGAAAGACCGTCATTGATTGCATGGAGAAAATTCGTTGTGAGTTGCAATATCCGATAGATAAACACAGCAAATCGCTGATTGTGGATAATATCAAACTGTTGCTCGATTACTGTATACGTTTCTATGACCGCCAGTTTATTACCCGGGAGAATGCCAATCACGACTTATTATCCCGTTTTGAGCATCTCTTGGCGGAATACTTTGCATCTGATGCTCCTTCCAAAAAGGGTGGTATGCCGACAGTGCAATATTGCGCCGATAAACTTTGCCTGTCTACCAACTATTTCAGCGACTTATGCCGCAAAGAAACGGGTATGTCTGCATTAAAACATATTCAACAGAAGATGCTTGATGTGGCAAAAGAACGGATATTCGATACGTCGAAGTCAATCAGCGAAATATCCTATGAATTAGGATTTCCCTACCCGCAGCATTTCAGCCGTTGGTTCAAGAAAATGACCGGTTGTACACCGAATGAGTATAGATACTCGAATTAGTTAACATAAATAGTCTGCCTTTCGTAGCAGACTATTTATATATGTAATTTAATAGAAAAGCAAAATGAGCAGTTGAGCCGAAAGCACCCGCAGGAACATGGCGAGCGGGTAAACCGTCGAGTAGGCTACCGATGGGGCATCGTTCCCCGATACCTTGTTGCCATAGGCAAGGGCGGGGGGATCGGTACATGCTCCTGAAAGCAATCCCATGATAGAGCAATAGTTGATCTTGTAGTGGGCTCGGGCAATAATTCCGATGATGAGAAGAGGAATCACGGTGATGAGAAATCCCCACCATACCCAAATGAGTCCGCCGGACATAATCGTGTTGACGAATTCGCCTCCTGCCGATATACCTACACTGGCTAAGAAAAGACAGATACCTATTTCCCGTAGCATGAGACTGGCTCCGGTCGAAGTGTAAGTGACGAGGTGAATTTTATGACCGAAACGGCCCAAGAGAATTGCGACGACCAGCGGTCCACCGGCTAATCCCAACTTCATGGGTACGCTCATTCCCGGAATGGCGAGAGGAATGCTTCCCAATATGATACCGAGGAATATGCCTACGAATAGCGTGACCATGTTGGGCTCGTGGAGGCGTTTCGTAGAGTTACCGAGTTTCTCGGCCAAACGATTGATGTCTTCGATTCGTCCTACAACGGTAAGACGGTCTCCTATTTGTAATTCCAGATTAGGATTGGCCAGTAGATCGAGACCGGCTCGGTTTACACGGGTCGCATTCAACCGGTATCCCATTCTGAGACGTAGGCTTCCGATCTTGCGTCCGTTGAATTCGGGGCGGGTAACCAGTATTCGACGAGAAACCACAGGGGCAGGAATAGCTTCCCAGTTCATTTCGACGGGGCGACCTATAAATGCTTCCAATGCGCTTTCGTCATGTAAAGAGAGGACAACGAGGAGCAAGTCTCCTTCTTGGAGTGTCGTATCTGAGTTGGGTATGATTACTTCGTCGTTATGTTTAATACGCGATACTACAAAATTACGATCGATGAGTTTGGTCAAATCGTCGAGAGTCCTGCCAAAGATAAGTTTGTTTTCTACTTTATAAGTAACGACATGCGGGACGAGCTGGCTCGATTGGTTTTCTTCTTCGATTTGTCGACTTTCTTTTTCCATTTTAACTTTGAAAATCGCCCGGATAACCAGCATGGAGGCGATGATTCCGATTACTCCCAACGGATAGGCGGCCGCATATCCGAGAGCGATTTCTGGAACCTCGGAAATGGACCCGTCGAATTGGCGGCCGCATATCCGAGAGCGATTTCTGGAACCTCGGAAATGGACCCGTCGAATTTGAGCTGTGAAAGCGTTTGTTGCGCTGCTCCTAATCCCGGTGTGTTCGTGACAGCTCCCGAAAGAATACCTACCATCATGGGCATACTTATTTCTCCCTGATGTATAAAGTAGAGGGTGAGAGCGACCGCTATGTTGAGTATGACGATACCGACAGCCAGCATATTTAGGGTTAGTCCTCCTTTTTTAAAGGAAGAGAAAAAACTCGGTCCTACTTGCAGTCCAATGGAATAAATGAATAGAATCAGCCCAAACTCCTGTACGAAATGGAGTATGTTTTTTTCGGCGGAAAAACCGAAGTGCCCGGCAATCAAGCCGACGAAAAGTACAAATGTGACTCCTAATGAAATGCCGAAGAATTTCATCTTTCCTAAGGCTACACCCAATGCGATGACAAATGCATACAGGATAACGGTGTGGGCTACCGAGGCGTCATTGAATAATAGATTTTGAATCCAATCCATTGCAGATAAATAGTATTTTTTTAATTTTTTTGCAAAGGTAGCAATAATCTGTATAAACAATCCTTTAAAGGAAGATTTTGTTTGTGCATTTTGAGAGCCGGTTCGATTTATTTGCGTATGAAACGAAAAAAGCCTCAGACATCACGTCTGTGGCTTTCCATCAAGTCAATACACTTTTTTATGCTAAGAGCCTTCCTCGACCATGCTCCCGCACAGTTTCCGGAATATTTCAGTTAGATTTGTCTTCATGTAATAGAATGCGCCGTAATAACAAGTCTGTTATAATCTTCGGCGTATACTATTATAGTTTTAGGATAGTAGATTATTCAATTCTTTTAAAGAGGCTATGTGGTAGTTCGAAACTCTTTTAGCTTGGGGAACCGTTCGTTGGCAGAGCCATGCTGTTTTGCAGCCGATGTCTTTTGCCGGCAATAAGTCGCTGTTTAGAGAGTTGCTGACGCATAGAGTTTCTTCCGGCTCGATATGTAACGCATTGACCGATAACCGGAATATTTCTTTATCGGGTTTGCTCAGGTTCACCATGCTGGATTCAATGACATCGGTGAAGTAGGAGGCCAATCCGAAATCTACCAAAACAGCCGGTAGGTTTCCGTATGATTGAGCGACGATTCCCAAACGATACTGTTTTACCAAGTTTTCGAGTGTTTTTTCGTTTTGTCTTACATACATGATCGCCATGTTATAACAAATCGTGGCTAGTTGTTGGGCATACTTTTGAGTACATCGATTGTCGGATAATAATCCTTTTGAAATAAGATATTTGATTTGAAGCGATAGTTTGGTATGTAAGGTAAAATAAAAATTAAACCAGGGTTCGATTAGTCCTTTTTCGGATATTTCCTTTTCTGCAAATTCATGGGCGGCCAGATAGTCGCTCTTGGTTATAGGTATCCCGATTTCCCTGTATTCTTTCCAAATGAGGTCGAACCAATCACTCCCCTCGGTATCGATTGTACCTGAGAAATTGAATAGAATACCTTTTATGTCGTGTCTCTTTTCCATCGTTTTATTTTTTCTTGAAGATGGGGGCAAAGTTATTTCGGGAGGTGATTCTTCACAAGGTCGTAATGGGCATATAATTGTCCTAAATTTCGGATTTGTGAATTTTGATTGTTTCTGCGTTTGCTTTACACTACCTTTGTATTTTGTAAAATAAAAGAAGATGAAGGAGTTGGTTATTTTTGATTTGGACGGGACTTTGTTAAACACGATTGCCGATTTGGCTATCAGTACGAACTATGCTTTGCATCGTTGCGGTTTTCCAAAACATAGGGAGGAGGAATATTTTCATTTTGTAGGGAACGGAATAACTAAATTGTTCGAGCGAGCTTTGCCGGAAGAGTGTCGTTCGTCGGATAATGTATCTCGTGTGAGGAGCTATTTTTTGGAATATTACTCGGTACATAATACCGATTATACTCGCCCTTACGATAAAGTGGAGGAATTATTGTCTGTTTTAAATTCTCATGGTGTGAAAATAGCTGTGGCGTCGAATAAATATCAGGCAGGAACCCAAAAGTTAATACAGTATTTTTTCCCCGGAATCGATTTCGTATCTGTATTGGGACAGCGTGACGGCATTCCGGTAAAGCCAGCTCCCGATATTGTATATGAAATTCTAAATAAGTCGGGGGTTGAGGCGGAAAAAGCCCTGTATGTGGGAGATTCAGATGTAGATATGTTTACCGCGAAGGCTGCCGGGGTCGAATCGGTCGGTGTAACATGGGGATTTCGGAGCCGTGAAGAATTGATTGAAGCCGGAGCTTGTCATTTAGTGGATAGTCCCATCGAGATACTCCGGCTCAGTCTATAATTAGTGGGGATTGTCTTTTAACTCTTATATTCGCAGGTAGGGAGGAAAAAAATTTCGCAGAGACATCTTAGTCCGTCCTTCTCCCCTGCCGTGTCCCGTAGCCTTACGAGGTGTTTTGTTAGCCATATAGGAGTGGTGTCACGCAGTGACGGGGTGTGACCCTTACAGCCAAAAAGTCTATGAAATCTTTCCAACCCCTCTTCTCAGAAACTGCCGTTTCTTCGGTGTCTCCCCTATATGGCTACCGCCACACAGGGGAGAAGTGTAAATACAATTATCTCATTCGTTAAAACGATGTAACAGACTGTTGTTAAGCCTCTTCCCCTGTGTTTTGCACAGTAAAATATAGGGGAGGTGTCCGCCGGACGGAAGGGTTAACTCTTATAGCTAAAAAGTTTATGAAATCTTTCCACCCCCTCTCCTCTATATTGCTACACGACTCCCCGTAAGTCTACGGGACACGGCAGGGGAAAAGGAGGAACGCAACCCATCTCATTTGCAAAAATTCATGTTTACCTCCACCGATTTTCTACTGAACCGATATTTCGATTTTGTGAGATTGGGGATTCTTTTGTGAAACGATAAAAAAGTAACAACCCCGCTTCACAGCGGAATCGTTACGTTAACCAAAATATATAGAATAGTTAATCGAAAAAAATAGTCTGTAATATTTACATGGGGCGATTAATTAATTGTGATACAAATATATCTAAATTTTATAAAGAACCAAAACAGTATCGACAAAAAGCGTAAACATGTCGCTTAACCGCCCGTTTTTTTTGTTATATGTCATATATTATTCGGGGATATTTATTTCCAAAGAAATTTCTTGTCCGCTTTTATTTTCGCCTACTTGTGTCGTTCGGGTGTAATAGACGACGAGAGGCCAACCGGTATCGGCGTGTATATAAGTGTCGTTTTGGTCTTGGGCCATAATAATCGGAATTTGAGAACTGTCAATCGGTTTTCTCCTGTCTTCTTCGGGTAGATTGCTCTGTATGAGTTCTATAAATTGTCTTATGGCTTGGTCGGTATTTACTATTGCGTCGCTGGCTATGCGAAAGGAACCGTTTTCGGGATCGACTTCATCGATCCAAAATGTTCTCATACCTTTACAGGGTGCACCACCGAGAAGAGATGGGAAATTTTCTTCGATTTGATATTCTTCGTCAAAATCCATTTTACAACCGTGATAGTAGAGTAGAAAGGATAGTTCTTCGAGTGCGGTGGATACTATGACGGTCGTGTCGCCCATCTGTTTGGACAGGGTGGATTTGAGAAACCGGAAGAGGGAATCTTTTTGCGCTTCGGAACCTTGTTGGGCGCTCAATGCTTCGGCCGTCATTTCGGCGGCTTTCAGGTAACGAGACCTCAGTTTGTCGAAATTGACAAGCCGTTTTATCGTGCCCAATTCGTTTGTCTCGACGATGACTGTGTCGTTGCCGAAAGTACGGCTTATTCGAGAGGTGAGTTCTCGGCTTATACTGTCCGAACCAGAGCGAATGGCGTTGGGAGTATCATAAACGGCTTGTAGCGTATAGCTGTTTTCGGTAGAGTCGATAACCGTGATATTTATCTTGGATATGGTTCTTTCCCACGATATGGTGTCTTTGCCCTGTATGTTGTATTTGTAATAATCGTACAGATAATCGTAACTGTCACCTTTCGACCAATAGGCTACAACTTGTACCGTAGAATCGTTGAGATTGATTTGGGCAGATAATGTCGTTACTATGCAGACTAATAAGGAACTGAGAATGGCTTTGGTTTTCATAGTAAGTATGGGTTTGATGATTCGTATATCTTTGAAACCGTTTTATTGTAATCGACTTCAAAGATATACATAAAAATCTGATTGTGATTTTCTCTTTCCCCCCTATTATAGTATTATAATATTATTATTTCTTATCGGAGAACGGGAGTTTGAACCCTTGTTTGTTCAAATAGCCTTCCATGTCGTAGCCCAAAGCTATCCGGTAATAATCTAAAATATGGGCGCACCAGTCGTTTTCGGAGGTCGTCCCGCTGCGGTGGCGATTATATTCGGATATGGTTTGGTCGTATTGTTCGAGCTCGGGAGCCATGTCGTCGGTACGGTAATGATTGTGGTGTATGACTAATGATAGCGGTTGTTTGGGCTTTACGTCGGGTGATTCTCTGGGTATGCCCAATGTGAGTGCACAAACGACAAACGTACCTTCGGGTAATTTTAGAATTTCGGCTATTTTCTCCGGATTGGCTGTACGAGCATAACCTACGCAGCAGCTACCGAGTCCGGCGGCTTGGGCTGCTACTACCGCATTCTGCATGGCTAGGGCAGCATCGATGATTCCTACCATAACGCCGTCGAGCGTATTCTCGAAATGTGGATTGTCGATTCTCTTTTTTTGTGCGCAAGTTTTAATTTGTTTTTGGTTTGTAATGGCGTAGAGCTCTTCTTTAATGGATTGATCGTCGATAGCTATTACTGAGAATTGTTGCCCGTTGTAACTTGTCGGGGTATTCGCGATGGCTCGATAGATGAAATCGAGTGTCTCGGACGGTATCTTATCGTATTCGTAGCGACGGACCGATGTGCGGTTCAGTAAAGTTTCTTCGATTGTTTTCATAATGAATGATATTTTGAGTTAAACGATTAAGTGTATAGAAAGGTTTTCAAGTCATTTGTTCCAGTTCTTTAAGTCCTGTCTGGAAGTAATCTTGTTTCCAGTCCTGAGGACGGATTATTTCTCCGTTCCAGACAACGATGTCGATGTCTAATGGAATTTTACCGGAAAGTTTCGATTCGGGGGTACGGCCGTGTGCCTTCTCCATCGTTTTTAAGACATTATGTAGATCGGAAGAGCACACGTCTGAACTCCAGTCACTCCGGAGAATCTCGTATG
>ENA-OURC01000576-OURC01000576.1-human-gut-metagenome-genome-assembly--contig:-NODE-576-length-12208-cov-4.85436_pt1 | contig 12208 bp, 9 predicted proteins | sample MGYA00243026_ERZ508738 | MGnify/ENA primary metagenome ERZ508738 (study PRJEB26277, sample SAMN04329806) | human gut metagenome | biome: human-associated habitat | host: Homo sapiens | place: USA...
AGATACGAATAAGCCGAGCGCAAAAGCAAATTTATTGCGTTTTGCCGAGGCGGAGTATCTAAATGAAAACAAAGATACGGAATAAAATCCGAAATGATTCGCCGATGTCCGTATTTATTATCGGGCGGTGGCCGATGCCGGGTCTTTGTTCGGGTTTCGGAAAAGCGTCGGAACATGATTGGCAGCAGGTTTGCGGTTCCGTGTCGTATCGGACGCGGATTTTTGCCGGTTGTGGCGGCAAGTTCTTCGAACGGTGACTTTTAACGATAAATATCCGGTCTGCCGGATGTTAAATCCCGAAATTTGCTTAAATTTGCAATTTATTAAAAACGGTTTTGTCGGATAATGCGCAGGATAGTGAACATACTGGCCAAGATGGTGTCGGCGATCGTGCTGGCGCTGATCTTTCTGCCTCTGTTGGTCGCCCTGTTGTTCGAGATTCCTGCCGCTCAGAATTTCGTCGCTCGGGAGGCGACGGAAATAATCTCCCGCAAGCTCGGTACCCGCATCAGTATTGACCGGGTGGATATCGGCTTGTTTTACCGCGTTTCGCTCGACGGATTCTATGTCGAGGATTTCCAACGGGATACGTTGCTTTATGCCGGCCGTCTGGATGCCCGGATCAAGAGCCTCGGCCTGTTCGGGGGAGGGCTCGTTTTCAGCCGGGCCGAATTGTCGGACGCCCGTTTTTGCCTGCGCGAAACTCCCGACGGGGAGATGAACATCAAGCAGGTGGTCGATAAACTCTCCAAAAAGGACAAGGCCCGGGCGGAGGGAAAATTCAGGCTGGAGATCGAGCGCCTGGAAACGGAGGGGCTGGATTTCTGCATGGAACGGCTGGAGCACCGCAATCCGTCGTACGGAGTGGATTTCGCCGATATGCACCTGATCGACATTCGGGCCGAACTGAAGAATTTCACCATTGACGGTCCGGTGATCCATACCGACATCGGGCGTTTGGCGATGCGCGAGCGCAGCGGATTTGTAGTCGAAGACCTGGCGGGCTGTCTTTGTATCGCCAACGGCTGTATCGATATCCGGGAGGGACACATCCGGACGGCGAAGTCGAATATCGAGTTGCCTTCGCTTTCGTTGATCGGATTGGATTGGGCTCTTTACAAGAATTTCGTCGAGGAGGTGGACGTTACGGCGCAGGTCGTCAATACGACGCTGTCGTCCGACGACATCGCCTATTTCTCGCCCAAAATGAAGGATTGGCACCTGACGCTGACCGACGTGAATGCTGATGTGAGCGGTCCTGTGGCCGATATGTCGGGATCGCTGCGCTCGGTCCGCACGGGAGCCGACACGAAGCTGTCGGTCGATTTCGCGGCGCAGGGACTGCCCGATGTCGGAAAGGGGCATTTTAAGGCCGACATTTCCGAGCTGACGACTTCGGCGGCGGATGTCGATCGGCTGGCGGCTGCCCTCACAGGCAAGAATTTGCCCGACGAGGTGCTGCGTATTGCAAAAAATGCGGGCAAAATCGGTCTTACCGGCAAATTCGACGGAACGCTCACGGCCTTTGCTGCGGATGCTGCGCTGGCGACCGAGATCGGCGGTGCGACCTGCCGGTTGCAGGTGAGCTCGCTGCGCGACGGCTGTCGCGGTGTGCTGGGCGACGTGAAAACGTCCAGTCTGCAACTGGGCGAGTTGCTGGAAAACGATCTGCTCGGTCCCCTCTCTCTGAATGTGCATGTAAACGGCGAACTCAGCTCGGAACACTCCGACGCCGAAGTGTCGGGCGAGATCCTGCGACTGGGGATCAACGGATACGATTACGATTCGCTCCGTATGAAGGGGCACCTGGTGAACCGGGAGTTCAACGGACTGATCGAAGCCCGGGACAGGAACCTGCGGTTCGATTTCAGAGGCCTGCTAGACCTGAACGACGAGCGGATGCCTCGCTATGATTTCGCGCTGGACCTTGAGGAGGCGAATCTGGCGGCTTTGGGGATCAATCGCCGCGATTCGGTGTCGGTGCTTGCCGCCCGGATCGCTGCGCGTGCCGTCGGCCGTACGCTCGACGACCTGAACGGAATAATCTTCGTCCGTGATGTATCCTATCGTTATAACGACCGCGAACTCGCGGCCGACAGCGTTGTGATCGTGGGGCGGAACAGCTTGTCGGACAAGTTTATTCGTCTGCGTTCCGATTTTGTCGATGCCGACTACGAGGGGAAGACCTCCTATAAAGAAGTATTCACCTATCTGCAACAGCGTTTCCGCGATTACGTTCCGATGCTCGACGGCGGTCCCGGCTGGCAGGCGCAGCATCCCGATACGGTAGAGTTGGCCGACGGATATTCCCAACTTACGGTCAATGTCCGGAAGATCAATCCGCTGGTCAATGCCGTCTCTTCCGGGCTGCAGATCGCGGATGGGTCGCGGTTGCAGCTGCGAATCAATCCGGCGAACGACAAACTTTCGTTCGAAGCGGCTTCGGATTATATCGAGCGGGGCCGAATGTTGGTGACGCGTCTGAATCTGGATGCTCATAACCGGGGCGACTCGCTCGTTTTCGCGGCTTCGACCGAGGATCTTTATCTGAATGGCTTCCATATGAGCCGTGTCGGAATGAGCGGCGGTGCCAAGGATAACAAGCTGGAACTAATCACCGATTTCGCGGATACCCTCGACGATGTTTCCGGTCGGATCGGATTCCGTTCGGAATTCGCTCACGGGCGCGGGCCGGCAGGTAAGGGAATCGATCTCCGGTTGACTCCTTCGTACATCAGCCGGGGAGAAAAGACGTGGAATATCTATACGGACGGTATCACGGCGGATACGTCGCGGATACGCATCGATCGTTTCCGAATGGTCAATGCCGGACAGCAACTGCTGCTCGACGGCGTCGCGTCGCGCCGTTTGCAGGATTCGGTGCAATTAACGCTGCATAATTTCGAGCTGGCGCCTTTCTCGCAATTCACCTCCTCGATGGGCTACCGTGTGGACGGTCGTACCAATGGCTCTGCGACGATGAAAGCGGTACTCGGGGCGGGTGAGGTGCAGGCCGATATCGTCGTGGACAGTATTTCGATCAACGATCTCGCCGTTCCGGCGATCTGGCTGCGCTCCCGGTGGGATTTCGTACAAAACCGTGCGGGTATTCTGGTGCAGCAGCGGGAAAATCTCGATACCCTCGTCCGGGGCTTTTACGCCCCTTCGCAAAAGCGTTATTATGCCCGGGCTACCCTCGATTCGGTAGAACTCTCGGCGCTCGATCCTTTGCTGAAGGGGGTGATCGAGAAGACGGGCGGCAATGCCGACGTCGATATCGCCCTGCGCGGCAGCGGCAAGGAGGCGACTCTTTCCGGACAGATCGCCGTGCGTGATTTCACCACGACGGTGGACTTCACGCAGGTGACTTATACGATGCCCCGGGCCGTGATCGAAGTTAGGAACAACCATTTGACCGCCGAAGGCGTGCCGCTGTACGATCCGGAGAAGAACGAGGGCCTTTTCTCGATCGACCTCAATCTGGAACATTTGTCCAATATCTCCTATTCGGTGAAAGTATTGCCGAAAGAGTTGATGGTGCTCAATACCACTTCGAAGGATAACGACCTGTTCTACGGCCGGATTTTCGCTTCGGGTTCGGCGACGATCGCAGGCAGCAAGGGCGGTGTGAAGATGGACATCGTGGCTACTACCGAGGGCGATTCCGAATTTTATATGCCTCTTTCGGGACAGTCGAATGTGAAGACGGCCGATTTCGTTACGTTCGTTACTCCCGAACAGGTCGATACGACCGACTATCTGGTGCGCAAGAAGCTGCTTTTCCAGCAGCAGGGGCGTAAAAAGGAGTCCACAGGCAGTACGATGGATATTACGATGGCCCTCAATGTGCAGGATAACACGGCTTTCCAACTGGTGATCGACCCGACTGTCGGCAATGCCCTGAAAGGTCGCGGCAACGGTATGCTCAACCTGCATATCAATCCCGGTAACGGTGTTTTCGAGATGTACGGCGACTACACGCTCACCGAAGGCAGTTACCTCTTTACCTTGCAGAATATCATCAACAAGAAGTTCATCATTGAGAGCGGTTCGATGATCCAGTGGACCGGCGAACCTGTCGATGCGCGGCTCGACATCAATGCCGTTTATAAGCTCAAAACGTCGTTGCAGCCTCTGTTGAATACTGTAAACGCCTCTTCGGACGACGACCAGAGCGGTTCCCGGATTTCGGACCGTTCGGTGCCGGTTGATTGTAAGATCCATATCGGCGGTCGTTTGAGCAACCCGCAGTTGGATTTCAGCGTGGTCGTGCCCGTTACAGATATAGAAACGCAGGCTGCGGTGGCCAGCGTGCTCAATACGCAGGAAGCCCAGGCGCAGCAGTTCATTTCGCTGGTCGCACTGGGTACTTTCAGCAATTCCGGCAGTGCCAATATCGGTGCTTCTTCCGGTGTGGCAACGGGTCTGGAGATGCTTACCAACCAGCTTACCAACTGGTTTTCGACAGATGATTACCGGATCATCCTGAACTACCGGGCAGGCTCCGAAATGACCGGTGACGAGGTGGATTTCGGCTTCTCCACCAATTTGATCAACAACCGTCTGCTGGTCGAGGTCGAAGGCAACTACATCATCGACAACAAACAGGCCGTAAGCAACAATGTTTCCAACTTCATGGGCGAAGCGCATGTGACGTGGCTGATCGACAAGTCGGGCAACCTGCGTCTGAAGGCGTTCACGCAGACCATCGATCGTTTCGACGAGAACCAGGGCCTGCAGGAAACCGGTATCGGGATCTCCTATAAGGAGGATTTCAATAATTTCAAGGATCTGAAACAGCGTATTCGGGACCGCTTCACCAACAAGAAACGTCAGAAAAAGCGTCAGGCCCGCCGCGAGGAGCAGGCCCGGCGTGCGGCGGAAGAGGCCCAACGGCAGGAATTGCTTCTGCCGGAAGATCCGCCGGAGCCTGAATACGACTTGGAGCGGGATTGATACGGAAAAAGTAAAACTCGAATAAAATAAATTTAATTCACTCAAAAAGATTATGATTAGTTTGTTGCAGACCGCAGATGCGGTCGTTGTCGCGGAGCAGACCCGCATGGGACTTTGGCAGTTGTTTATGAGCGGCGGATGGCTGATGTGGGTTTTGTTGATTCTGGGAGGGCTCACGATCTTTATCTTCGTGGAGCGCTTCATGGCGATCCGTAAGGCGTCGGAGTTCGATATGAATTTCATGAACCGCATCCGTGATTATATTTTGGACGGCAAGGTCGCCGCTGCGGTCGATCTTTGCCGCAAGACCAATACGCCGATCGCCCGTATGATCGAAAAGGGTATCGGCCGGATCGGTCGTCCGATGAGCGACGTGCAGTCGGCCATCGAGAACGTGGCGAACCTCGAAGTGTCGAAGCTCGAAACCAACCTGCCGATCCTGGCGACCATCGCCGGCGGCGCCCCGATGATCGGTTTTCTCGGTACGGTGGTCGGCATGGTGCAGACTTTTATGGATATGGCCGCTGCGGGCGGTACGGTCGATATGTCGCTCCTTTCGAGCGGTATGTACGTGGCGATGATCACGACGGTCGGCGGTCTGCTGGTCGGTATTCCGGCCTACTTCGGTTATAACTACCTGGTGGCCCGCCTCGAGGAGCTCGCTTTTCGTATGGAGGCCAACTCGATCGCCCTTATGGATATTCTGAATCAACCCGTTCAAAAGTAATCTGTTATGGCAATCAAACGCGGATCCAAGGTCGATAAGTCGTTTTCGTCGGCTTCGATGACCGATCTGATCTTCCTGTTGCTGCTGTTCATGCTGATCGCTACGACGCTCATCAACCCCAATGCCATCAAGCTGATTCTGCCGAAAAGTTCGAATCAGTTGAAGGACAAGGCGATGACGACGATTTCGATCCAGGATACGGGACATGGATACAGGTATTATGTCGAGACGGAAAACGTCGGCTCGCGCGAGGGCGTGGAGAAAGCCCTCAAGTCCCGGCTGGCGGGACAGGAGAACCCTACCGTTTCGCTGCATTGCGACAAGTCGGTGGCTTTCGACGAAGTGGTGGCCATGATGCGCATGGCCAAGGCCAACAATTTTACGCTCATCGCGGCTACCTCGCCCGAATAGAGTGAAACCCGGGGAATGCCGCCCTGCGGTGTTTTCCTTGTGAGAATTGACCGATGTATTATTACGATCCGAATAACGATAAATCGAACGCGCGTCGTTGGGCGAGCCTCGCAGCTTTGCTTTATGCGCTGTCGATCGCGGCGGCTTTCCTGTTCGTGTCGTTCGATATGGGGCGGGACGAGCTGCTTCCCGGCGAAGGGTTGCTGATCGATTTCGGGACGACCGAAACCGGTCTGGGCGACCGGGACCTGTCGGCTACCGATGTGCAGGCACCGCCGCAGCAGGCGGCGGCCGAAGCGTCGCGGCAGCAGGTCGAGTACGTGACCAGCGAGCGGGAGGAGATCGCCGTGCAGACACCGCAGCCGGAGAAGAAACCCCGCGAGCGGGAGACTCCGGGACAAACTCCGCAGCGCAGCGACGCGCAGCAGCCTGCCGAACAACCCCGCACGGTAAACCGTCGGGCGCTCTTCCCGGGCCGCACGGCGGGGAGCACTTCCACGTCGGAGGGGCCTGCTGCGGGCGAGGGTAACGCCGGGGACCTTTCGGGGGCGCCGGAAGGCAGTCACGACGGCACGGGCCAGAGCGATTCGGGCATTGCCTACGACCTTTCGGGGCGCTCGGTGGTGGGAAAGCTGCCCAAGCCTTCCTATCCGGGCAATGAGTCCGGCAAGGTCGTCGTCGATGTGACTGTCGATGCTTCCGGTCGGGTGACATACGCCTCCTATCGGGCGCAGGGATCGACGACCAACAGCAAGCGGCTGGTCGATGCGGCGGTCGAAGCGGCCCGCAAAGCTCGGTTTTCATCCAGCGAGAGTTTGATGCAGACCGGAACGATTACCTATGTCTTTACGTTGGAATAGATTGGAATGCGCTGCCAATCCGGTTTGCCGTGCGACGTTGCACCGCATCGACTGAAGGCGCGATAACAGCAGCGGACGATGGCTGCGAAAACGACACGAATGATACGTACGATATTATTGATTGCGGCTTCGTGCCTTGCATGGCTCGGGGCCGGCGCCCAGCAATACGAGGGAGCGCACCTGAAATTCGAGAGTTCGTTCCATAATTTCGGGAGCGTACCCCGTTGGGGCGGCGATCTGGTTTGGGAGTTCGAATATACGAACGACGGCTCTGCTCCGTTAGTAATAGTAAGGGCGCAGACTACCTGCTCGTGCCTGAAGGTGAGCCACTCCAAGCGCCCTCTCGCACCGGGCGAAACTGCTGTGATCCGTGTGGTCTATGAACCGCATAAGAACGAACCGGGCACTTTCAGCAAGGTGATCCAGATCTATTCCAATTCGGTTTCGGGGCGGGAGCTGATTACCGTTTGCGGGAACTCTCTGGATACCGAATGATCCGGTGCCGGAAAGGGGTACGTCCCGGAAGCGATCGATAGAAGGGGCGCTTTGATAGGGGCGGTTTCGAGAAGATGTCAAAATGGGATCGGATGTTCGCGTGAACACCGTAAAATAGTTCGACGTATGCCGTTTTGACGATAACCGCCCGGTTTGTAATTCCGATTGCGTCGAACCTGTATTGCTTATGGAACTGTTATTTACGAACTGTACGATTCTGCCCATGACGGCAGAGAAGGAGCCCCGGACTTTCACGGGGGCGGTCGGCGTGGCGGATCGCCGTCTGGCGCTGGTCAGCGACGATCCCCGGCGGATCGAAGCGTTCCGGCGGGAGCATCCCGGGGTGCGGGAGATCGACGGCACGGGCAAGGTGCTCATGCCGGGACTGATCAATACCCACTGCCACGTGGCGATGACCCTCCAGCGGGGCTATGCCGACGACATCGCCCTGATGAAGTGGCTGCACGAATATATCTGGCCTTTCGAGGCACAGCAAACCCCGGACGAAATCGTACTGGGAGCCGAAATGGGTATTGTCGAAATGTTGCTGGGCGGCGTCACGACGTTCGTCGATATGTACTGGCACGAAAACCGTATCGCCGAGGCCGTGCGGCGGCTCGGCATCCGGGCCATGCTCGGAGCGAGCTACTTGGATACGAGTTGGGAGGCTTTTGCCGACGCTGTGGAGCGGATGATCGCCACCACGGGCGACTGCGACCGCATCCGGTTGGCCGTGGCGCCCCATTCGCCCTATACCTGTTCGCCGGAGTCGTTGCAGCGGGGCAAGGAGCTGGCACGCCGCCACGGACTCTGGTTCATGACCCATATGTCCGAAACAGAAGACGAGGTGCGTCTCGTGCGGGAGCGTTACGGTACTACTTCTGTCCGGCATCTCGATACCCTCGGTATTCTCGACGACCGGACGATCGGTGCGCATTGCGTTCACGTCGATGACGGGGATATCCGCATCCTGCGGGAGCGCGGAGTGGCCGTGTCGCACAACCCCCAGAGCAACATGAAAATTTCGAGCGGTATCGCCCCGATCGCCCGGATGCATAGCGAAGGGGTGCTTTGCACGATTGGCACGGACGGTACCTGTTCGAACAACGACCTGGATATGTGGGACGAGATGCGTACCGCATCGCTCTTGCAGAAAGCAGCGCCGAGCGGTGCCTGCGTGCTGAGTTGGGCGGTATTAAGGAGGGTGCGCTGGCGGATTTCATTCTGATCGATGCGGTGAAGCCGCACCTTATGCCGGTATATAATATGGTGGCGAACCTGATCTACTGCGGCAAGGCTGCCGACGTGGATACCGTCGTGGTGAACGGCGAGATCGTCGTCGAGGGCCGCCGGATCGAGGGCGTCGATCTGTCGAACCTTTGCTTCCAGGTGCAGCATACGGCCGAGGACATTGCCCGCCGTACGGCCGCAGCGAAAAAGTAGGCTTTCAAGGTTGCCCGCAACTGAATGAAAGGGCTGTTCGATAACTTCCCGAAATTGAAAATCACCCCTGCCGGAGTTTATTCCGACGGGGGTGAAAACGTTAAAATAGGACTTGTCAGACAATCCCTCTGTTTCCCGGTATTTCGTCCGTTTATTCGAGCAGCAGCTCTTCCAGGTCGGGAATTGCGGGGAGGATGTAATCGGCTCCGGCCGCTTCCAGTTCCGCCCGGTCGCCGTAGCCGTAGAGAACTCCGGCGGAGTCGATGCCGACGGTTTTTGCACCGAGAATGTCGTATTTGCGGTCGCCGATCATTAAGGCGGTTCCGCGATCGGTGATGTTGCTCCCGGCCAGCACGTGAGCGATCACATCGGCCTTCGTCGGCAGCGAGCCGTCCAGTCCTGTGCCGCCGACGAAGGAGAAATAGGGGGCGATGCCGAAGTGGTCGAGGATCCGCTCGGCGAATACCCGGGGCTTCGACGTGGCGACGCAGAGCGTATATCCGCTGCTTGTGAGCGTGTCGAGCAGCTCGTCCATCCCGTCGTAGAGCCGGTTTTCGAAGATGCCTTTTTCGGTGAAATACTCCCGTGATACGGCTACGGCTTCGCTGGTCTGGCGGTCGTCGAAGCCGTAAAATGTCCGGAAGGACTCCGCGAACGGCGGTCCGATGAAGGGGCAGAGCTCGCGCAGGTCGCTCACTTCGATACCGAAATGCCGCAGGGCGTGTTGCACCGAACGGGTGATGCCCTCCATCGGGTCTGTGAGCGTGCCATCGAGGTCGAACAGGAGATGTCTGTATTTTTTCGTCATTGTATTGAATTTGTTGTCCGAAATCCCGCTCGGCAGCGGTGTATTGTCTGTCTTTTTGCGATTTTTTCTGTTTTCCGGGCATTATCCGGTATTTTTGGCCCCGTGCACGGCGCAGGGAGTGTGTCCGGATCACTCTTCGCGAAGGAAGACCGTCGCCGTGCGCGAGGTGTTGTAGATGCGGATGCGGGGCAGCTCGTCCCCCTGCACGGGGTAGGAGAAATGCTGCCCCCGCATGTCGGTCCGCTCCGTGCCGCCGAAACGGCGCTCGTCGGTCGAGAGGATCGGGCGGTACCGGCCCGGAACCCGTACCCGTACTTCGTAATTGGGTATCGAGGCCGACGGATGCCAGTTGAATACGAACAGCAGGTCGCCGTGCGAAAAGGCCATCGTCTGATTCTGGGTGTCCATCTGTAAATTGTAAGGGTAGCCGTCGCGGAGTATGCCGTATTTTTTCACCAGGGCGATCATCGCCCGGTCGAACTCCCCGAGCTGGGCATAGCGCAGCAGCCCGTTGTCCGCGAGCGACCATTGGCGCCGGGCGTAGGCGTAGCTCCAGCCGTTGCCCTCGCGCGGAAAGTCGATCCATTCGGGATGACCGAATTCGTTGCCCATGAAGTTGAGGTAGGCGTCCCCGCCCGCCGAGATCGTGACGAGCCGGATCATCTTGTGCAGTGCCATGCCTCGATCGATGACCGGACTTTGCGAGGCGCGGTCCATGTGTTCGTACATCTCCTTTCCCATCAGCCGGAACGCGAGGGTCTGGTCGCCCACCAGCGCCTGGTCGTGCGATTCGGCATAGGCGACCGTCTTGATGCCGGGCAGACGGTCGGTCAGGACGTGCCAAATGGCGTGTATGTCCCACTTTTCGTCGGGTACCTCCTTGAGCTGTCGGATCCAGAAATCCGGAATGGCCATGCCCAGGCGGTAGTCGAAGCCGACGCCTCCGTCTGCGGTTGGAACCGCGATGCCCGGCATGCCGCTCACCTCCTCGGCGATCGTAACGGCCCGGGGACGGAAGTCGTGTACCAGCGTATTGGCCAGCGTAAGGTAGGTGAGGGCATGCTCGTTTACCCCTGCGTCGAAATATTGTTCCCTTCGGCTGAAATCGGTGTGTCCGTGATGATGATAAATCATCGAGGTCACCCCGTCGAACCGATAGCCGTCGAAATGAAACTCGTCGAGCCAGTATTTGACGTTCGAAAGCAGGAAGTGCCGCACCTGTTCCTTGCCGTAATCGAAAGTTTTGGAGTCCCAGTAGGGCTGTTCGCCCGCCGTACCCGGTAGGGAGTATAGATGATCCGTACCGTCGAGCTCGTTGATCCCCTCGTTGAGGTTCTTCACGTAGTGGGCGTGCACCAGATCCATCACCACCGCAAGTTCCAGTTCGTGAGCCGTGCGCACGAGCGTCTTGAGCGCTTCGGGCGTGCCGAAGCGCGACGAAGGGGCGAAGAAGTTCGACACGTGGTAGCCGAACGATCCGTAATAGGGATGTTCGGCGATGCCCATCAACTGCACCGTATCGTAGCCCTCCTCCCGGATCCGGGGCAGGATCTTTTCGGTGAATTCCGCATAGCTGCCCACGCCTTCGCGTTCCTGGGCCATACCTACGTGGGCTTCGTAGATGAGTAACTCCTCGCTGCGGGCCGCAATGGGGCGGTCGCCCTGCCAGTCGAACGGGACCGGATTCCAGAACTGGGCGGTGAAATTCTTGGTTTTCTCATCCTGTACCACGCGGGTCGCATAGGCGGGGATGCGGTCGTGCCAGCCGTTGTCGCCGTGCACGTGGATTTTGTAGAGTGAGCCGTGCGTGAGCCGTTCGGCATACATCGCATCGGGCAGGAAAATACTCCACACCCCTTCCGGGTTTCTGTCGAGCCGCAGCGAAGTGCGCTGCCAGCCGTTGAAGTCGCCCAGCAGATAAACGTCCTGCGCCCCGGGAAGCCATTCGCGGAACCACCAGCCTTCGAGCGCCTCGTCCCGCTGCCATCCGAAATAGCGATAGCCGTTGGCGTAATCGACGATCGATCCGGCCGACTTTTCGATTTCCCCGAGTGCCTGCAGGTAGCTCTCGTACCGGGCCGTCAACTCCCTTTCGACCGGAAGCAGCCAGTCGTCCCGCTCGATCAGCGGGAGCTTTTTCGTCGGATTTCCCATAAACCGGTTCATTAGGTGTGCAAAGTTACTACAAAAAAGTGAAATGCGGAAAGATATAGTGATAGAATTGAGTTACAAGGGTTTTAGTTGAAGTGGCTATAATTCGTGAAGCCAGTACAATCACAGCAAAAGCCAAATCCTGACGCCACAACGTTACTTGTTCGTAACCATGCCCGATAATGCGACAAACGGGTATGGATGGCGAAACAAGACACTAAGGAATAGTGAGTTACCTACAACTCACGCAAAAAATTTGGTTACAGAAAAAGATTGCGCCGTTCCTCCCCGTTTTGCGTACCTATAATCCGCAAATCCAAATGTTCGACGGATTTTAAACGAAACGACTTCCTCAAA
>ENA-OURC01000589-OURC01000589.1-human-gut-metagenome-genome-assembly--contig:-NODE-589-length-12064-cov-3.96986_pt1 | contig 12064 bp, 7 predicted proteins | sample MGYA00243026_ERZ508738 | MGnify/ENA primary metagenome ERZ508738 (study PRJEB26277, sample SAMN04329806) | human gut metagenome | biome: human-associated habitat | host: Homo sapiens | place: USA...
GTGAGCCGTCTGCGTCATGTATTCCTTCGGATACGGCAACTATTACATTGTTAGTGTGCGCAAGGGCTTCTTTTATATCGGCAACAAATTTGTCCTTGTCAAAATCCACCTCAGGCAGATATATGAACTGAGGCGCTGTATTGTACTCATTACGTGCGAGAGCGGAAGCGGCAGTGAGCCATCCTGCGTCACGTCCCATGATTTCAACGATTGTTACACTCTTAACAGCATAGATAAAGGTATCATGGGCTATCTCAAGCATGCTTGATGCGATATATTTGGCGGCAGAGCCAAATCCCGGAGTGTGGTCTGTCATGCACAGATCATTGTCGATGGTTTTTGGAATCCCTATAATTTTCACATCACTGTTGATTTTTTTTGCATAATCGGATAACTTTAATACGGTATCCATCGAATCATTTCCACCGATGTAAAAGAAAGCCTTTACGGAGAGCTTATCAAACTGGTGGAAGATGTATACATATGGTGAATCATCATCCTTGTAATCAGGGAGCTTGTGACGGCATGAGCCAAGATACATAGCAGGTGTGGTCTTGAGCTTTTCAAGATTAGCATCATCTGCAAAAATATCTGACAGATTGAGATAATTCTCATTTAATATGCCGAGTATTCCGTTTACGGCGCCATAGCAGATATCGTATTTCTCAGAGCTTTTTACTCCTGAGATGACTCCTGCAAGGCTTGCGTTGATTGCAACAGTTGGGCCGCCTGACTGGGCGACGATACAGTTTGACTGATTCATTGTAATCTCCTTATTGTGTATTTTAACTATTCTCTTCTGTAAGAATAGTTATGGTATAATTTTAAAATGACTACTGAAGGCGCATGGCATATGCACCGCATAATCATATAGATTGTAGTATCAAACATTATTTTTAGCAAGGGTTAAAATGAAAAATATGAATAAATACGAAAATTGCTTATTGTGTCCCAGAAAATGTGGCATAAACAGAAGCACCGGACAAACAGGTGTATGTGGCGTTTCATCTGAAATAAAGGTGGCGCGAGCAGCACTTCATTACTGGGAGGAGCCGTGCATATCAGGAAAAAGAGGAAGTGGGGCAGTTTTTTTCTCAGGCTGCAGCCTGCACTGCGTGTTCTGCCAGAACAGGGAGATTTCTGACGGAAAAGAGGGAAAGGTAATCAGTAAAGAGCGGCTTAGTGATATCTTTATAGAACTGGCGGGCAAAGGCGCAAATAATATCAATCTGGTCACACCGGGGCAGTATATCCCTGATATAGTGTGGGCGGTAAACGATGCAAAAAGCCGTGGCATGAAGCTTCCTATTATATACAATACGAGCGGATATGAAAATGTGACAGAGCTAAAGCTGCTTGAGGGCATAGTGGATGTGTATCTTCCGGATTTTAAATATATGGACAGTACGCTTTCGGCAAGGTATTCAAGGGCAAAAGATTATCCGTCTGTCGCAAAGCAGGCGCTTTCAGAGATGGTCAGGCAGCAGCCGGATGTCGTGATTGACGATGCGACAGGACTCATACAAAAGGGAGTTATTGTGCGACAGCTTCTACTGCCGGGACATGTGAATGATGCAAAGGCTGTACTTAAGTACCTGTATGATACATATCATGATCACGTATATATAAGCATGATGAGCCAGTTTACGCCGATTGCACTAAAGGATTATCCTGAGATAAACCGCACAGTGACAAAGAGAGAGTATGAAAGACTTGTTAACTATGCCCTAGAAATAGGAATCACGAATGCATTTATACAGGAGGGGGACGTGGCAAAGGACAGCTTCATTCCGGCATTTGACTGTGAGGGAGTATAATATTTACCGTTTTTCTTAATAAAATAGTAAGAATTGGCAGGCAAAAATGACTGGATTTTGTGACACCGGTGTAGTACTATGGTTATGTGATATTTTTTAACTGTGAAGGTACTGAACAGTTACGATATTTTGTTATTACTCACATCCCGGTGTGACAGACGATAATGTTTTTAATCACACAGGATACATTATTCAATAGAGGATACATTGATGAAAAATATAGGAGAACAGCAGATAATAATTGAATGTCCGAATACTATCTTTCATCTATACATTGACAGTGAGGATGAGCTTTCAAAGGTTAAGGTGTTTATGAACAATATAAAGCATGTTGATTCGATAAGTCTGCATGATATATACAACTGGTGCAACAGACAGCATTTGCAGTACACGACGACATTTAATTATGACAGTAAAATGACCTGGACAGAAATGATAAAATCCTACATATTTTACTTCAGACAGAAGCTTAGATATGTAAATAATAGTGATAGGATGATAGAAACATGAGATACCCTGAATTTCTAAAGGATAGAGGAACAATAGGCTTTGTGGCGCCCTCGATGGGCTGTACAACAGAGCCGTACAGGAGTGCCTTTGACAATGCCATTAAAAGGTTTCACAGCATGGGTTATAAGACGATAGAGGGACCTAACTGCAGGTGCGACAGTGGCATAGGTATCAGCAATACACCTAAGAAGTGCGCAGAAGAGCTGAACGAGAGCTATGCTTCTGTTGACAGTGATGTGCTTATATCATGTGGTGGTGGCGAGCTGATGTGCGAGGTAGTGCCTTATATTGATTTTGAGCGCGTGAAGCAGTCAAAGCCGAAATGGTACATGGGCTATTCCGACAACACGAATTTCACATTTTTGGAGGCTACTATTGCAGATACAGCAGGTATTTACGGGCCGTGTGCGGGCAGCTTTGGCATGGAGGTGTGGCATGAGTCACTTACCGATGCATTTAATCTGCTTTGTGGCAGGAAGCTTTCATTTACCAATTACCCTATGTGGGAGAAGGAATCGATAAAGGATGAGAATGCTCCGTTTGTGGGCTACAACCTGACTGAAAAGTCGTGTATCAGCTCTATTCCTGCGGTGGCAAAGGAAAGCATGCTTACCATGAGAGGCAGGCTGCTTGGTGGCTGCATGGATTGTCTTATCAATCTGCTTGGTACATCGTTTGACCATGTAAGGGAATTTAATGAGCGCTACAGTGATGATGGTATCATATGGTTCCTTGAGGCTTGTGACCTTAATGTGATGGGCATGAGAAGGGCTATGTGGCAGATGAAAAATGCAGGATGGTTTTCAAATGTAAAGGGCTTTCTTATCGGACGCCCGGCGCACTTCGGAGAGGAAATGTTTGGAATAGACCACAGACAGGCGCTTTCATCACTGCTTAGAGATTTTAATGTGCCAATCATCATGGATCTGGATATAGGTCATATGTCGCCAATGATGCCTGTGGTATGCGGAAGCATGGCAGATGTCAGCTTCGACGGAAGCAGCTTTACAATTTCGTATGATATAGAGCAGTAGATTGGAGGAAAAATGATTAGATCAATAAAGAAAAAAGCAAAGAGTATTGTATGTAGCGTGCTTGCTGCGGTGACACTGTTTACGATGAATCCGGCAGTATTTGCAACAGAGACAGCTACGCAGACGGATACAGTTTCAAGTGTTGATGTATCAGGCAGTGACGCAGCTGATAAGAGTAACACAGACAGTACTGCAGACAGCACAACGACAGCCGGCAGTGAGACAAACGACAAGGTGACCATCAGCAATAATGATAAGCCATACTTAAGTCTTGGAGCAGACCTCACACCGGATCAGAGAGCGACAGTGCTTGGATTTATGGGAATCGAGCTCACTGATCTGGACAAATACGATGTGGTCTATGTAAATAATGATGAGGAGCACAAGTACCTCGATTCATACATCAGCAAGAGCGAGATTGGCACAAGGTCACTTTCCTCAGTACTCATTACAGAGGATAAAAAGGGTGCGGGTCTTAGTGTTTCCACGCACAATATCAATTACTGTACGGTAGGAATGTACAAGAATGCGCTTGCCACAGCAGGCATAGCTGATGCTAAAATCATAGTCGCAGGACCTTTCCCTATTTCCGGAACGGCAGCACTTGTAGGCACACTAAAGGCATACGAGGAGATGACAGGCAAGAAGCTTGACGACAAGGTGACAGACGCAGCGATGGATGAGCTTGTCACAACAGGAGAGCTCAACAAGAGCATTGACGGCGATTCGCAGGATATCGAGGCAATGATTGCAGACCTAAAGAAGCAGCTTGCCGATGGAAGGCTCAAGGATGAGAGCCAGATAAAGGATGCGATAAAGGAGGCTGCAAAGGATTACGACCTGAAGCTTTCTGATGATGATATTGCAAAGCTGACATCGCTTCTTAAGAAGCTTAAGGATGCCAATATCGACTGGGATTCAGTCATCAACCAGGCACATGACTGGGCATCAAAGCTTGGCGATAAGATAAATGACCCGGGCTTCTGGGAAAAGATTGGTAACTTTTTCATGGATTTATGGGATAAGATAAAATCCCTGTTCAGCTAGAAAAAGATACAGGAGACAGTAAGAAAAAGCAGAATATGAATCAGACAACTCCCTGAAACGTAAGCATTAACTGCAAGTTGAAGGGAGTTTTTTATATTATGATTAAATGGTCAAAAGGTATCATCGATGCATGCTTGCATGCAATTCGATGTATACCTTAAAAAAAATAATAAATTTCTGCAGAATACATTGATACAAAGGTCATATTCTATTATAATTAAATGGATAATGGATTAATGTAAACAATGCACATAAGAAAGATGGGATTTGATGATAAAGATAAATAAATTTCTGGCAGCCTCTGTCGTTACATTGTCATTAGCTACATGTGACCTGGCGCCATACAGCAGCATAGCAGTCTATGCGGATCAGGCGGCTAAGGTTGTGTGTGATGAGAGATACTGGGTAGCGGCGAGAAGCGGACCGGGAACAGAGTATGAGCTGGAGCACAAGCTTTCAAATGGCAAGGATATTACTATTCTTGAGCAGACCACAGGTGCAGACGGCAAGGTGTGGTACAAGGCAAAGTACAATCTGGCAGCAAATAATGAGGAGTGTGTCAGCTATATAAGGTCTGATTTTGTATCAGCAGGTACCGGCACAGCTGCATCAGACAATGCGCAGACAGGGGATGCTTCGGCAGACACCGGCAATGCGGATGCCATACAGCAGAATAATGAGGAGCAGCTTGCCCTTGCAACCGCATCGGGAGCATATGCTACAGGTACGATTACAGGTGGCAATGTGTATGTCCGCAATGCAGCAGGCACATCCGGCACTACCAAGGTTGTCTCACTCAACTGGAACCATCAGGTTGACATAATAGGAGAGACCAGGGTAAACGGTGTGGTCTGGTACAATGTCAAGGGTACTTTAAACGGCAAGGCATTTACAGGCTGGACTATCAGTACATACATAAAGGTGACATACAATAATAGCGGAGACAATACCGATTTTGTCACGGCTATGAAGAATGCAGGCTTTCCTGACAGCTATATTCCAAACCTTACAGCTCTTCACAATAAGTATCCAAGCTGGACATTCGAGACTGTAAATACAGGTTTGAATTGGGATACGGTGATTGAAAATGAAAGTGTAAACGGACTTAATCTGGTATCCAAATCAGCAGACAATGCCAAGAAATCCACAGCGGCAGGAGCATATAACTGGTCAACAAATACGTGGGTTGAGTACGAACCGGGATGGGTGTCAGCAAGCAGTGCCTATATTGCTTATCTCATGGATCCAAGGAATTTTCTTGATGAGACCAATATTTTTCAGTTTCAGAGTCTGGCATACAGTCCGAATGAGGCACTTGAAGGTGTTCAGTCCATAGTAAAAGGCACATTTATGGAGGGAACAAAGACCTATTCCAACAATGGTGAGAAAATTAATTATGCAAGCACATTCATGGATGTGGCAAAGAGCAGTGGAGTAAGTGCATACCATATAGCATCGCGTTTAAAGCAGGAGCAGGGACAAAAGGGAACGAGTCCTCTTATTTCGGGTACATATTCCGGATACGAAGGATATTATAATTATTTTAATTTTAGTGCAACCGGAAACACGAAGGATAAGATTTATAAAAATGGTCTGTCTTTTGCCAAGAAGCAGGGCTGGAATACAAGAGTAAAGTCCATAAGCGGCGGAGCTGTAAAGGTGGGCAGCAATTATATAAATAAGGGTCAAAATACACTGTATTTTGAGAAGTTTAATGTAGTAAATACAAGCTCGCTGTATTTCCATCAGTACATGGGCAATGCCACAGCGGCTCTTACTGAGGGACAGAGTCTGGCTAAAGGATATTCAGACAAGAATCAGGCTTTTGTATTTAAAATACCTGTATACAACAATATGCCATCGTCAGCAGTGGGCTTCGATAAAGCTGGCGATACCAATAACTATCTGCAGTCGCTTGCGATAAGCGGTGTAACACTCACACCGGCCTTCAATGGAGCGACAACAAGCTATTCAGCAGTTGTTTCAAATGCTATAAGCTCAGTGACTGTTTCGGCAGATGCAGTTTCAGGAAACAGTGGTGTTTCAGGCACAGGAAGCTATTCGCTTGCTGTCGGAAATAATACAATTAAGGTAAAATGCAAGTCGCAAAGCGGTGATACGAGAACATACACTATCAATATAAACAGGCAGGCGGCATCTGCAAATAATACAGGTGGTAATAATAATCAGAACAATAATAACCAAAATAATACAGATGTAAACATAACATCAGGTAAATACAGTATAGGTACTTATATTACAGGCATTGAGCCCGGAACCGGTGCAGCTGATTTTGTGAAGAATATAGCAGTATCAGCATCAGGTACTGTAAAGCTTTTGACAAGCTCAGGCTCAGAAAACAGCGGAAAGATTGCAACAGGCAATAAGGTGGCTGTTTATGATGCTTCGGGTAAACTGAAAAAGACATATGATATTGTTGTATATGGAGATATCAATGGTGACGGTGCTGTAAATGCACTTGATATGATTAAGCTCAACAGACATATTTTAGGAAAGGGAACACTCACAGGTTCTTATCTGGAGGCAGCTGATGCTAACAGAAAGGGCGATGGAGGAAATGCCCTTGATATGATAATCATGAACAGACACATACTGGGCAAATCGAAGATATCGCAGAATTAGAAATGTGAGGAAAAATATGAAGAAATTATTTGGATGTATATTATCACTTGTTATGGCGGTGATGCTTGTTTTCACACCTGCCGAGCATGTATATGCGCAGGGACTTGGACTCAGTGTGAGCTCAAGCTCTGTAACTGTTGGAAAAACAGTTAAGGTGACTGTTTCCATGCCGTCAGGATATTTTGGTACAGTAGTTATCAAAAGCTCTAACGATGGAGTGCTGAGTTACGGAGGCGATGCTGTGACCAATATTGGTGATGCTGTTGAGGGATATCCGACATCACAGTCATTTTCATTTACGGCGAAGGGCGCAGGAAGCTGCACTATAAAGGCATATTGTACAGTTGTAGGAGATGCAGAGGGCAACGATGCCGGAGGTACAATTACCGGTGCCAGCACGAAGGTGACGGTAACAAGTGCTTCATCAAACAATGATTCAAACAGCAACAAGGATAACAAGGACAATTCCGGCAGCAATACCGGCAATGACAACAATGCAAATAAAGATAATGAAAACAAAGAGGAAAAGAAATCCTCAAACGCATCTCTTGGTTCGCTTGTTATCTCAGCAGGTACGCTTTCCCCTGAGTTTTCTGCTGCGACAAAGGATTATACAGCTACAGTAGATTACAGCTGTTCAAGCCTTGCGGTTACAGCAAATCCGGCTGATTCCAAGGCGAGTGTGACATCCGTTACAGGCAATGATTCACTTGAGGTTGGAGAGAATACGGTCAGCGTCGTTGTGACAGCTGAGGATGGCAGCACAAGCACATACAATATAGTTGTTACCAGAAGAGCCGAGGATGATCCGGAGAATGCAGATAAGCAGGATAACTGGAAGAAGTTCGATATAAATGGCACAGAGTGGACTATGGTAAATGACATTCCGGAGGATGTTGTTCCTGAAGGCTTTGAGCACTCAAAGACAGTGATTGAAGGCCTTGAATACAATACCCTTCATGGCACATTTGGTGATATCACGCTTGTGTATTTACAGTCGGAAAGCGGCAATGGGCTTTTTGTATATGATGCAGCACAGAATGCAGCATATGAGTTTGTCCGTATCAATTCAGAGTCGCATTTTATAGTGGTTTTACTGCCTAAGGTGGATGATGTGCCTGAGGGATACAATGAGGTATCACTCTCCATAGAGGGCAAGGGTGTGGCAACTGCCTACCAGACCAAAGCCGAAAAAAAAGATGATCAGACAAAGGATTTTTACCTCGTATATGCCATGAATGACAATGGTGAGAGTGGCTGGTACACATATGATAGCGTAGATGGCACATATATGAGAACCGAGCTTGGTACACCTACAGTGGCACAGGAGGAAAACGATACAACAAAGAGCGAGCTTGTCCCGGGAATTGCCAATAAATATCTTGTTTTAGCTGCAATACTGGTTCTTATTATCATTATTCTGTTACTGTTGCTTATTGTATCAGCTGTGAAAAACAGAAAATATAAGGCAATGGACTATCATGATGACGATGATGATGTAGATGATGCAGCAGAAGATGTATCAAATGAAGCTTTGGAAGAAACAACTGATGAAACTGCGGACGAGATAGCAGATGAGCTGGAAGAAGAGGTTACAGAAGAGCCGTTAGATGAAGTGGCAGAAGAAGCTGCAGAAGAGTCGGTGGATGAAGTGGCAGGAGAAGCTGCAGAAGAGTCGGCAGGTGAAGCCGCAGAAGAAACAGCAGATGAAGCTGTAGAAGAGCCGGCAGATGAAGTCGCAGAAGAAACAGCGGAAGGTGCTGCAGATGAGCAAAAGATGGCTACGGATGAAAATATATCAAATGCATCCTATGTCGGAAGAACCGTAGAAATTACACCTGATTCTAAGAAAGCTGTTGAGAATGAAAACTCTGAGTTTGATTTAAAAGACGATTCAAGGCAGGAAAACGTTTCTGACACAGAAAACGATGCTGATGAGGATGCTTTAAAGAATCAGCTTCAAATGGCACTTGATGGCTTTGTCAATGAGGAAAATAAGCCGTCTGAGACTATAGACAGCAGTGCAAAGGATGACAGCGAAGATGATGATTTGCAGTTCATCGACTTAAATTAGTGAATATGACTGGAGGATATGACTTGAAACCATATACAAGTAAGGCTAAAAAAGCAATAGATTTGGCTGCACGTATATCAAAGAAAATGAATTACAGCTATGTTGGAACAGAGCACATACTGGCTGGCCTTATAAAAGAGGGCACCGGTGTGGCAGCTGAGGTTCTAACAGCCTGCAATGTGGAATATGATTGGCTTATTTCGATGATTGAAGACCTGATTTCACCGGGGGATAACATCGAAGTGATGGACAGGGATGGCTATTCACCAAGGACACAGAGAGTATTGGAGCGCGCATCGGAGGAAGCCGATAGATTTGAGTGCAATGAGATAGGTACAGAACACTTGCTGATGGCTATAGTACTGCAGGGAGACTGTGCAGCTGCAAGACTTTTAAACACCATGGGTGTTAACAGTCAGAAGATGTTTATAGATATTCTTGGTGCGATGGGTGAGGATCCGTCTGCATACAGGGATCTGATGAAAAGTTACGGTACATCATACAATTCTGCGACTCCTGTATTAGATCAGTATTCCAGAGATTTGACAGATATGGCAGAGGCAGGGCTTCTTGACCCTGTTATAGGCAGAAAAAAGGAGATGGAGCGCGTTATCCAGATACTTTGCCGCCGTGGCCAACACAATCCATGTCTGATTGGAGAGCCGGGAGTGGGCAAGACCGCTATAGTAGAAGGGCTTGCACAGGATATAGTCAGTGGCAATGTTCCGGATATTCTTTTGGGAAAGAGACTGGTTTCCCTTGATATGTCCGGGCTTGTAGCCAAATCAAAGTATCGTGGTGAGTTTGAGGAGCGTATCAAGAAGGTGATAAGCGAGGTTTCAAATGCCAAAAATGTACTTCTTTTCATTGATGAGCTTCACACTATAATAGGTGCAGGAGGAGCAGAAGGCTCGTTAGATGCATCTAACATATTAAAGCCTGCGCTTGCCAGAGGCGAGGTACAGGTAATCGGCGCCACTACCATAGAGGAGTACCGCAAATACGTTGAAAATGATGCTGCGCTTGAGCGCCGTTTCCAGCCGGTGATGGTTGAGGAGCCTGGTGTGGATGAGACAATAGAGATACTCACAGGATTAAAGGGACTCTATGAAAAGCATCATGGTGTCATCATAACAGATGAGGGTGTGAAAGCAGCAGTAAACCTTTCTGCACGATATATAAATGACAGATTTTTACCTGATAAGGCGATAGACCTGATGGATGAAGCGGCAGCCAGGATAAGGCTTAAGAATCTGACATCATCTGACGAGCTGCTTGCTTTGAAAAAAGAGATAACAGATAAGCAGAACCAGTTGGAAAATGCTTTGTCGAAAGGAGATCTTGCAGCTGCCGGCGCGCTTATGTCAGAAAAAGAAGTGCTTGAAAATAAACAGCAGAAGCTTATGAGAAAGAACCGTCGCACAGGAGCCAAAAATCAGCCTGTAGTCGGCGAAAATGAGATAGCGGATGTAGTATCGGGATGGACCAAAATACCTGTAAATAAGCTTACAGAGTCAGAGGCAGGACGACTTGCAAAGCTTGAACAGATACTTCACAAGCGTGTAATAGGACAGGAGGAGGCTGTTTCTGCTGTCGCAAAGGCAGTCAGACGAGGCCGTGTTGGTTTAAAGGATCCTAAGAAGCCAATTGGCTCATTCCTGTTTTTGGGACCGACAGGAGTAGGTAAGACGGAGGTGTCAAAGGCGCTTGCTGAGGCTGTCTTTGGCAAAGAAGATGCCATGATACGTGTTGACATGTCAGAGTACATGGAAAAGCATAGTGTTTCAAAGATGATTGGTTCACCACCGGGATATGTGGGCCATGAGGAGGGCGGACAGCTCTCAGAGAAGGTCAGACGCAATCCTTTTTCTGTTATACTGTTTGATGAGATAGAAAAAGCACATCCTGATGTGTTCAATATACTTTTACAGGTGCTTGATGATGGTAGAATCACTGATTCACAGGGGCGCACGGTTGATTTCAAGAATACAATAATCATCATGACATCAAATGCAGGAGCTTCTTCTATTATAGAACCAAAGCGCCTTGGCTTTGGTGCAGGTGATGACGAAAAGCAGGATCACGAGCGTATGAAGAACAGTGTCATGGAGGAGGTCCGCCGTATATTTAAACCTGAGTTTTTGAACCGAATCGACGAGACTATTGTATTTAGAGCTCTCAACAAGGATGACATGAAGCATATAGTGACACTTCTTGTAAAGGAGCTTAAGAAACGCTGCAAAGAGCAGCTTGATATAGAGCTCACAGTGCGCGACAGCGCAAAAGCCTTTATCGTGGACAAAGCCTATGACAGAAAATATGGCGCAAGACCGCTTAAACGCAAGCTTCAGGAGGAGATTGAAGACCGTATGTCAGAGGATATTATTACCGGCAAAATTAAGCGCGGCAATAAGGTAATAATTTCTACGAAAAACAAACAAATTTCATTGACTGTTGAGTAGAATTGGATTTATAATTAATATATCAATATAGCTACGGGAGGATAAAAATGGCTGTAATAAGTGAATTAATCCGTACTGAGGAAAACGGAAAGCTCAGCTTCGGAGATTATACATTGGCTGCAAAGGCAAAGCTTGACAATTTTGAGAAGGATGGAGATATCTACAAGGTAAAGACCTTTAAGGAGATTACAAAGCTCGAAAGAAACGGACTCTTTGTATACGAGTCTGTTCCGGGAACAGCGGTTATGGATTTCGAGGAGACTGCTGATACAGTGACATTTACTGTGGAGGGACCTGAGGATGCTCAGATTACTCTTGGCCTTGAAGAGGAGACAGAGTACGAAATTGATATAGCTGGAGCTGTTGCAGGTACTATGAAGACAAATCTCGGCGGCAAGCTCAGCTTAAGCGTAGAGCTTGAGGGTGTTGATTCAGTCGATATCAAAGTATCAAGAAAATAGAGCATATTTTTAGCCC
>ENA-OURC01000600-OURC01000600.1-human-gut-metagenome-genome-assembly--contig:-NODE-600-length-11883-cov-6.09511_pt1 | contig 11883 bp, 10 predicted proteins | sample MGYA00243026_ERZ508738 | MGnify/ENA primary metagenome ERZ508738 (study PRJEB26277, sample SAMN04329806) | human gut metagenome | biome: human-associated habitat | host: Homo sapiens | place: USA...
CGATGTGTTGTTTTATTCAATATATCGTTTTATACGCTTCGTTCTGTGCCCCGTATAAGCATAGCTATCCTAGCCATTTATGCGATGTTCCTTTCCGGTACAAGAGGGGCCATGATCGTTCCATTAGCGGGATTGGCGCTTTATACATTCGTCAGTAAACAAACCAAAACCATTATCACAAGCTCGACCTTATTATTGCTTACTTATGTTTTTTTTGCCCTTACTACTATAGGAAATAGCAACGCTACCATCCGAAGGATGCGTACCGCATTCACCCCGACAGAAGACGCCTCATTCAATGTTCGAAAAGAAAATCAAAAGAAATTGGCATCCTACATGAAATACAAGCCTTTTGGAGAAGGGCTGGGATTATCAGGTGACAGGGCTGGAGAGAGAATATCAAAACGCTTTACCACCTCCATTCCAACAGATTCATGGTATGTCAAAATCTGGGTGGAGACAGGAGCGGTTGGCTTGACACTTTACCTAAGCATGATCTTTCTATCCATTGGATGGGGAGGATGGATCATAGCCATGCGGCTCAGAGATCCGGAGCTGAAAGGGCTACTGACAGGGTTACTTTGTGGCATATTCGGAATGTTTATCAATGCATACGGGAACTCTTTCTGGGGACAATTCCCGACAATGGTAATTTCCTTTACGGGACTTACTTTTATAATGGTAGGACCCTATCTAGATCAAGAAATACAAGAAAAAAAATCAACTGATTCAAATATAAAACACCATGATTGAGCAATTCTTTCAAATAGGAGAAAATTGGATAGACAAGGAGGAGTATCTATTTCAATTGATAGACGCCATCGTATTCCTATGTTTTATGGTATGCGTACTGTATTTATTCGTATTCGCCGTTTACTCTAAAAGGAAATCGACTTATAAATACCCTACGACTATGAAAAAATACCGTTTTGCGGCCTTATTTCCGGCCTATGGGGAGGATGAGGTAATTATAGACTCCGTCAAAAGTTTCCTTCAGCAAGACTATCCAAGAGAATTATATGATATTATCGTGATAGCCAACCAAATGCGTCAGAAAACCCTCGATAGGCTAAAGTCATTATCCGTAAAGATTATAAAAATGGAGAACCCACAAAGTACCAAAATAGAGGCCCTCAAGGCAGCCATCCGTTACATTGAAGAAGGAAAAACAAAATATGACAACGTGATTATCCTTGACGCCGATAATATCGTAAAAAACAATTATATAGAGAAAATAAACGATGCTATTTACGCAGGTTGTTCAGCCATACAGACGCATAGGGTAGCCAAGAACAGAGATAGCAGCATAGCGGTGCTCGACGCCGTTAGCGAGGAGATCAACAACTCTATTTTCAGGAAAGGACATACCCGCCTAGGTTTCTCGTCCGCCCTAAGTGGCTCGGGTATGGCTTTCGAATACGGTCTTTTCAAGAATATCATACAAGGTTGCAACGATATCGGAGAAGATAAGTACATGGAGCGAAAACTGTTACTCCAAAATATATATATCGAATATCTTGAAGATGTCTATACATACGACGAGAAAGTAAGAGGCAAGAAAGACTTCTATAATCAAAGACAGCGCTGGCTTGCCACACAATTCCACAACTTACTCTCAGGGATTCTCCAGATACCGGGAGCACTAATAAAAGGAAATTGGGACTATTGCGATAAATTATTTCAATGGATGATGCCCCCTCGTGTCTTATTGCTAGGGTTTATCACGTTAATTGCCGCCATCCTAAGTCCACTTGATATCATAATCTCCATTAAATGGTGGTTCCTCTTGATATGGCTAGGCATCACTTTTAGCGTAGCGGTTCCAGACTATTTAGTGGACCAAAAATTCAGGAAGGCGATCGCCAGTGTTCCCATCCTATTCTTCCTCATGTTCCTAAACACGTTCCGAATAGGGAAAAAGCATACATTCTCTCACACCAAACATTCTCCAAATCATGAAGATAGCCATTGAAGCCCAGCGAATTTTCCGTACGAATAAGCACGGGATGGATTTTGTAGCGCTCGAGAGCATTCGAGAGCTACAGAAAATCGACAAGGAAAATGAATATTTCATATTCGTAAGTCCGGGAGAAGATCATTGCCTAGAAGAAACAAGCAATACGCACATCGTGGAGGTAAAATGCCCCACCTACCCCCTTTGGGAGCAGGTGGCGTTGCCACGGGCTGTAGCCAAGATAAGGCCAGACCTATTGCATTGTACGAGTAACACGGCTCCGATTCATTGCCCCGTCCCATTGGTATTGACCTTGCACGACATCATCTTCCTTGAGCCCAAGCAGGGAGGTAATACATCATGGTACCAAAACATGGGTTGGCACTACCGACGTTTAGTAGTTCCCCGTATACTCCCTAAGTGTAAGAGAATCATTACCGTATCTCATTTTGAACGTGATCGGATTCGAGAGGCCTTATGTCTGCCCAAAGAACAAATCATGGCGATCTACAATGGATACAGCCAGCATTTTCATCCCCTATCAGGCATATCCGCCATCACCCATAAATACATTCATTCGGACGATTACCTTTTCTTCCTAGGAAATACGGACCCTAAGAAAAATGTACCCCGCACCTTGAAGGCATACAGTCTGTATCTCAAGCGCTCATCAAGAAAGCGTCCTCTATTAATAGCGGACTTACGCGAAGACAAGCTGGATATGATATTGAGAGAGCAGCATATAGAGGAAATCAAGCCTTACCTGTCTTACCCAGGTTACATCTCCAACAAGGATTTGGCATACTTGTACAATGGGGCCTTCGTCTTCCTATACACCTCCCTAAGGGAAAGCTTCGGTATCCCCATGCTAGAAGCTATGGCATGCGGTACACCCGTGATAACGGGGAATACCTCGGCCATGCCTGAGATCGCCGGAAAGGGAGGATTATTGGCAGATCCTTTCAACGAAGAAGAAGTAGCTTCCTTATTGCTGCGGCTAGAAGAAGATCAAGCATTCCATGATGAACAAATAAAATATGGATTACAAAGATCCCGATTATTCTCATGGAATCATACGGCTAGGAAACTATTGCAAGTTTATATGGAAGTCATTCAATCCTTAAAGAAATGAATATCAGCGATCTTAAACAAAAGATAAAGAAAAATGACAGATTAAAGAGAACGGTTCATTACTTAATAATGAATCAAAGAGGCTCTTGCCCTAGATTATGGGTTAAATGGTTTGTCAATCCATTTATGTTAACCTATGGAAAACGGAGCAAGATCAGAAGATCTGCTATAATGAATGTCAGTCCCATTAACTCATTCATACTTGGACAGGAAAGTATAATTGAGCATTACGTCACGATAGACAACGGGGTAGGCCACGTACACATCGGTGATCATTCACGCATAGGCATACATAATACGATCATCGGTCCCGTTTTTATTGGGAATCAAGTTATCTTGGCTCAGAACATCACTATATCCGGGCTCAACCATACATACCATGATATTTCTAAACCAATCGTAAAACAAGGCATAACTACCTCCCCTGTGATCATAGAAGATGAGTCTTGGATAGGAGCGAACACGGTCATTACCTCAGGCGTACATATCGGCAAGCACTGCGTGATCGGCGCAGGCAGTGTCGTCACAAAAGATATACCAGATTACTCTGTGGCCGTAGGCAATCCTGCTAAAGTTGTCAAACATTATGACCCATGCGGACAGCAATGGAAACGAACCCGATAAAAGGGATCAATGCGATTCCTCAAAATGATAACATTTCGCATAAAGACCGGCTATCTTATCGGGATGGAGATACTTGTCGGCATACCTCCGGTTCTTAGCTCCTAAATCGTCCAAATCCATGTTCATGGCAGAGCGAAGCATTGAATTGACAGACCCTTGATCCGAGGGGGAAAAGACCAAGTTCGCTGTCACCCTCAGTAATTCACCCACATTCCCGCTATCAGGGCCAACGACACCCCGCCCGAACAAGAAAGCCATCGGAACTACTCCGGAATTAAGGATAACGCAACGCTGTATAAAGACAACATCAGACACCGCAAAATAATACGGTAAATCCTCATCTGATATAATCCGCTCATTATTCTCCGTTCGTACCCCTAAAAGATGTAATAAACAACGTATTACGGACAATAAAGGCTTCGGATAACTCCCCGGAAGCATTCTTGGGGCCAGCAAGAGCTTCTTCCTTCGAGGCAAAGAGAAAAAAGCTTTCAACGTCATCCAGACCTCATCTCTCCTCCGGAATTTGCCAAACGCCGTAACCACAAAAGTCCTCCGGTCAATGCCCCAATATTCTCTTGCCGCCTCTCTCGTCAGAGTATCGTCATAAGCGCCCAGATAAATCGGATGAGGAATTAGGACATGCCTACAATCAGGATATAGACCGGCCATCTTGCCTAGACTATAGTTACCGAGGTGTACCATGCAATCGGCCATTCTCTCTACCACTCTATAGCAAGCTTGATGCAAAGGACTTCCATAATGAGGGGATAAGTTGTGGCACGTATAATAAACCCGAGAGCCCTTCTCCTTAAAATATCTCAGCCGGGTCTCCAGCCGCTTATCGATATCCACGTCATTCACATTCCATCCCACCACTTCCTCAGGCCAATGAATGTGGATGATATCATAAGACCGGGATGGATTCCAAAACTCATCAACTGAGCTGATAGCCTCTATTCCATGAACAGAAAGCCTCGTTCGAATCACGGGAACAAATAAATTATCCCCATTTTTCTCTTTATAGACAAATAGGACTCTCATTTAATTTTATTGTTTTAATGTAAAGGTATGTATTTTTATCGAAAATAAGGAACACCTCATGAATAATTTAAATAAAAAACATATATTTGCCTATTAGGAGAATAATACACCTCTACTAGAAAAATATGGCATCAATACAAAAAGAGTTGGCATCTGGAATAATCTATACAGCTATATCAAAATACTCAGGAATCATCATTTCTTTAGCCGTGGCAGGTGTACTGGCCCGGCTGATCGATCCAGAGGAATTCGGGGTCGTAGCGATCGCCACCGTCATCATTTCATTTTTCAGTATTTTCAGTGATTTAGGGATCGCTCCAGCTATCATTCAAAACAAGCATTTAACAGAGGATAAACTTAACGATATATTCTCTTTTACACTATGGACCGGGATAGGGATCTCCATTTTATTCTTCTTGTCATCATGGCCAATCTCCTTATTTTACAAACAGAGTTCATTGCTATCCATATGTCATTTATTATCTTTCAACTTATTCTTTGCCTCAGCCAACATCGTTCCAAACGCACTATTATTCAAGGACAAAGAATTTAAATTTATAGCATACAGGAGTTTATTTGTTCAATGCATTGGAGGAATCATAGCAATCTTAGCAGCTATATCAGGAGCTGGATTATATGCCTTAATTATCAATCCTATATTCTCAAGCATCCTTATATTCATTATTTCCATAAGAAAAAAGCCCCAGAAATTAAAATACACATTTGGATCAAAATCCATTCATGAGATATTCAGTTATTCCGCATATCAATTCATGTTTAATGTGATAAATTACTTCAGCAGAAACCTTGATAAATTATTAATAGGAAAGTATATGAGTATGAATTCCTTAGGATATTACGAGAAGTCGTACCGCTTGATGATGCTCCCGTTGCAAAACATAACACATGTCATATCACCAGTCATGCATCCCGTCTTCTCCAATTTTCAAGATGATCCGCTTAAATTAGCCCTCTCCTACGAGAAAGTCATCCGCATCCTAGCATTCATCGGGTTCCCATTATCAGTATTATTATGGTTTTGCGCCAAGGAGATTACGCTCATCCTATTCGGAGACCAATGGCTGCCATCCGTTCCCGTATTTCAGATCCTATCCTTATCCGTAGGCATACAGATCATCCTGTCCACCTCCGGCTCCATCTACCAAGCAGCCAACGATACGAAAAGCCTGTTCATATGTGGCGTATTCTCAGCCCTATTGAACGTATCAGGCATCCTCGCCGGCATATTCATATTCAAGAGCCTCGAAGCTGTCGCATGGTGTATATGTGCGACCTTCGCCATCAATTTCATGCAATGTTATGTATGGATGTATAAAGTGACGCTAAAACGCAGCCTAGCGTCTTTAATCAGACAACTTATTTCCCCGGCTCCGCTCGTGGGTATATTGATAGTATGCCTATGGTCTATCCACCAATCATCCATTATATTACCGGAGCTGGCAAACTTGTTCATAAAAGCGGTTATTGCCGTTCTCATCTCCTGCATATATATTCAATTGAGTGGCGTATATAACATAATTAACTTCCTAAAATCAAAGATAAAAAGATGAAAGCCCTATTCCTTATATTCCATGGATTTAACCCGGCGAACGGGATCAGCAAGAAGATACAATATCAAGTAGACGCTTTACAGGCATGCGGAGTGGATACAAGGCTTTGCTACATGCGAGAACCAGCTGGCAGGAAACTACGCATGATCGACTCCGAGATTTTACGGGATTACGGAACTGGCATAAAAGGCAAGATCCTTAAAAGAATCGAGTATTCCTCTATAGTGGAATACGTCAGGAAAGAAGGTATCGACCTCGTCTATATGCGCTCAGACAATAACGCGAACCCTTTCACGCTCCACATGGTATGGCAGATGCGTAAAAACCACGTGAAAGTGGTCATGGAGATACCTACATACCCCTATGACCAAGAATATATCGGTTTCTCCCGTAAGGCAACGCTGCTTATCGACAAATGCTTCCGCCATACGTTAGCTAAGCGGTTAAGCGGGGTCATCACCTTTTCCGATTACCAAACAATATTCGGTAGCCGTACCATACAAATATCGAACGGGATAGACTTCAAACAAATCAAGCTAAAGAAACACATAAACGACACGAGCCATGAGCTCCACTTGATCGGGGTGGCGGAAATCCATTACTGGCATGGCTTCGACCGCCTAGTAAAAGGCTTAGTCAATTATTACCAAGCAAACTCCGGATATAATGTATATTTCCACATCGTCGGCAATTTCGCGGCGAAACGGGAAGAGAACGATATTCTCCCACTCATCAAGAAATATAACTTAGAGAGATATGTGATCCTACACGGGATGAGACACGGGGAAGAATTGGATGAGCTCTTCGAACAGGCCGATATGGGCATAGGGAGCCTCGCACGCCATAGAAGCGGCATCACCCACATCAAAACACTGAAAAACAGAGAGTACGCAGCAAGAGGACTCCCTTTCATTTACTCCGAGATGGACAGTGATTTCGAGGGAAAGTCTTATATACTGAAAGCCAAAGCAGATGAAAGCCCGATCGAGATTCCCGCTATCCTGGAATTTCATAGGGGGCAAACGCTATCTCCCTGCCAGATCAGGGAGTCCGTCCTATCGCTTTCGTGGGAGAGCCAAATGAGTAAAGTATTAAGTGAAATTGATATAGAAAACAAAAAATAGAATAAGCCATGATTCCTAAAATCATACATCTCTGTTGGTTAAGTGGTGATCCATATCCACGGAAAATACAAGACTGCCTTGATAGCTGGAAAAAACACCTTCCTAGCTACGAGATCATTTTATGGGACACGAAACGTTTTAACATCCACGAAGTCCCATGGGTAGAGCAAGCGTTCAACACCAAGAAATACGCGTTCGCCGCCGATTACATCCGGTTGTACGCTCTTTACCACCATGGAGGAATCTACTTAGACTCAGACGTGGAGATACTGAAGAGCCTCGATAACTTTCTTGAGCTGCCCTATTTCGTCGGGGCGGAAACTTCCGGTACGATTGAGGCGGCCATATTAGGAGCCGAAAAAGGTTGTGACTGGATCAAATGCTGCTTGGATTATTATGAAGGACGAAATTTCATACGTGAAGACGGAAGTTATGATATCCGTATGCTACCGGAGATCCTGAACGAGACCATACTCCGTCTAAAGCCCGTCATAAACATGCCCAGCGGTAGCAATATCGACGATCTGAAGAAAAAAGACCTAGGAGAGGCTGTCTATGTCTTGCCCAAGGAATACTTCTCGCCTAAGGTATTCGATTCGAGAGAGGTATTCCTCACCCCTGAGACCCATGCGATTCATCATTACCAAAACTCATGGTTTTCGCATAAGGCTTTCGCCTACTACCGTACACGGACATTATTCATCAAGATATTCGGATACAAGGCCGTAAGGTCTTTGGAGAAGATGCTATTAAAACGATAATTATCATGAAATGGGCAAAAAAATACATATCCATATACAATCAACCCCTAGACAACGTCCATGAGGGGATCATTCAAGAAATCAAGCAAAAACTAGCGAAGGTACAAAGCGACGAGCCCGTGGTTACCGTATCCGTCATAGCTTACAATGAGGAGAGGCATTTATTGCCTTGCCTATGGGCGCTGAGTGAGATGAGATGCGAATATCCCGTGGAGATCATCGGCGTAAACAATGATTCATCCGATAGGACCGGTGAGATATTCCGTCTCGTAGGCCTCCCGCATTATTTGGAAAAACGACATAGTTGTGGATATGCCCGCCAATGCGGACTAGACCACGCACGAGGCAGATACCATATCAATATCGACGCAGATACCATGTACCCTCCCCTATACGTCCAGATCCTAGTAGATCATTTGCGGATTCCGGGAAACGTAGCCTGCTGCTCCTCATGGAGCTATATCCCGGATGAGCGACACTCAAGGCTCGACCTGTTCTTCTACGAGTTGTCACGGGATATCTATCTATACTTTCTATCATTCAAGCGCCCGGAACTAAGCGTAAGAGGGCTCGTTTTCGCCTATCATACAGAGCCGGCCCGGAGAATCGGGATTCGGGTAGATATAAAAAGAGGAGAAGACGGTACATTAGCCATGCATCTAAGAGAAGTAGGTAAGATCGTATTCATTCACGATCGCAAGGCGAGGGCCGTCACAGGGTACGGAACGGTGGGTCAAGACGGCTCCTTGCTCAATAGCCTAAAAGTAAGGGTATACAAAGCGTTAAGGAACATACACCAGCTTTTCACCAAACAAGAAAAGTATCAAGACGAGGAATCTAATTTAATTAAATAAGTAACATTATCATATAATAAGAGACGGGATATACCCCGTCTCTATAACAAACATAATTTTTTAAAGATAATAAATTCATTTTTAAGCAAAAGGTTACTCACCCCAATCTAGTCATAATAAAGAATCAAATTAATCATTTAAACCCACATTAGAAAAAATTATACCATGTTATAAAACAAAATAATTAACCAATAATAATGCTTGCATAAACCAAAACATAACCTTACCTTTGTAAAGAAAGTAGGAAATACAAATAAGTTGATTTAATGAGATACAAAATAAATAATTATTAATTCAAAAAAAGAAGGAAACGTTTCGTTTTCTATTCTTTTATTTTTATTATAAATACCTATTTATATCTTATATAGTGCGAAATGACGTTAAAAAGGGCATTCGAAAAATAGACACCTATTCAAGACAAACCACTATTTAACAGATTGTTAATCCTTAAACCCCCCATTCGATCGGGGGTTCGAAACTAGGTTCGATTCTTTATTTTCACCATTCAAAACAATACAAAGTACAATGAAACAGACAGTTAGCGTCAAAGAGTTAAAAAGTGGAGGTTACACACGTTTTCCGAGGTTATTTATCGACCTATTACTGCAAGATTACTATCCGAAGAACAAAACACGCCTTAAGATCGGCGTGTTCATATACATTTTCGGTAAACTAGCCAACAAGCCTTACAACTATCGATACGCCGGCGGCAAGCGGGTATCTATCTACGAGGGGCAGTGCATCATCCATATCACGACCATGGCCAGGGCATTGGGATGTTCCTTATACGCGGCGAGGAAAGCGCTGAACGAGCTGGCCGAGGAAAACATGATCCATAAGATCAAGGCAGGAAACGGCCTCGCCATCAAGGTACCCTTCTACAAGTCCCTCTTCATCAAGGAGGAGAAGATACAGAAAGATAACGACAAACAAGAACAGGAGTAAAGCATGGCAAACACGAGCAAAAACAAGAACGACCGCCCGGCGACACTGCCCGACGGCCTCGCCCTCCCGCAGGAGCAGGAGATCGAGAAAGCGATCTTATCGGGGCTTATGGCCTCCCACCGGCATATGCCCACGCTGGCGGCGCAACTGCTGCCGGAGATGTTCACGCTACCGCAAGTGGCGATGGCCTTCGAGGCGTACCTGAACATCTACAACCGGGGGGAGAGCGCCGACGCCCTCTCCGTGGAGAAGGAGCTGCGGAGGATAGCGCCCGATAAGGAGACGCTGGCCACCGACCTGTACCAGCTGGCGCTGGGCGGACGGTATCTGGAAACCAGCGACGAGTACATGCCTACCCACGCACGGCACCTGCGGGAGGCCTACGTGGCGAGGCAGTTCATGCTGAGCTGCTACGACTCGGCCTTGAAAGCCTCACGGCCGGACCGTGACACGGAGGCCTTGCTGAAGGAGATGGACTCGCACGTGGGCCGGCTGATGGAACGGCTCTCGCACGCCACGAACAGCGTAGGCATGAAGGAAGCCACCCTGCTGGCCAAGGAGCGCATGCTGGAGATACAACGCAGGGTGACGGAAGGACGCACGCCGGGCATACATACCGGCCTGGAGGGATTGGACCGGATGACGGGCGGCATGATGCCGGGCACGCTCAACGTGATCGCCGCACGCCCCCGGGTAGGCAAGACGGCCTTCGCCCTCTTCATGGCGCTGAACGCGGCGAGGAACGGGCACCCGGTCTGCCTCTACAGCCTAGAGATGTCGAAGGAGCAGCTGGTGTTCAGGCTGCTGGGATGCATAGCGGACATAGAGCCCTCCAAGATCCTGAAAGGGACCCTCTCCGCCCCCGAGATGAAGAGGATACAAAGGGCCTCCGACGAGCTGGAGCGACTGCCGATATGGATCGACGAGCGCACGGACCTGAGCGTGGCCGACCTGCGTTACCAGATCTCGCTCCGGCGGAAGCAGGGGCGGTGCGAGATGGTGATCGTGGACTACCTCCAACTGATGCTCTCGCCTTCCGAGGACCGCAAGAGCACGAACGACCAGATATCGGCCATCACACGGCAACTAAAGCTGATCGCCAAGGAGAACGACATCCCCGTCGTGCTGCTGAGCCAGCTGAACCGGAATTGCGAGGCGAGACCCACGCTGAAGAACATGCTGTCCGACCTGCGTGACTCCGGCTCCATCGAGCAAGACGCCGATACGGTATTCTTCCTCCGCCGCCTCTCCGTGATGAACATCGACGAGGACCCGGAGACCCGTCTCTCCACCGAGGGCCGGGGTACCCTCTCGATCGCCAAGAACCGGCACGGAGAGTCCGGGGAGGTGCGTTTCTGCCACAACAAGGGGGTTACCCGCTTCACCGACGACCGCACGCCGGTGCCGAACGACCGCAGACCGGCGAAAGCGGAGCTGGATAAAGACCTGTTCGGATGATCGCACGTGACACTTTACTGCGGGTACGGGAAACCGCCCGCATCGACGAGGTAGCGGCCGGGTACCTCACGCTACGGCGCTCCGGCAAGGACCTCGTGGCGCTCTGCCCTTTCCACGACGAGCGTCACCCCTCGTTCCGGATCAGCCCGGCGCTCAATATCGGGAAATGCTTCAGCTGCGGCGAGGCGGCGGACCCCATACGCCTCGTGCGCCACATGGAGGGATGCGGCTTCGAGGAGGCCGTACGGCTGCTGGCCCGCAAGTATGGCATCGAGGTGGAGGAGGAACGGGGCACGGAAGAGGCCGGACGGCACGAGGCACGACAGGCGATCTTACGCGGCAACGAGGCCTTCGCCCGCTCCCTCCTTGCCTACGATACCGCTGAGGGCATAGGGGGCTAGGACGGGCACGGCGGGG
>ENA-OURC01000602-OURC01000602.1-human-gut-metagenome-genome-assembly--contig:-NODE-602-length-11839-cov-4.18058_pt1 | contig 11839 bp, 8 predicted proteins | sample MGYA00243026_ERZ508738 | MGnify/ENA primary metagenome ERZ508738 (study PRJEB26277, sample SAMN04329806) | human gut metagenome | biome: human-associated habitat | host: Homo sapiens | place: USA...
GCTCGCCCGGAGAGAGGATACATTTCATTTCTTGGTCTGTCGTACTCGGATAACAGAACGCTACCGATCCATCGAGAAGGGCTACTTCTATTCTGTTGTCGTTGCTGTACGATTTTAAATTGAATTGGGTTCCTAAAACTTCTATACTGCTTTCGTTCGATTTAATGATGAATGGTTTTTCTTTATTTTTTGCCACAGAAAAATGACCTTCTCCCGTAAAGAATATTTGCCGGAAACGGCCGATGAACTCTTCGGGGTAAATAATAGTGCTGCCGGCATTCAACCATACAGTGGTGTTATCGGGCAAAGTGATATGTTTGATGTCGCCATATCCGGCACTTTTTTCTATCCACACTATATTTTCTTCTTTTTGGTGTTGATAGAATAAGTACCCCGAAAATATAATCAGAGGGAGAATGAGGATTGCCGCAATACGTTGTATCCAGAGAAACAAGTTTGGTTTTTTAGACTTGTTTTCTTGGGGTGCGGAGCTCAGTAGTCGGGCTTTGAATTGCTCGAAAGCGGCTTGTATCTCTTCGGGAGAAGTAGATGATGTAGTATCTTCCAATTCTTCCCATAAGGAGAATAATAACTTTTTGGCTTCTTGACTGTTACCGTTCTTGAAAAACCAACGTTCGACCTTATTGCTTATTTCGGGCGTGCACCGGTCGAAAAAATAACTGGATAGTTCTTGTCTGGTTGGAGTTGGATTCTGCATAATTTTATCTTATATAATATTATACGATTGAAGGAAATTACACACGTAACGACCGTGAAAAAATTTTAATATAAATCTTTATCGGAAAGAAAATGACGATAGGAGATAACAGCTATTTATTTAATAAAGAATATAAACAGCCAGAAAAGGAAGTCTCCTAAATTTTTTTTAATGGTAGCCAATGCGAGGCTGATGTGTTTTTCTACCGTACGTTTGGATAAACCGAGGGTTTTGGCGATTTCGTCATTGCTTAAGAATTGTTCTCGGCTCATTTGGTATATTGTCCTTCGTTGCGGAGGCATGTTTTGCAACGTACGATTGACAATGGATTTTATTTCTTTGATGTTATATTCCGAATCGATTTCGTACTGTAAATTTTGTGGAGTAGACAACATTTTTTCTTGGTATCCGAGCGAATAGTGTTTTTCTCGAAAAAAGTCGTAAACTTCATTTTGTACGATGGTGAATATGTAACTGCTCAAAGTGTTGTCGGACGAGAGTTTTTCCCGATTGGACCACAACTTTAAGAATACATTTTGTGCTATTTCCTCGGCTTCGTATTGATCTTTTATCATACCGAATGCAAAGCTTTTAACCCGAGGATAATATGCGTTGAACAAAATCTCGAATGTTTTGATTTTGCCTGCACGTATCTCTTCTATTTGTTGACTGGTGATTTGCATAAAGTGATGCTGTCGAGGAGCAGCTTGTTTTATCGGCATCAAATTACGGTAAAAAATGATAGAAAAACAATATTTAAGGAATGAAAAGAATGAAGTTTTATAATTCTAAAAATCTACATAGATAAATCAATAATTACCTATGTAGATTTTTTAGAATAAATATTAATATTTATTGGTATAATTGTTTCCAACGGAGATTTTCTTTGTAGGCCGCTTGATTAAAACGTTTCCATGATTTATTTGAAGGTGAGGTCCAGCCACATTCGGCAAAAGCCGCTATACGAGGATATAATTTACGGTACATGTCCGAAGGGGTGGGTATCCATTCTCCCCACATTTGGGCTCCTATTCCGATAATTAAATCCGTTTCTTTTCCGGTGATACCCGCCAAAGGATCGAAATGGTATGCTTTTTCGAGAGAAGTGTATGCCGTGTCATAATCGAGGTAGGTATATTCGTGATAGGAGTTAACCACTTGGTATCCTTTTTTAACTGTTTGTTTGATCAAAGAAGGGTCTCCTCTCCAAAAATATACGATGGTTCCTTCTGCAAGCGATGCTCCGGAGGCTGCATCCTCAAAATCGGTGTAATCGTGTATTTTAACTCCGGTAATTTCATTCCAGCCCATCATGTGCTTTTTTTTGTTTTCCAGGTAATGGGAAATGGTATTTGTGAACCATATTTGGAGATCGGCAGGTGTTTTTATATTCTGTTCTTTCATGAAATTACGTACCTGTGCCGATTTTTTCCATTGGTCGTATTTGACTTCGTCTCCTCCGATGTGAATTGTTTCCGAGGGGAAAAGGTTACATACTTCGTCTAAAACATCTTTTATAAATTGTATGACTTTGGGATCGGCGACGTTATAAGCATGGTATTGTACTCCGAAGCGTGTAGGAACCTTGATAGATTGTTTTTCTGTTCCTAACTGGGGATAAGCTGCAATAGCCGCAGAAGCATGCCCCGGCATTTCGATTTCGGGAACGATAGTTATTTGTCGCTTGGCTGCATAGTCTATTATTTCTTTGATTTCTTCTTGTGTATAAAATCCCTCGTGTACTTTTCCATCGTAAATGTTACTGTTCCAATTCCCTATTTGGGTAGAATCTCGTTTCCCTCCGATTTTGGTCAGTAACGGATATTTTTTTATCTCGATTCGCCACCCTTGATCGTCGGTCAAATGCCAATGAAACGTATTCATTTTGAGACGAGCCATTTCGTCCAATAGCTTTTTAACTTCTTCTTTTCCTTTGAAATAACGGCCTTCGTCCAGCATGAGAGCCCGCCAGAGAAATTTAGGGCTATCGGCTATTTCGACGAACGGAATAACAAGCGTATTGTTTTGAGATGTTATTAGTTGTCTGAATGTCTGTAATCCATAGAATAGACCTTTTGTATCGGAGGCCGTAATTTTTGTTCCATAGTCGTTGGATACGAGCCGATAGCCTTCTAGGCCGATTGTATCGGGTTCTATGTCGAACGTTAAATCGGCTATCCATTTAAAATTAGTAAACTTACATTTGACACCGGTATCGGACAAGAGGTCTTCGATATAATCTTTGTCCATTCCACTTTCGGGAGATAGGTAAATCGATAAGTTTTTCCCTATCGGCCTATATTGAGTTCCGATGGCGATTTGGTTGGGGTAGGGGATTATGTGGACTGTTCCTGTAAAGGGCTGTTGTTGGCAAGACGAGAATAATAAAATGATAATCAGTAGATTGAAATTTGATAAATTTTTCATGGTACTATTGTTTTTTATTTATACGGATAATTTTTTGAACGTACGTAATCGGTTATTTTCTTTTTTGAATCGAGAACAAAAATATATTTATCTTTGTACTCTTAAAAAAGGATTGTTTATGTTGCGGTTACATACACTTTTTGTTTTTCTCTTTTTTGTATTTATTTCGGCTTATGGAGCTCAAACGTATTCTGTAAAAGGAGTGGTGACGTCTCATGCAACGGGTGAGGGATTGCCCTTTGTCAGTGTGGGTATTTGGAATACTCCGATGGGGACGATGACCGATTCTTTGGGTAATTATTTCATTGGAAATTTATCTCCGGGAATGTACCGCATACAGGTTTCTTCTGTCGGATATAAAACTTATGTCTCTCCTGAGTTTCGTATATCGTCTTATGATTATACGCTCGATATAGCGTTGGAAGAATCGCAGGTGGCTTTAAGCGAGGTAAGTGTTGTGGCCGCTCCGTTTAGAAGTTCGATAGAGAGTCCTATCGCTATGAGGGTTATCGGTGTGCAGGAGATAGAAAAAAGTCCGGGCGCAAACCGGGATATTTCGAAAGTCGTAAATTCTTTTCCCGGTGTGGCTTCGGCTGTGGGAAACGGGTACAGGAATGATTTGATGATAAGGGGTGGAGGTCCTTCGGAAAATAAGTTTTTCTTAGACGGGGTAGAGATACCTAATATCAACCATTTCAGCACACAAGGTGCATCGGGGGGGCCAGTTGGGATTATCGATGCCGATCTTATCCGTGAGGTCAATTTCTATACGGGGGCTTTTCCTGTAAGTCGAGGAAATGCTTTAAGTTCTGTATTCGATTTTAAACTTCTCGACGGTACTCCCGATAAATATACTTTTAAAGGAACCGTCGGAGCTTCGGAGTTGGCTTTGACCTCGAAAGGACATATTGGGAATAAGACGACTTATATCGTTTCAGTAAGGCAGTCTTATTTGCAACTACTGTTTTCCTTGCTCGATATGCCGTTTTTGCCCCGTTATACCGACGCTCAGTTCAAGGTAAAGACCCGTTTTTCACAGGAACATGAGCTTACGGTTTTGGGATTGGGCGCGATAGACGATATGAAGTTGAACACGGAAACGGATCCCGAAGATGAATCGAAACAATATCTGTTGAACTATTTGCCTACCATTAAACAGAATACCTATACTCTGGGTGCAGTCTATAAGCATTATTCGGGCAATCATACACAGACGGTCGTGTTGAGCCGTAGTTTTATGAATAACAGTAATATTAAGTATAGGGATAATGATGAATCTTCTACCGATAATCTGACTTTGAGGCTTAAATCGGACGAGATTGAAAATCATTTGAGGTTCGAGAACAGGTCATTGGTGGGGCTGTTTGATTTGACCGCTGGATTTAATGTCGATTATGCTGTTTATAGGAATAATACGTTTCAACGTGCATTTACCGATATCCCTAAGGAAATAAGATATAAAACGGATTTGGGTCTGTTTAAATGGGGTATCTTCGTAACTTCTGGATATAAGTCGGCCGACGATCGTTTTTCGGCTTCATTTGGATTTCGTCTCGATGCTTGTAATTATTCTTCTTTGACGGATAATCCTTTCAAGCAATTTTCTCCCCGATTGTCGCTTTCGTATAATGTGATAGGGAATTTCTTTTTGAATGGTAGCATAGGCCGGTTTTATCAGCTACCGGCATATACGACAATGGGGTATCAAGAGGATAATGTTTTGATAAATAAATCGAGATTGAAATATGTTTGTTCCGACCAAGCTGTTGTTGGAGTGGAGTATTATATCAACAAGTGGGCACGTTTGACGGTTGAAGGGTTTTATAAAAAATATACTCATTCACCGTTGTCTCTAAGGGATAGTATTCCATTGGCTTGTAAGGGGACGGACTATGGTGTGTCGGGTAATGAGGCGGCAAGTTCGACTGCACGAGGCAGAGCCTATGGTTTGGAAGTGATGCTCCGTTGGTTTGGTATGGGACGGTTTACGGCATTGGCTTCTTATACATGGTATCGTAGTCAGTTCGAGGATCCGGCAACCGGGATTTATATACCGTCGGCATGGGATTATCGTCATCTTTTTACTTTGTCCGGGACGTATAAGTTACCTAAAAATTGGGATATAGGATTGAAATTCAGGTTGATGGGAGGGGCTCCATATACTCCTTATGATGAGTATACTTCGTCTCTTGTTCCGGCGTGGGATGCCACGGCTAGACCTTATTATGATTATGACCGGTATAATACGGGACGTTTGAAGACTTTCTATGAGGCTGATATCAGAGTAGATAAGTCGTTTTATTTCAAAGGTGTGATGTTGGGATTTTATGTAGATTTACAGAATGTGCTGAATTTTAAATACGATAATCCTCCGGTATTGATAAGCACGGGAGAAAAATATGTGGATAATGACGGGACAGAACGGTATCGCATGAAATACATCGCCCAACAAAGCGGAGTGATTTTGCCGACATTGGGAATTACCGTGGAGTTTTAAGAAGCTGTTTTAATTTTTGTAGATAGATATTTTGTGCGATGATCTTAATCTGACATAAAAAACTCGATACAGCTTCGAAGTTATTTTTTTACTTGTTTCGATCTGCGGTTCTTATAGATTATGTCTGAAATTTTTTCATCGAATGATGTTCCGGTATGTTGCATGAAACGAACATGTATCGGAAGAAAATAGAGCGCTTTTTTTATTGCGTCATCGAATGGGACCGATCGTAGTCTCGCTGCATCTTTTTCTGTGGTGATGATGTATTTTTTCTCTCCTTTCAAGGCCAAAAACCGTGTCGTTATATCGTTCAGATCGTTCGAAGTAAAGTTATGATGATCGGGATAAAGTAACTTTTCTCGCAGGTCGTGAAAATGAGAGATGTATTGCAGCATGGGAGCCGGGTTGGCGATTCCGGTTACTACCATCAATCCGTCTTTTCTCGATATATCTTTTAGCGATATTTCTCCTATGGCAGTATCGGGGAATACTGCTTGCAGATGACCGTAAGAAAGAGTGGAGAAATATAGATTTTGGTAGGGAAACAGGTGTAACCAACGAGATATAATATTATATTCAATAGGTTTCATATCTATTGGACACTTGGTTACGATGACCATATTGGCTCTCGACAATTCGTGTCGAGATTCACGTAACCGTCCCGCCGGTAATAGTTTGTCGAGATGTAAAGCTCTATTGTAGTCGGTCAGTACTATCGAGGACAACGGCGTAACATAGCGATGTTGGAAAGCATCGTCGAGTAGAATCACATCGATGTCGGGTATTTGTTTTTTTAATTGTTTGATACCTCGACGGCGATTGGCATCTACCGCGACGGTTATATTGGGGTATTTTCTTTTTATCTGGTAAGGTTCGTCTCCTATTTCACGGGCGGTAGACTTGTCATCGGCCAATATGAATCCTCTGCTTTTCCGTTTGTATCCTCTGCTGAGTACGGCAATATGATATTTATGACCGAGTAATTCGATCAAGTATTCGATGTGAGGCGTTTTGCCTGTCCCTCCTACGGCAAGGTTGCCTACTGATATGACGGGTATGTCAAACTCTTCGGCCGGGAGAATGCCCCAGTCGAAGAGTTTGTTTCTAATCTCTACTCCGAGTCCATATAGCCAACTGACCGGAATGAGCCAATGGTTTATCTTAACCGATTTTCCGTACATAAGACTTAGTAGAGCTCAATGTCTTCCATACGGTATTGTACGGGATCTATATTTTGGCATTGCTCCAACGCTTTGAAATATTTATAATTTTCACCTAAATAAGAAGCGGCTATTTTTGAGCGAACATTCATTCCCAGCTCGTCCATTAATTGTTCCATAGCCGTTTTTGGTTTTGGATAAGCACTTGTTTTATATTTGTCGAGTTTGGCTTTTTGAGCAACCCATTCGATAGCAGCATCCAAATCTCCCAATTCATCGACCAGACCTATTTCGAGGGCTGTTGCACCGTCCCACACACGACCTTCGGCGATTTTTTTGATCGCCTCGATACTCATGCCACGGCCTTCGGCGCAACGAGTGGTGAATAATTCGTAGCCTCGTTCGATGTATTGTTGCATTTGCCGATGTTCATCGGTTGTCATAGCCCGGCTTACCGAGGGGAAATTACCATATTTATTGGTTTGTACGCCGTCGAATGTAAGGCCTAATTTACCAGTCAATAAACCTTTATAGTTAGGGATTAGGCCATAAATGCCGATCGAGCCTGTCAATGTAGTGGGATTTGCAAAGATACGGTCGGCATTGCAAGAGATGTAATATCCACCCGATGCGGCGACATCGCCCATCGATACGGCTACTGGTTTTCCGGCAGCTTTAATAGCTTCGATAGCAGCCCATACTTGTTCCGAACCATAAGCACTTCCACCCGGAGAATTAACCCGGAGAACAACTGCTTTTACGTTTTTATCGTTTTGTATTTTGGTTAAATCTTCGACCAACTTGGCGGTGTTCACTCCGTTGGTTTCACCCATATCGATGCCTCCCTCGGCATAGACGATAGCAATTTCGGCTTTGGCTTTATTTGGGGCTTGCTTGATCGATGCTACTTCGTTGATTGATGCGAAGATTAAATCATCGTCTTTATCTATTCCCACTTTGGCTTTCAGAAATTCGTTCATTTGAGGACGGTACATTAACGTATCGACCAATCCTTTGGCAATTAATTCTTTGGCATCGACTGTCACCAATAGAGTGTCGGCCAGATTGTTCAGCTGGTTCACCGATATGTCTCGGTCTTGCGAAAGTTGTTCGAGAAGATGATTCCAAATAGGAGTCATGTAGGCCATCGTCTGCTCGCGGTTCGCTTCACTCATTTGCGTGTTGATATAAGGTTCTACCGCCGATTTATATGTTCCTACTTTTAGGACTTGGACTTCGATACCCAATTTATCGTAAAGCCCTTTTACAAACATTATTTGACTTGCCAGCCCTCTGAAATCGATAGCTCCTACCGGATTTAGAACGACACTGTCGGCTACCGCACTCAGTAGATATTCGCGTTGTGTGTAGTCGTCGGCATAAGCATAGATGAATTTATCGCTCTCTTTGAAATCTTTCAGAGCCCGGTGTATGCGGTCGAGAGAGGCAACACCGAGGGAAGAGCCGTTAGCATCGATGTATATGCCGGCAATGTTTGGGTTTGTCTTGGCTGTTTTTATAGCTTTAATGATGTTGTCAAGACCGTCTGTTTTTTGTTGGTTCCCAAACAAAACACTCATGAAATCTTCTTGGCTACGGTCGGTAACGATACCTAAATCCAATTTCATGATAGTGTTTGGTTTCGCTGTGTATTCGGTTTCTGTCGAAACCGCCATTCCGGTTAATGCTGCGATGGACAATAAGGTTAATAATATTCCTGCAATCATTACGCCCAATACGCAGGCGAATGTCGTGGTGAAAAATTTTTTCATTGTTCCTTGTTTTTATTTATTGTTTGTTTCATTCTATTTTTACAAAGATAGATTTTTTGTGAATAAAAAGGATTGTAACTGGTTTATCTTTCATTCTTAATATGGTGCAAACATACATATAAAATTTTAATTCAAAAAGAAAATCAATAAATAATTATCGTTTTTCGATAAAATCTATATATTATACTTTACTCTTGGGTATTTATTTTGATTGATATTTATGAATTTTTATTTGTATTGTTTTGATTATTAGTGAAATATATCCTTTTTGTTGATTCTTCGATGATTGTTCCGCAGAGTGATATGTGCCGTGAGATTGGGGAAAGATAGATTTTTGGGGGTGGTGACATTTCTCTTTATATTCAAGAATCAGTATCTTCGTAATGAAAAAGAGTATAAGCACAATGATAATAAGGTTTGCAGAAGAAAAGGATATAGAGCAGATAAACAAACTTTTGGTTCAAGTGAATAGTATTCATCATCGAGGACGCCCCGATTTATTTAAATCCGGGAAGAAAAAATATACAGATGAAGAATTAAGAAAAATTATGTCCGATTGCGATACCCCGGTTTTGGTAGCGGCAGATGATAAAGATAGAGTCTTGGGATATGCGTTTTGTATTTTTCAGCAACATCGGGATAGTCATATCCTCACGGATATAAAGACTCTGTATATCGACGATTTGTGTGTCGATGAAGGCCAACGGGGCAATGGTGTGGGTAAAGTGATTTATGATGCGGTGGTTCGGTTGGCTAAGGAACAAGGGTGTTACAATGTCACTTTAAATGTGTGGTGTTGCAACGAATCGGCTATGACGTTTTATGAAAAATGTGGTTTAAAACCTCAAAAAGTAGGAATGGAGATGATTTTGTAGGTCAACCTCTGTTGTTTTTGTCTCATGAAGAAGGTTAAAGGAAGCGATTTTTTCTGCGGTGAATTATTCCCTGAATCGACTTCTGTCGAAAAAACAGAGGCTTTACCCAATACCTATGATTGGGGAGACCTTTTCGAACGACTTTCACAGTCCCGGTTCCGCAGCAAATTTCGTTTAACTACTAAGGAAATAGTGTATCTGAAAGAAAAAGGAGAGGATACGATTGCCCGTCATGCCGCCGATTTTATTCGTAAACGATTGGCTCCGGCCGTGATTCCCAACGATGGTAAACAAACTCCCATGCGCGGGCATCCTGTGTTTATAGCTCAACATGCCACCGGGTGTTGTTGCCGAGGTTGTTTCGAAAAATGGCATCGTATACCGGCCGGTCGAGAATTGACCGATGAGGAACAACATTATGCCGTGGCTGTGGTGATGGAGTGGATAAAACGACAGCTCGGAGAATAGTAAAGAACACGGTTGTAGTTTATTTCTCATTTATTTTTTGTCTGTATCGGTTTAAGGTTGTTGTGTTCGGTGGCAGCCATTATCTCTTTGAACATATATTACTATTTATTTCTAATTAAACCATTTTCAAACCTATGATTGATGCAATTAATGTCGTAACGAAAAACAGTCGACCGAAAGCTGCAGGTTCATGGAAAAAGACGATGCCTACTATCACCGTACCGACAGCGCCGATTCCTGTCCATACAGGGTAGGCCGTGCCGATAGGAATTGTCTGTATGGCTTTGGCCAGAAGTATCATACTTAGAGCCAGACAAGCTAGAAAACCTATGCCCCAAAAGTAATATTCGAGGCCTACAACTCCTTTCATTTTTCCTAAGCAAAAAGCGAAACACGATTCGAAGAATCCTGCTACAATCAAAATAATCCAGTTCGTCATAAAATCGAGAGGTTAATTTGAAAATGGTGCAAAGTTATTCTAGTCCCGCCTATTTTTACTTTACATTTGATAAGAAGTGAAATAAGTTTTTGACGATTAATGATGAATGATATCGAACGTAGTAAAAAAATCCCGATACATAACGATGTATCGGGATTCTTCGAAATATAATTAGAAAATTATTATTTAGTCACGACCAATTTGGTCACCTCGGTTTGGCTGCCGGAAACGATTCTGACGATGTAGATACCCGATGGCAGGTTCCGTACGCTTATTGTTTCCCCGTAAAAATAACGAGACTTTTCATTCCCGGATATATCGAATATGGACAAGTAGTCATATTCACCGGAAACTGTTACTGTCTCTTTTGCCGGATTGGGGTGAATCGTTCTGCCGTTTAATTGGTTTTCTTCTATTCCGCTGCCTTCTTCCACATCAAACTCTATTTCTGTCATAGGGGTCGTTACCGAAGAAAAGACAGCTTTCACACCTGCTTTATGTTTACCTTTATTCAGACCGGAGAACAGATAATTGCTCTGTTGGGTCGTGTTGATTTTTTCACCATCTAAATAGACTTCGAAAGAGATATTTTCTTTCATGTTGTTTAAATCGACTCCTTCTGGTAACTCTACTCCAATGAATATATCGTCGACCATAAAGACGAAAATATTATTGGAGACGCAGTTAATCGTTATATATTTGGCTTCGGCAGGAATGGTATATTTATATTCCGTCCAATTTCCCATCGGAACTTCTATCGGGTTTTCTCCGTTCAGCCAGATGAAATCGGTTGCGTCATTACCGGTGACCGAATATCCTACGTTCATCAACTCTTTACCATAATCTTCCGTATAACTCTTGGCATAAAACTTCAATATAAAGTCTCGATTGAAGTTCAGTTCGGGAGAAATGATAAAGTCATTGTTCGCACCCGGACGTGCAGGGAATGAAGCTAAGTATTTTTCTCCGCTACGTGGTCTGATATTGGAATCGAAAAGTGCGATGTTGGGGTCGGTAGCGTATGGGTTAAAGATCATATAGGCTTTCGGAAGAGTCGCATTGATGTAGTCTACGTCGTCGATTCCATAAGTTTCTTGACCGTCACCGTCGATATAAGTCCAGCCTATGTTTCCTGCCGAGTTGATGACAAAATCGGTATGAGTTTCAAAATCGTCGAAAAGATGTTCCGACACGTTCCATTTGAACATGCGCTCCTGTTCATTGTCGGTTTTCACCACTTCGAGATTGAACGGATTGACGATATATTCTTGTAATACGTAGCCAGATTTTTCGTAACTGTTTTCAGTGGAAAAGTCTTCGGATTCGGCTGTGTAGTTATTGAAACCTTTTAATGAAATGTTTATATCGTAAGTCCCTTTCCATATATTGGAGAAGACGATTTTACCCGAAGCATCGGTTGTACCGGTGTATATATGTTCGCTGTTTCCATCAATATTTGTCTGAACTACTTGGGCTCCTTTCG
>ENA-OURC01000603-OURC01000603.1-human-gut-metagenome-genome-assembly--contig:-NODE-603-length-11833-cov-4.68034_pt1 | contig 11833 bp, 8 predicted proteins | sample MGYA00243026_ERZ508738 | MGnify/ENA primary metagenome ERZ508738 (study PRJEB26277, sample SAMN04329806) | human gut metagenome | biome: human-associated habitat | host: Homo sapiens | place: USA...
GACTTGAGGGTGTCGCCACCGTAGGGCGAGATTTTGATTTTGAGTTCGATCGAGTCGAAAATGGGCTGGTAACCGAAGCCGGTCGTATCGGAGAGGGCTACGGCGCGGTATTGGGTCAGGAAACCTGCCGTGCGACGCCCGAAAGTTTCGTCGTGCATCACACCGAAATACCCCTCTCCCAGGTTGGAAGCCTTGAGAGAGTCGGTTTTGTAGAGTCGAGTTTCGAAATAGGGCCGCTCGGCGTCGGGTGCGAGCGCGAAAACTTTCAGACCGATCTTCATCTGCTGATCCCCCGGTTGGTAGCCTGCGCCCAGCCGGTCGTCCACTTTCGTGCAACCTGTAAAGAAGACCATGCCCGCTGCGGTGAGAACGGCGGCCAATTCGGCGGCCCGGCGTATTTTACTGGATCGAATCATAGAATCGGTTGTAGTTGTCGAAAAAGTCCTCTGCGTCGGGCGACTGGTATTCCAGGAGCGGTTTGCCGCTGTTGCGGACCAACTCGATAATTTCGGGGGTTACCGCATCGGAAGCCAGAATGATGCCGTCGGCATACTCCATAACGTAACGGCAGAGGTTTTCGTATGAAGGGGTGTCGAGGATCGACAGTTTTTTGTCTTTGACGCCTTCGTTGGCGATTTTCTCCTTCATTCCTGCATCCAGCGGTTTGTCGAAACCGTCGCCGTAGAGCGAAACGACGATTTTGACCTCCTTGAAAATCGGGTCGTCGGCGAAGACCTTTTTCAGATAGATCGGCACGATACTCGAGAACCAGCCGTGGCAGTGGACGACCGTTGGCGTCCAACGCAGTTTCTTGACCGTTTCGAGTACGCCCCGGGCGAAGAAGATGGCCCGTTCGTCGTTGTCTTCGAAATAGTTTTCGTCGGCATCCCGGAGAATGGCTTTGCGGGCGAAATAGTCGTCGTTGTCGATGAAATAGATCTGCACTCGGGCTGACGGAATCGAAGCGACCTTGATAATCAGTTGATGATCGTTGTCGTCGATGATGAGGTTCATACCCGAGAGCCGGATCACCTCATGCAGTTGATGACGCCGTTCGTTGATGCAGCCGTACCGGGGCATGAATGTGCGGATTTCATTGCCGCGCTCCTGCATCGCCTGCGAGAGCCGCCGGCACAGAAGCGCCCCTTCCGTATCCGGGACATACGGAGCCACTTCCTGACAGACGTATAGTATCCTGTTCGATGCCATTGGTTGAAATTTTTTCTTCATCTCCTGGTGCGGTGTGCTCGGAGTGCCCGCCGGTCGGAAACGATGATTTTTTAGCTTGCTCGGCGAAGAAGGCACGGGCCGGATGCAATGCGAAAAGTTGCCTTGTCGTGCTGCCGTACCTCACTTCACGAAAGTTTATCTTTCGCAAAGATAGTGAAAGATGAGAGCAATCGCGCGGGCTTGCACGCAAAAGATTGCCGAACCGCCTCCTATCTTCTGCAAAGATAGTGATTTTTCTTAAAGAATCAGCATCGCGTCGCCATAAGTTCCGAAGCGGTAGCCCTCCTCTTTGGCTATTTTGTAGGCATTCATTATCAGGTCGTAACCTCCGAATGCCGAAACCATCATCAGTTGGGTCGAGTAGGGAAGCTGGAAGTTGGTCACCATGGCGTCGGCCACCGAAAATTCGTACGGGGCGAAGATGAACTTGTTGGTCCAGCCCTCCATCGGCTTGATCATGCCGCCGGTCGAAACGGCCGTTTCGAGCGTTCGCATGACCGTCGTGCCGATCGAAACGATCTTATGTCCTTCGCGTTTGGTCTTGTTTACCGTTTCGGCCGTGGGTTCGTCCACGAAGAACTGTTCGGAGTCCATCTTGTGCTTCGAGAGGTCTTCGACATCGACCGTGCGGAAGTTGCCCAGGCCGACGTGGAGCGTGATGAACGCCTTTTCGATCCCCTTGATCTCCATACGTTTGAACAGGTGCTTGGAGAAATGCATGCCGGCCGTCGGAGCGGCTACGGCACCCTCTTTGCTGGCGAAAATGGTCTGATAGCGCTCGGCGTCTTCCGGCTCGACCTTTTCGCGCACCCACTTGGGCAGCGGGGTTTCGCCCAGTTTGAAGAGGGTTTCTTTGAACTCTTCGTAGGACCCGTCGAACAGGAACCGGAGCGTGCGGCCCCGCGAAGTGGTATTGTCGATCACCTCGGCTACCAGCAGGTCGTCGTCGCCGAAGTAGAGCTTGTTGCCGATGCGGATTTTGCGGGCCGGATCCACCAGTACGTCCCACAGGCGCAACTCGCGGTTGAGTTCGCGCAGCAGGAAGATTTCGATCTCGGCGCCCGTTTTCTCCTTGTTGCCGTACAGACGGGCGGGGAAAACCTTCGTGTCGTTGAAGATGAAGAGGTCCTTTTCGTCGAAGTATTCGATGATCTCCTTGAAAATGCGGTGTTCGATGGTGCCCTTGGCACGATTGACCACCATCAGGCGGGATTCGTCCCGGTTTTCGGCCGGGTATTTCGCCAGCAGGTCGGCGGAGAAGTCGTAACCGTATTGCGATAGTTTCATGGCTAAAAGTATTTGCGAACATTTTTTCGGTCCGTGGGCAGCGCTGCAGGCAGTTTTGCGGGTACGGAGCAAGATAAACCGTCAATTTATCTATACGAAAAATAAGTTATTTTGTTTCAGCTTTTTGCAGTTTTTCGAGAAAAAAGTTCAATTCGTGCGCCGCATCGAGCCGAAAACCTCCGCTGCGGGTGCGGCAGAGCGAGGTGAGGTGCGCACCGCTGCCGAGCGCCTGGCCGATCTCTCCGGCCAGCGAACGGATGTAGGTCCCCTTGCTGCACCGGACCCGGATGCGGATGCGGGGCAGGTCGTATTCCATGAGCTCCATTTCGTAGATGTTGATGAGCGCTTTGCGCAGTTCCACCTCTTCGCCCGCGCGGGCCAGCTCGTAGGCCCGGACGCCTTCGACCTTCTTGGCCGAATAGAGGGGCGGGGTTTGCAGCCGTTCGCCGGTGAGCGAGCGGAGTACCTCCTCGACCGCTTCGCGCGTGATATGTTCGAAGGGATAGGTCCTGTCGATGGGGTGTTCGAGGTCGAAGCTGGGGGTCGTAGCGCCCAGCATCAGGTCGGCGACGTACTCTTTCTCCTCGGCTTGCAGGGCGTCCGCCATTTTGGTCGCCTTGCCGATGCAGACCAGCAGGATGCCCGTTGCGAGCGGATCGAGTGTTCCGGCATGGCCGACCTTGATTTTCGGGTAACCGGCCCTGCGCAGGGCGAACTTGATTTTGCGGACTACGTCCGAGGAGGTCCACTCCAGCGGTTTGTCGATGACGGCGATGTAGCCCTCTTCGAAGTCGATTCCCTGTAGGTTCAGTTCGGATTGTTGCGTCATGTGCGGATTATTGGATCACGAAATAGCGGATGATGGCCAGCCCTCCGACCAGCGTACAGTAGATGGCGAACCAGTTGAGCTTTCCCCGTTTAACGATGTTTATCATGAATTTGCAGGCCAGACAGCCGACTACGAACGCAGCAGCGAATCCGGCGAGCAGGGGGGCGGTCCCGATGCTCTGGGCGGCCAGTTCTCCGCTCATCAGATCGAGAACCATTTTGCCCAGGATCGGTGCCAGCACCATCAGGAAGGAGAATTGGGCCACGCTCTCCTTGCGGTTGCCCAGGATCAGTCCCGTGGCGATCGTCGTGCCCGAGCGCGACAGACCCGGCAGTGTGGCGACTGCCTGCGCCAGACCGATGATGAAGGCGTCGCGGTAGGAGATGGTCGCCTTGTGGCGGGGTTTGGCGTAATAGGCGAAGGTCAGCAGTACGGCCGTGACCAGCAGCATGGTTCCGACCAGCAGCAGGATGCCGTGATTCGGCAGGTCTTCGACGAGCGACTGGAGAAAAGGTTCCAGCGTGAAGCCCACGATGACTACCGGGATCATCGAAAGGATGATCTTCAGCACGTAGGCCTGTTCCGCGTTGAATCGTTTGGAGAAGAGTCCCACGACCAAGCGTTTGATTTCGCTCCAGAGCACGACGATCGTGCTCAGGACCGTCGCGGCGTGCAGCGTGAGATCGAAGGTGAGTCCTCCCACTTCGGGATCGACGCCCAGCAGTTCTTTGGCCAGTTGCAGATGGCCGCTGCTCGATACGGGCAGGAATTCGGTCAGACCCTGGACGATGCCCAGGATGATAGCTTGAATGGTTTCCATTTTACAGTTCTCGGGGATATTTCGGTGTCGGGGAAGCGCGGGTTGCAACCCGGCTTCCGGCGGTCGGAGAAGTCCGGATTCAGAATCGTTTGAGAATGGCGTAAATTTCGAAGATGAAGCCGCCGATCACCAGGATCGGGGCGAGCGTGATGCGGCGCCAGGAAAACATGGCGTAGTTGAACTCGTCGGGCGAGTCGCTGCCGCCGCCGGCCATCAGGACGAAGCCCAGAATGATGACGATCAGTCCGGCGAGCAACAGGATGTAATTTTTGAGCGAGAGCGGCATCTTCGGATCGTTTTTATCGTTGATCTCCTTGAATTTTTTCATGGTACGGGGATTTTTAGTAGAGATAGATCTTGTTGGATTTCATGTTGACGAACTTGTTGACGGCGAAGAACGTGAAGCAGAGCGAGATCAGGATGCCGCCCAACACCATGCCGCCCACGATGATTCCGATTTTCATGGTTTCGGCCAGCGACATCAGTTCCGGAACCGCCTCGTTCAGTCCGTAAACGGCCGTCAGGAAGAGTGCCGATGCGATGATTCCCGACAGAATGCCTTGTGTGATGCTGCTGCCCAGGAACGGTCGCATGATGAACCATTTGGTTGCCCCTACGAGCTTCATCGTGTTAATCAGGTAGCGTTTCGAGAAGATCGCCAGCCGGATCGTGTTGTTCAGCAGGATGAGCGAGATGACGAGCAGGGCTCCGCCGAAGAGTAGCAGCACCAGCCGGATCTTCGCGATCGTGGCATGCAGCCGCTCGACGGTCTGTGCCGGATAGGAAACCCGGTCCACGCCGTCGAGTTCGGCAATTTGGGCGATGAAGGTTTCGAGCTTGTCCGGGTCCGCCGAATCGGCTGACAGGGTCAATTCGAACGAGTCGAGCAGCGGATTCTCTTCGAGGATCGCCTCGAACTCCTGTTCGAACATCTGCCGGAAATCGGTGTCGTTCAGTTTATCGTCTTTGGAGCTGTATTCCACATGGCTCACCAGCTCGTTGGCTTCGAACCGTTTGCGGAGCGATTCTTTTTGTTTTTCGTCCGCTCCGTTGCGAAGCTCGACGGTGACGGTGACGCTCTCCTGCAACGTGCGGGCCACCTGCATGGCGGCCGTCATGAGGTATCCCACCGATCCCAGCAGGAAGAGCACCAGGGCGATGCTGATGTTCGAAACGATGTAGGAATTGCGTACCTTACGCTTGAGTCTTTTGTCGTCTTTCATGGCGTAAAACGAGTATAACGGTTGCAATGATGCCTGCGAGAATCGCGAGCGACGAGGCGAGCGTCACGCCTTCGGCGACGTTCCAGCCGGGGGCGCGGAACCGCCATTCGACCGTGTGCGTACCGGCCGGGAGCTCCATTCCCCGCAGCAGGTAGTCGGCTCGGAAATAGGGAGTTTCGATGCCGTCGATATAGGCTGTCCAGCCGTCCTTGTAGTAGATCTCCGAGAAGATCGCCGTACCGGGCGCAGTGGCCGTGTATTCGTACCGGAGATAATTGGGCCGGTACTCCTCCAGACGGATTTCCCCTTCGCCGCCGATCAGGGGGCGGATATCGAACTCACGGGTGTTGATGACAGCCGCCGTTTTGGTGTCGATGCGCCCCAGTGCGTCGATTTCTTTCTGCGGAGTGTCCGCATCGACGACCTCCTGGACGAACCAGGCCGGGGCGTTGGCTGTGGCCCGCAATTCGGCGACGGGCTGTCCCGTCGGGTCGAAGCGGATGAGGTAACGCGTGTTGAGCATGTCGAGTACGCCCTCGTCCATCGACGTGAGATAACGCTCGATCAAGTCCTGGTAGCGGGCCAGTTTGGCGCCGTGGTAGCCGCCCACCGAGCGATGGAAGTAGGAGGTCGTAGCATCGTTGAAGGGGCTGACCGTGAGGTTCAGCACCCGGAATCCGGGTTCCGGGTCGCGCAGGATCGCGCGGTCGGCTTCCGTGGGCTGTATCTGCTGGCGCCGTGCGGCGACGAAGCGGCTTTGAGGCAGGTAGCGCAGGTTGACCGGCACCAGGTCGATCAGAACGATCACGCCGAGCAGCGCTATGAGCCAGCCCCGTCTGATCCGTCCCAGGGCGAAGAGCAGCACGCTGCCCGCCGCGAGGGCGATCATTACGAGCGAGCGCCAGGCATCGGAGCGCATGATCGCGGCCCGGTCGGCGGCCATGGCGTCGGCCGTCACCTCTCCCAACTCTTCGGGAGCGCCCTGTGCGATGGCTTCCTGCATACCTGCGGCTTGGAACATCTGGTAGTATTGGCGGCTCATGAAATCGGCGGCTTCCGTCCGGCCGAAGTCGAAGATCGCGCTGCCGGCCACGGCGAAGAGCAGGCAGAAACCGCCCGTGATGCCTCCGGCCCAGGCGAGGGCCCGCAGGAGTTTTCGACGCGGCACCTCTCCCCGCCAGAGGGGCATCAGAGCCAACGCCGCGAGCAGGGGAACCGTCCATTCGACCACCACGAGGGCCATCGATACGGTGCGGAACTTGTTGTAGCCGGGCAGGTATTTGAAGGCGAATTCGGTGAATCCCATGAAATTATGTCCCCAGGCCAGCAAAAGCGTCAGCAGACTGACGGCTGCGATCCACCACTTGTTGCGTCCCGATGCCAGCAGGAGTCCCAGCAGAGCCAGGAACAGGGCGGCGGCGCCCAGGTAGGTCGGTCCGGCAGTGTAGGGCTGCTGCCCCCAGTAGGCGGGCAGTTGCTCCGCGATACCCTCCAGCCCGTACGGTTTCAAGGCCTCGGCTACCTTGCCGTCGCGTGTGAACGCCCGACCCGAATCGCCGCCCATGAAGTCGGGAATCAACAGGTTCCAGCTTTCGGCGCGTCCGTAGCTCCAGGCCGTAGCGTAATCGAGTGCCAACCCTTCCTGGGAGGTTTCCTCGCCGGCGGCGAGTTCCGAACCGCCGCGGATGGTCTGTTTCGAGTGGTGCATCGTGTACCACAGAGGAGCGAAGTTCGAGCCGACGGCCAGAATGCCTGCGGCCAGCAGTACCGCCGTGCGGCGGACGAACGAAGGCAGGTGCTTTTTTCGGAAGGCGACGATTCCTTCGCTGATCCACAGCGCGGCCATGGCCAGCAGGAAATAGTAGGTGATCTGCGGATGGTTGGCGCCGATTTCGAGCGAGGCGAAGAGGGCCGTAAGCGCTCCGCCGAGCCACATGTTACCCCGCAGCGTAAGCCATGCGCCGCCCATCATCAGGGGGGCATATACCAGTGCCCACATTTTGGTCACGTGACCCGCGCCGATGATGAGGAAAAAGTAGGTCGAAAGGCCGTACATGAGCGACGGAATGATGCCGACCCAGGGATTCACCCCGACGATCGGGAGCATCAGCCACATGGAAACCATGGCGAAGAAGACGAAGGCTGCGGGAGTATTTATAATTTTAACGATCTGTCCTGCCGTGTTTTTGACTAGCTGTGCCGGGTAGGCTACATTGATCAGGTAGGCGGGCATGCCGCCGAACATCCGCCCCGCCCACTGGGGATCTTCGCCCGTTTGGGCGCGGTTGTCCCAGATCTCCTTGGCCATGCCTTCGTATTGCTGCACGTCGTGCTGTGGCAGCACTTCGCCGCGAAACTGGGGGGCGAAATAGAGGGCGCTGACGATGAAGAAGAGCAGCAGGGCCGCGCCCGTCGGCAGCACTTTCGGGAGAATCTCTTTGAAGCGGGTCATCTGGAATGTTTTTGTCGATTGCCAAAGGTACGAAAAAACATTGAGTTTCCTCCCCGACTCAGCGAAAAATCACTACCTTTGCACGGATTGATCCCAGGCTCGGGGCGGTTGTATTCCGGCGGGGAGACAATCGCTCTGTATTCGGCTAACCTTTTTTCGACGTAAACAAAAGTTCGGTTATGGTAACACTCGATATGATCCGCAAGCCGGTAGAGGGTGATCTGGAGGCCTTCGAGCAGTTCATCCGGCAAAAATTCACGGCGGACGGCACGTTGCTCTCCGAGATGCTCGATTATGCGCTCTCGGCGCGGGGCAAGGGGATTCGTCCGATGACGGTGCTGCTGTCTGCGGCGCTCAACGCTCCGGCGGGGCAGCGCAGCGGCGGTCTGCGCGCACTGCTCGCAGCCACGTTGGTCGAGATGATCCACGTGGCCTCGCTCATCCACGACGATGTGATCGACGAATCGGACATGCGCCGGGGCCGGGCTTCGGTCAATGCCCGCTGGCAGTCGCGCAATGCGGTCGTAGTCGGAGATTACATCCTGGCCAAAAACATGGACCTCGGCCTCAAGAGCGGCCAGTTCGACCTGGTGACTCACGTTTGCGGTGCCATCGCCACGCTCTGCGAGGGAGAGATTCTGCAAAACGACAAGGCGAACCGGCAGGAGATGACGCGGGCGTCGTACCTGGATATCATCTACAAGAAAACCGCCTGCCTGATCGGGGTGAGCGCTTCGGCCGGAGCGCTGGCCGTCGGTGCGTCCCGTGAAAAACAGGCGCTCATGCGCAAGTTCGGCGAGTCGATAGGCATGGCGTTCCAGATTCAGGACGACATTCTGGACTATACCCGCACGGCCCGTACGGGCAAGCCCTCCAACAACGACTTGCGCGAACACAAGGTGACCCTGCCGCTGCTCACGGTGCTCGAGTCCGTCGGCGAGGAGCGCCGCAGGGAGTTGCTGGCCCGGCTGGCCCGTTGCCACGAGGAGGATGAGTCGGTCGAATATTTGCAGCACATCGTCGAGAACGAGGGCGGTATGGAAAAGGCGGCCCGCGTCATGCAGGAATACCTCACGCGGGCGATGTCCGTGCTCTCCGAATACGAACCTTCCGAATACCGCGACGCATTGGCCAACCTCTGTGTCTATGTCGGTGAGCGGGACCGGTAGGGAAGCGGTTGCCCGTGCAGCTTGGTTCCGGGTTCCTCGTGCGAATTTTTGACCTGTTGTCTGGATTTTCTGCGGCTCGGCTCGGATTTCCGGGCGGGAGTGCGGATTGTCCGATCGGCGGAGGTCCGTTGTAAATTTCCGGACATGGGACCCGAACAGGTGTATGGCGGTGTGTCCGAATGACACACAACGGTAGTTATTATCGGGATACGGGTTAAGTCATTTGCCATAGTAAAAGACTGTCACCCTTACCCTCAATGCCTTGCCTTGCATCCATTCCGACACCCTTTAGGATCGTGCCTGAAATTTTCATTTCAACACACTCTTTTTTATGACAGGATACACTTGCAGGTCGAGGGTGGTTTTCTGCGGGCTGTTTTGTATCTTTTTTTACTGCTTTTTATGATGCGCTGGCGGGTTGCCGACCCGTCGGATGCGACGAAGAAGCCGCCTGATAAAGGCGGCTTTCTCTTTTCGGGGCGTTTTCAGTTATTGACGCGGTAGGCTTTCTGCACGCCTTTGATCCGCAGGATCGAGTGGATCAGCATATCGACCATGCCCGTACCGGGCACTTCGACGTGGATCACGCCCGAGAGCAGGCCGCCGCCCGGCGACAGGTTCATCGAGCGGATGCTCAACTTCAGGTCGCGGTTGATTACTTCGGCGATGTGGTTGATCATCCCCGTCGTGTCGCTGGCCACCACGCGGATCGACACCCGGAACGCGCCCTGCGCTTCGTCGCGCCAGCGGGCTTCGAGTACCCGGTAGGGGTAGTTTCTGCGGAGACGCTGTGCGTTGGGGCAGTCCGTACGGTGGATCGTGATGCCGGCACCTACGGTGATGAAGCCGAAGATTTCGTCGCCGTGGATCGGATTGCAGCATTTGGCCAGTTTGTAGTCGAGCTGTCCGATCTTTTCGTCGATGATGAGTGCGTCGCCGCTGCTCTGGGTCGAAACTTTTTCGGCTTTGCGTCGTTTTTCGGACTCGATGGCTGCTGCTGCGGCCCGGCGCTCTTCCTCCGCTTCGCCCGACAGATGGGCCTGAAGCAGCTCCTTGATCTGCATGAGGTCGATCTTTTCGGTGCCGATCGAGGCGTAAAGTTCCGTTCCCGTGCGGAGTTTGAAGTGCTTGCAGAGGATGCCGACCCCTTCATCGACGGTCAGGGGCAGTTTCCAGTTCTTGAGTTTGCGTTCCAATTCTTCCCGTCCCAGACGGGCGTTCTTGGTGTGCTCCTCGCGCAGCGAGGCCTTGATCCGGGTGCGGGCCTTCGACGTGGTGACGAACCCCAGCCAGTCGGCTTTGGGCTTCTGATTCTTCTGCGTCAGCACTTCGACGATGTCTCCGTTGTGGAGTACGTCGCGGATCGCCGCCGGACGGTTATTGACCTTGCCGCCCGAGCAGGTGAGCCCCAGCGAGGTGTGGATGTCGAAGGCGAAATCCAGCACCGTGGCTCCTTCGGGCAGCTTGCGCAGGTCGCCGCCGGGGGTGAAGACGAAAATTTCGCCCGAGGAGGGCTTGGCGTCGAAGTTCTGGGCCAGCGGACGGGTCTTGTCTTCCATTAGCTCCCGGAGTTGTTTCATCCACATTTCGCTCCCGTCCGATCCCGCGTTTACGCCTTTGTAGCGCCAGTGGGCCGCGATGCCCCGCTCCGCCACGGCGTCCATCCGCTCGGTGCGGATCTGGATTTCGACCCACCGTCCCTCTTTGGTGGCGACGGTGGTGTGGAGCGATTCGTAGCCGTTGGATTTGGGGATGGAGATCCAGTCGCGCATCCGCTCGGGATTGGGCGTGTAGAAATCCGTGACGATCGAATAGACCGTCCAGCATTGCTGCTTCTCCTCTTCGAGCGGACAGTCCAGGATGATACGGATGGCGAAGATGTCATATACCCCCTCGAACGGGACGTGCTGCTTGCGCATCTTGTTCCAGATCGAGAAGATCGACTTGGTGCGGCTCTTGACGTGATAGCGCAGCCCCGCCTGGTCGAGCCGCTGCGTGATGGGTTCGAGGACGCGGGCGATGAAGGCCCGGCGTTCGCTTTCGGTCTCGGCCAGTTTGTCGGCGATATGCTGGTAGTCCTGGGGTTCGAGATAGCGCAGGGCGATGTCTTCGAGTTCGCTCTTGATGTTGTATAGACCCAGTTTGTGGGCGATTTGGGCGTAGAGGTTGAGGCTCTCCCAGCTCTTCTTGCGCCACTTTTCGCGGGGGAAAATTTCGAGGCGGCGCATCACCTCGAGCCGGTCGGCCAGCTTGATCAGGATCACGCGCGGATCTTCCGAATAGGAGACGATCAGCTCGCGGAAATTTTCCGCCTGCTCCCGGGAGGCTTTCAGGCGAATATCGGAGATGTGGCTCAGACTTACGGTCATGCCGAGCACCTCCTTGCCGAAGCGGTCCCGGATCTCGTCCGTCAGCCGCAGGAATGTCTCTTCGTCCTGCCGACTGGCTGTGCGGACTACGTCGTGGAGAATGGCGGCCACGACCGAGTCGCCTCCCAGCCCGATCTCCTCCAGCCCGATCCGCGCTACTTCGGCGGCGTGGTCCAGCATCGGCGAGCCGTCGTGTCGTACCTGCGAAGCGGTATGTTCGGCAGCATATTCCAGGGCGCGGTCGGCTGCGGCCGCCTCGTCGGGCGAGAGCGTTCGGCGGATCGCGCTGCGCAGCTTGTCATAACGGGTCAAATCCATTTTCCGGAAAGTTTTACTGTTTTTCAAAAGTAGCGAAAATCTTCGGCATCGCAAAGCGCCGTCGGGGATTTCACGGAATAATCTTGTGCAAAAACCGATGCAGTTGTATAGAAAACGTATCTTTGTAGAACAGAAT
>ENA-OURC01000609-OURC01000609.1-human-gut-metagenome-genome-assembly--contig:-NODE-609-length-11709-cov-4.36194_pt1 | contig 11709 bp, 10 predicted proteins | sample MGYA00243026_ERZ508738 | MGnify/ENA primary metagenome ERZ508738 (study PRJEB26277, sample SAMN04329806) | human gut metagenome | biome: human-associated habitat | host: Homo sapiens | place: USA...
GAGTCGCTGACCCGGAGCGGCCGTGGTCCGAAAAGCGCTTCGGCTTCCGCAGCGGACATACCTGTAAACAAGTCGGCCTTGCTGCGGACGAGTACGATCGGAATATGACGGGCTTCGAGGAGCCGGAACCATTCGATTTCGTCGTTCTGCGGCACGGCTCCGGAGAGGAGCAAGACGGCCAGGTCGGTCTTGTCCAGCATCTTGCGGCTTTGCTGCACACGCAGCGCTCCGAGGTCGCCTTCGTCGTCGAACCCCGGCGTGTCGATCAGTACGCAAGGTCCCAGCCCGTGTATCTCCATCGTCTTGAGTACGGGGTCGGTCGTCGTGCCCGGCGTCGCGGAAACGACGGCGCTCTGTTGGCCCGTGAGGGCGTTGATCAGCGACGACTTGCCGCTGTTGCGCCGCCCGTAGAAAGCGATATGCAGCCGTTCGGCGCGGGGAGTTTGCTCGTTCATCGTGCGAAAATTTTTAGAAACGGAAGTCCCGTTTACCCTCGGCGATCGCTGCGAGATTCTTCTCCGTGATGCGGCGCACACGTTCGTTGAGGAGCATCGGAACCTCCTTCGAAATCATCTTTTCACCCAACGACCGGGTTTCGGGCGATGCGTAGTCTTCGAGGTACTCCTTGAGGGTCATCAGGGCGTTGGGCGTGCAGCAGTCGGCGATCTTTCCGGTTTTCACCAGCGACATGAAGCGGTCGCCCGTGCGGCCTTCGCGGTAGCAGGCCGTGCAGAAGCTCGGCACGTAGCCCAGTTCCAGCAGCCAGCGCACCACTTCGTCCAGCGTACGGTGGTCGCTCACGTCGAATTGTGCGGAATCTTGCTCGGCATGCGTCGTTTCGGCGTAGCCGCCGACGCTGGTGCGCGAGCCGCCGCTGATCTGTGAAATGCCGATTTCCAGCACCTGTTCGCGCGAGCGCTGCGATTCGCGGGTCGAGATAATCATGCCAGTATAGGGGACGGCGATGCGGATCACGGCTACGATCTTGCGGAAGATCTCGTCCGAAATGGCATCCGGGAAGTCCTTGGTGTCGATGTCGTCCGCCGGGCAGATGCGGGGTACGCTGATGGTGTGGGGGCCGACGCCGAAGCGGGCTTCGAGGTGCTCGGCGTGCATGAGCAGTCCCGTGAAATCGTACCGGTAGGTGTTCAGACCGAACAGTACACCGATGCCTACGTCGTCGATGCCGCCTTCCATCGCGCGGTCCATCGCTTCGGTGTGGTAGGCGTAGTCGCTCTTCGGACCGGTGGGGTGGAGCGCTTCGTAAGCGGTTTTGTTGTAGGTCTCCTGAAAGAGAATGTAGGTGCCGATGCCTGCATCGCGCAGCTTGCGGTAGCCGCGATATTCACGTTCACGCGGCGAATCGCTCCGTTCTTGTGATGTACGGAGTAGATGGTCTTGATTGATTCGAGAATGTACTCGATCGGATTGTTGCGCGGATCTTCGCCCGCCTCCAGCGCTAAACGCTTGTGACCCATATCCTGCAGGGCGATTACCTCGCGGCGGATTTCCTCCTGGGTGAGCTTGCGGCGCGGAATGGTTTTGTTTTTCTGGTGGTACGGGCAATATACGCAGCCGTTGATGCAGTAGTTCGACAGATAGAGCGGCGCGAACATTACGATACGGTTGCCGTAGATTTTCTCCTTGATCTGTTTGGCCAGCGTGAACATGCGTTGGTTCAGGTCTTCGAGTTCGCACTCGAGCAGCACGGCCGCTTCGCGGTGCGTGACCCCTTTGCCTTCGGCCGCTTTTTGCAGGATCGCCTCGATCAGGGGGCGGTTCGCACGATTTTCGCGGGCGTAAGCCAGCGTTTCGACGATTTCTCCGTCATGGATGAACTCCTCCGCCTTGGAGGATGCGACTTGGTACATATCTTTGTGTTTTTATAAGCTATTCTTGATAATCTCCCCGGCTCCACGAGATGTGGCGGCCGATTTCGTTGAGCTCCCGCTCCAGAGCGGCCAATCCTTCGGCAGCTTCGGCACCGAAGGCGGCCTTGCCGTCGTAGAGGTTGTATTTCGACCGTTCGTCCGGCGGCGAAAGGTTGGGCATCACCACGTTGGCACCGGCCAAAATACCCCGCATCCGGCCGTCGCCCGAGAGGGTGGCGAGCGCGGTGGTCGAAGGGATCAGTGCTGCGGGACGCATCAGCCGCAGAATCGACAGCAGGGTGAGCGTTCGTTCGACGCTTCCGGCCGGTTCGTGGCCGAAGGGGGTGTCGCGGTGCGGGATGAAAGGTCCGATACCGATCATCTGGGGTTCGAACTCCCGGATGAAAAGCAGATCCCGGACCAGATCGTCCACCGTTTGTCCCGGGCTGCCGACCATGATGCCCGTACCGGTCTGGTAGCCGATCTTTTTGAGGGTGTGCAGGCATTCGATGCGGTGATCGAGGGACATCCGGACGGGATGGAGCCAACGATAGTGATCGGGAGTGATCGTTTCATGCCGCAGCAGGTAACGGTTCGCGCCCGCTTCGAACAACGCCCGGTAGGAGGCTTCTGTCCGTTCCCCCAGCGAGAGGGTGATGGCGCAGTCGGGCCAGCGGCGACGCATCTCCCGGATCAATCCGGTCAGCAGTTCGTCGTTCAGAGCCGGGTCTTCTCCGCTCTGAAGTACGAATGTCCGGAATCCCAGCCGGTAGCCCTCTTCGCAGCAGGCCAGTACGGTTTCCGGGGTCAGACGGTAGCGTTCTGCCAGACGATTGCTGCGTCGAATGCCGCAGTAGCGGCAGTCGTTGCGGCAGTAATTGCTGATTTCGATCAGCCCCCGAACGAAAACTCCGTTTCCGAAATGCACACGGGCGACCTCGCGGGCCGCCCTGTGCAGGTATTCTCTCTCTTCGGGGGACGCATCGGTCAGCAGAAGGCGCAACTCTTCCGGGGAAAGGGTGCGGTTGCGTTTCAACTGATCGACGAGCTCTTTCATAGCCCCGTCGGATTTAGCGTTTAGCCAGTTCCTTCGCGAATTGCCGTTTACCGGCATCGTGCAGGTTGTGGGTGCTGGGACCCGTGATACATCCGCCTTCGCAGGCCATGACCTCGATGAACTTGGCCGGGGCTTTGCCCGATTTGGCATAGGCGCGGAGCAGGGATACGTTTTTCTTGTTCAGGTTGGAGACCTGGATGCCTTCGACCTGCGGCCGGTTGTTGTCCGCCAGGAAGAGCTGTACGGCGCCCATCACGCCTCCGGCCTGTGCGAAGCCGTGGGCGGCCCGGGTCGAAACGAACGGAATGGGGAACGGATCGGTGGTTTCGACTTCGATACCCAGACCGTCGAAAATGGAGTTGATCTCCTCGAAGGTCATCACGAAATCGACGCATTCGTCGCGGCGTGCCTCCTTGCGTTTGGCTACGCACGGGCCGATGAAGACCACTTGCGCGTCGGGGTGTTTCTCCTTGGCGATCCGTGCGGCGTAATACATCGGCGATCCGGTGCTCGAAATGAAGGGCTTCATCTCGGGGATATGCTTGTTGGCCAGTTCGACCCACGAAGGACAGCAGGAGGTGGTCATGAACGCCTGTCCCTCCTCGATTTTCTCTTCGAGTTCCGCACCTTCATTGCGGATGGTTTCCATGGCGCCCTGCGCTACTTCGATCACGTCCTCGAAGCCGATGGCCTTGATCGCGCCATATACTTTTTCCGTGGGGGCGTTGTATTGTCCGAGAATGGCCGGAGCGACGACGGCGACCATCTTTTCTCCTTCGCGCAGACGCTGCAGCACGTCGAACACCTGCGAAATTTCGAAGATCGCTCCGAACGGACAACTGTTGATGCACTTGCCGCAGTAGATGCATTTGCTCTCATCGATATGCTCCACGCCGCGTTCGTCCTTGGTAATCGCCTTTACGGGGCAGGCCTCTTCGCACGGTACGGGCATATAGACGATGGCATGGTAGGGGCAGTTGCTGTGGCAGATGCCGCAACTGATGCAGAGATCGTGGTTGATGACCGCTTTGCCGGCACGATTGAATTCGATGGCGTTTTTCGGGCAGTTGGTGGCACAGGCCCGGGCCACGCAACCTTTGCAGAGGTTGGTGATCTCGTAGTTGGTCTGCACGCACGACGAGCAGGCTTCGTCGATTACGCAGAGAATATTGTCTTTCTGCTGCTGCCCTTTGCGCTCCAGGGCTTTGCGGGCATATTCGGACAGCGGGGTGAGTTCGTCGGTTTCGTCGGACATGTCGAAACCCATCAGCGGGAAAGATTTGTATTTCCACACGGCGCGCTCCTTGTGTACGCAGCAGCGACCCAAAACCCGTGAGGTACGGGGACTCAATTCGATCGGCAAGCGGTCGATTCGCTCGACGAGCTGGTTGTCTTTCCACAATTTGATGAGATTGGTCAGCAACTTGTGTCTGACAATCATTACGTTATTGGTAAGAGGCATGTCGGAATAATAGAATGTTAAACGAAATTTCCGTCGCAAAGATAGGTTATTACCCGTATGTTCACAAACAAATAAGTATAAAAAAGAGAGTAAATATTATTTTCGGATAATTTTGATTTTCAAATTTTATATAATATATTGCAATACACATGAACGGCATTTATGTTTTGACCATCTAATCCTAAATATTATGCTTATGAAAAAATTATTACTATATATTTTAATTGGTGGTATCTTGTTAATCGGCACTTATGGTTGTGCTAATTATGAAGAAGATTTGTTGGACGAAATTTCGCCGAAACAAATGTTAGCTACTGTTACGACCGAAATTGAGTTGGCGGATGCGGTGTATCATAGAGACACAGTCTTGGATCCGGCCGCAGAATGATCCGTACAGGCTTGAGAACTTTCAGCAGGCGTACGACAATATAGTATCGGGTGAATCGAAAATTGTCAGGGCATCTGATGAGTTTGCAGCAAGCGCGCGGAGTGTGCGAAAAGAATTCTCAGCAACTGCCAAAACGCAGTTGAAACTGAAAGCTACCCACTATGCCTTGAAAATTTTTCCAAAAACGGAAGAGGAACAACGAAGCCTTGAACTGGACGAGCAGATCAAGATCGCGTATACGCCTTTCAATTATACGTCATTACCTGATGAGGCGACCCAGAGTCTTGTGTTTTCGAAATCCCGGACACAGTTTTGCGAGGAAGATGAGGAGAGGCGTTATTCTGTGACTTACGAGGGCGGTATGATTAAGGATGGACCAGTGGAGCCTGTGACAATTATATTGCCTGTATTATATGCCGTTTGGCCTGTCGAAAAAACGTTCCCTGTTGAAATGGATTTTGAAATCCTTTATGAAGTTTTCCTCCCTAAATATATTACTCTTGGTGAGAATGGATTGAGTGCGGAGGCAATACAAATTTTGGAGCAAGAAGCCATTGCTTTGGCTTTAGATGAAGAGAGACATTTACCAGGTGGATTCCCGCGCGGAAAAGTACTATGTTACGATACTCATTTAAAGCGTTATGTACCGCTAGAGAATCTAAAAATCCGTTTTACACTGGGTTCGAATATTGAGGAGGTTTATACAGACAAAACTGGATATTATGCTATCAACAATAAATTGATCGACAACCAGGCAACGGTAAGTTTTGTTTTTCAGCACGAAAAATGGACGATTGTCAAGGGTTCTGAGGAAGGAGGACGGATAGAGGAAATAAAGGGAATTTATGGAGAATTAAGAAGTGGTAAAGATTTGAACTTTAATATTAACTCTTCTTCGGCTCCGGATCCCCGCTACGAAATTCATCGTGCAGTCAATTTTTATCATTATGGCGAACACGATTTTATAATTTCTACTTTTGTTAATAACAGAATATCAATAGTTGCATTAGCCGTTGATCCTGGTGGGTGGCAAGGCCGATTTAATTATTGGCCGACTTCTGTGGGGAGAATGCCTTTTATACAAGTTGGCAATTGTAACAGGAATAATCATCCGAGACTAATAGGAACCACTTTGCATGAATTGGGACATTATTGTCAATTTCATTTGCGTGGCGGCACATTCAGTGCGTACGATGGTACTTGGAATATATTGCTCGAAAGTTATGCTTCTTATGCCGGATGGCATATGGGAGAAGCATATTATTTAAATCAGGGTTGGAAAAAAACATCTCTAAACTCGGATATAACAGGTCAAGCAAGGCAAGAATGGGATTATCAAAATACAACCAATAATTATTATACTCCTTTGTTTGTCGATTTGGTGGATGATTACAACCAGGGTGTTGGCTATCCTTCTCGCTGCTACGATCAAATTAAGATGCCTCAATTCGTGGTGAATTTGTTTGGAGCCTATAGAACCTGGAATGATTTTGAAAGTGCACTTCGTAAGTATACAGGGTCATATTTTACAGAAAATCAAATAAATGAATTTCTTTTTTACGAGCGTAGCTGGCTTCAACGTAACGGTTATATATAAAAATGGGTTTATGAGGAAATTCTTATTTTTTGCGTTGTCGGCGATATTTACCGCAGGGACTCCGGCAGGTTGCAATACCGATTACAATGCAATCAGTTATTTTGTGTGGGTCAACGACAGCGATCATAAGATCACTCTTTTCGTAGAATCCGATTTAGGGTGTGAGTTCAAAAATGAAGTGATACTGCCTGGAGAAAGTTTTACTGCGATGGATAATGGTATGGGTGTTTGCCCCGTTCCTTCAAGTTACATTTGGAAAATGACGATTATTTTCGACGATGGGAGGCTTGGATTCACTTATGGTGTCCGTTATTACCAGGACGACGGTCGGTCGTACCCTCCGAATTACGACGCACATTACGACCCTTCGATCGATGATAATTATGTATTCGAGGATTTGAGGGGTAACGGTCGTCAACCTAAAGAGCGTTGGACTTATGTCTTCACCAATGCCGATTACGATGCGGCGGAGGCGATGGTCCCGTTCGAGTAAATAGTTTGTGGCTCTGAAAAACGAACGCCTCCCGAATCTGAAATTCGGGAGGCGTTCGTTCGATGGCGGCCTGTCTTTTGGCTCTAACGATCCAGCTCTTGGAAGAAGCTCTGGAAATCGGCCATGAAAACGTCCTTGCCCCGCAGTACTTCCCGCTTGGCGAGCAGCTCCGAAAGGCGGATGTAGCCGATCACGTAATTGCCGTCCTCGCCCCGATATTGCTCGGTGATGCGGTCGAAGTGGAGGATTTTCAGTACGTCGGTTTCCGTGTATCGCACATAAACTTTCAGCTCCACGTCGGTCGTGTACTCCGGACGGTCGAGGTAGTGCTGTTTCTTGTATTCGTACCGGTAGTCGTGCTGACGGGCCATGATGTCGCTCAGGATCGACGAGGCGGTAGGCAGGCTGCCGGCGCCCTTGCCGAACATGAACTGGCGGTCGTAGCATTCGCCCCGGATCACCACGCCGTTGTATTCGTCATCGACGCTGTAGATGTATTTGCCGGGGGTGACGAATTCGGGCATGACGAACATCGTGAACTTCCGGTCGCTGACCTTGACCACTTGGGCGACCAGTTTGATCTTGACCCCTTTTTCGCGGGCGTACCGGATGTCCGAGTCGTGGATAGTCGAGATGCCGTAGGTGAAGATCCGGTCGGGATGGACATACACTCCGAGCGCGTGAACGGTAATGATGACTAATTTGAAGAGCGAGTCGTAGCCTTCGATGTCGAACGAAGGATCGCTCTCGGCGAATCCCAATGCCTGGGCCTGGGCCAGCGCCGCGTCGTAGGACTCCTGGTGGTCGAACACCCGCGAAAGGATGTAGTTGGACGAACCGTTCAGGATGCCTTTGACTTCGAGCAGCAGGTCGTTGTCGTAGTACTCCTCGAGGTTGCGGATCACGGGGATCGAGCCGCACGACGAGGCGTCGTACAGCAGTGCCACATTGTGTTTCTTTTGCAGGTCGATCAGCTCCGGCAGGTGGCGGGCGAGCATGGCCTTGTTGCCCGAAACGACGGGGATGCCTTTCTGGAGGGCCGCCTTGACGATTTTGTAGGAGGCCGCCGCATCGTCGATCACCTCCACGATCAGGTCGATCTCCGGATTGGAGAGGATCACTTCCGGATCGGTCGTGAAATAGGACGCGTCGATGCTGCGGGGTTTGTTCGACCGCACGCAGATCTTGACGATTTCCGCATGGGCGTTGCGGGATTTGCTGAGTACCTGGAAGATGCCTTGTCCGACTACGCCGAAGCCGAAAAGGCCGATTTTGATCTTATTCATGGGTTGGATGGATGAAAGGGTTGAGGATTCGGTTCAGTTGTTCGTGCTCGACCAGAAACCCGTCGTGTCCGAACGGGGAGTCGATCTGATGGTAGGTGCTGCGCGGCAGCATCCGGTGCAGCGCCTGCATTTCGGGCACGGTGAAGATGATATCGGTCGAAATGCCGACGACCAGACATTCGGCCGTGATTCGTTGCAGCGCCGCTGCCACGCCTCCGCGCTGGTAGCCGACGTCGTGCGTGTCGAAAGCGTTGAGGATCTTGTAATAGGAGTAGGCATTATAACGCCGGCAGAGCTTTTCTCCTTGGTACTGCTGGTAGGTGCAGGCCCGGTGAGAGGAGAAGTCGTCGCTCTCGTCCTGCTGCGAGAGGTCGTAGCCTTCCGGCCCCCGGTAAGAGAGCAGCCCGATAGCCCTCGCCGCCGCGAGTCCCTTCATGCCGGCGGTGGCGTAAGGTTCCCCGAAGGTCGAGTCGGCTTCGATGGCCATGCGCTGCGTTTCGTCGATGGCGATGCTCCAGGGCGACGCTTTGGCAGCCGTGGCGATCAGGACCAGCTTGCCGATCCGCTCGGGCTCCTGGACGGCCCATTCGACCGCCTGAAAGCCGCCGACGGAGCTGCCGACCAAGGTGTGGATGCGGTGGATGCCCAGAATGTCGGCCAGCAGCCGGTGCGCCCGTACCATGTCGCGGATCGTCAGTTCGGGGAAATCTTTGTAATAGGGGCGTCCGGTCGCCGGATTGACGTGCAGCGGCCCGGTCGTGCCGTAGTGCGAGCCGAGTATGTTGGCGCAGATGATGAAATGCTCGGCGGGGTCGAGGAATTTGCCCGCTTCGACCGTGTGCGGCCACCATGAGGCCACGTCCGAATCGGCGGTCAGGGCGTGGCAGACCCAGATGACATTGTCGTGGGCTGCATTCAGTTTCCCGTAGGTGCTGAATGCGATCGTCAGTTCGGGCAGAATGCCTCCCCGCTCCAATTCGAAAGGTTGGTTATGACGGTATATATTCATTGTGTTTACAGTCGTTTTAATGCGTTGCCGATCTCTTCTTTCAGGTCGTCGATGTGTTCGATGCCCAGCGAGAAGCGCAGCATGTTGGGATAAACGCCCGAAGCGACCAGTTCGCGTTCGTTGAGCTGGGAGTGCGTCGTCGAAGCGGGGTGTACCAAGAGACTCCGGGTGTCGCCCACGTTGGCCAGGTGGCTGATGATCTCCAGGTGGTTGAGCAGCGAGGAGGCTTGTTCGGCCGATCCTTTGACGCGGAAGGTCAGTACGCCGCCGAAACCGTTGGTCAGATACTTCTTGGCCAAATCGTGGAACGGGCTACTCTTCAAACCGGGGTAGTTTACGCTCTCGATCTTGGGGTGCTTCTCGAGCCACTGAGCCATTTCGAGTGCATTGTCCACCGATCGCTGTACGCGCAACGAGAGGGTTTCGAGTCCTTGCAGCAGCAGGAAGGAGTTGAACGGACTCTGGCAGGCACCCGTGTCGCGGAGCACTTCGCACCGTGCCCGTACGGCGAAAGCCTGGTCGCCGCAGTTTTCCCAGAAGTTGAATCCGTGATACCCTTCCGAGGGTTCGCTGATCAAGGGGTAGCGGCCGTTGCCCCAATCGAAGTTGCCGCCGTCGATAGCCACGCCACCCATGCTGTTGCCGTGACCTCCGATCCATTTGGTCGCTGCGTGCAGCACGACATTGGCGCCCCATTTGATCGGCTGGCAAAGGTAGCCGCCGGCTCCGAACGTATTGTCGGCGATGACCGCGATGCCGTGTTTGCGGCCGATTTCGGCGATCACCTCGAAATCGGGGATATTGAAGGCCGGGTTGCCGATCGTTTCGATGTAGATGGCCCGCGTACGGTCGTCGATGAGTGCCGAGATGCTCTTCGGGTCGTCCCCTTGTGCGAAACGGACCTCGATGCCGAGTCGGCGGAGCGTGTATTTGAACTGGTTGGTCGTTCCGCCGTAGAGGTAGGAGGTGCTTACGATATTATCGCCGGCCTGGGCGATGTTCGTGATGGCGAGCATTTGGGCGGCCATGCCCGATGCCGTGGCAACGGCTCCGGTACCTCCTTCGAGGGCGGCGATGCGCTCTTCGAAAACGGCGGTCGTGGGGTTGTTCAGGCGGGTGTAGATGTACCCCGGTTCCGTGAGGGCGAAAACGGCGGCGCTCTTTTCCGCACTTTCGAAGGTGTAGGCCACCGTCTGGTGGATGGGGACGGCGCACGATCCGGTCGCGGGATCGGCCTGTTGGCCTGCATGTACTTGCAGGGTTTCGAAACGGAGATTCTGTTTTTTCATGGTTTTGAAAGTTGATTTATGTTTTCGGGATTGTTACAAACAAAAAAATCCGGCGGAACCAGCCGGATTTAAGAGTTACACGTACGACGTATCTTACACCAGGCATTTACACCTGCGCATCGACATCATCATACCCATCATCGAAACCGAAAGTCCGACGATCAGCGAGTAAGAATTATTGGATGTAATGCCGTTTTTCATGCGGGTAAAATACGGGTTTGTTATCGTATTGATGTCGTAAATATAGTTATTTTTCGTGAAATGGTGCTGTCGAGAGAAAAATATTTTACAATGCCATTATTCAGTCTGAAAATGCAATATTTGTAAATATAAGATTTTTTCTCGAGAATCCCTGTTTGTATAAAATGTTGAAAATTAGATCTATTTGTGGCCCGTTCCGTATTTGAAATTCTTAAATTAAGAATAGTTTAATTAAAAAATGTAGTTGAAAGTTTGATATTTGTGATATGTTAGATTTACTTGTTTGATATGTGATACTTAGGCAAATTATTTGCCGATACAGAATTTCGAGAATATTTGGCTGAGAATATCGTCGTTGGTGATTTCGCCTGTGATGGTGCCCAGGTGGTGGATGACCTGGCGGATGTCTTCGCTTAAGAGGTCGGCCGAACGATCGTCATCGAGGGCCGTGAGGGCTCGGTGCAGGGCGTCGAGGGCTTGGCGCAGGGCCTCCAGATGGCGGCTGTTCGAGATGACGGGATCGCCGTCGTAGATGCTTCCGGTGTCGAAAGTCGCGCGGAGTCTGGCAAGGAGCCGTTCGATTCCTTCGCCGGTTTTTGCCGAGATGAAAAGAGTGTCGGGGTTTGCCGACGATACTCTATATTCGATCCCGCAGCCGGAGGATACCTTCGATTCGGTGATACGTGCATCCGGGCTGTCGCATTTATTGACGATGAGCAAGCGAGTCTGTTCGGACGTAATCTGTATGGCGGGAGGTATCGGGCAGGTCGCATCGACGACCTGAAGTACGATTTGTGCGCGGCGGATCATCTCCTGCGTGCGGTCGATGCCCATCTGTTCCAGGCGGTCGGCGGTATCGTGCAGCCCGGCGGTGTCGATGAAGCGGAACAGAACGCCGTCAATATTGAGCGTCTCTTCGATCGTGTCGCGTGTGGTGCCTGCGATGTCGGATACCAGGGCCCGCTCTTCGCCCAGCAGACGGTTCAGAAGGGTGCTTTTGCCGACGTTGGGTTCTCCGACAATAGCGACAGCCATCCCTTATTAGATGGTGTTGCA
>ENA-OURC01000610-OURC01000610.1-human-gut-metagenome-genome-assembly--contig:-NODE-610-length-11706-cov-4.22419_pt1 | contig 11706 bp, 27 predicted proteins | sample MGYA00243026_ERZ508738 | MGnify/ENA primary metagenome ERZ508738 (study PRJEB26277, sample SAMN04329806) | human gut metagenome | biome: human-associated habitat | host: Homo sapiens | place: USA...
TAGCAGCTGGAACAGAAATGGTTATGCCAGGAGATAACGTAGATATGACAATCGAACTTATCACACCAATAGCTATTGAAAAAGGACTAAGATTTGCTATCCGTGAAGGTGGTAGAACAGTTGGTTCAGGTGTTGTTTCAGAAGTTATTGAATAATATATATAGTAATAGCAAGGGTTCGCAAAATATACCCTTGCTATATTTTTATTATTTATCTACTTTTTATCTACTCAGTTTAGAATAGAGTCAATTTTATTTATAATATTTGCTTTTGTTTTTGGCAATGCTTCTAAATAGATTTCTGTTGTTTTTATGGAACTATGTCCTAATAATTCTTTTACTGTGATAAGGTCAGCTCCATTTGCTAATAACATTGTAGCAAATGTATGTCTTAAATCATGAAATGTTTTATTCTCAATTTTTGCTTCTTTTAATTTTTTATTATATACTTTTTGAAAATATTTAATGTCAAAATGACCATTGTTAGGAGCAAACACATATGAAGGACTTTTATTTTCAATTGATTTCAATAAAGCGAAAATATTGTCAGACATAGGTATAGTTCTAATTGAATTTTTGGTTTTCGGTGTTTGTAGCTCTATATGATAAGTTTTTGAATTTTCAGTAATGTCAGTTGCCATATATGTTAAATTATGAATAATGTTAATTTGTCTATTCTTGAAATCAATATCAGACCATTGTAACCCAAAAATTTCTCCTCTTCTCATTCCCGTTCCTAATGCAAATAAAACAATATTTTCAAATTTATTACCTTTAAAAACTTCTTTCAATCTTTTTATTTCATCTTCACTGTAATATTGAAATTTTGACTTGTTTTCTAATATTTCCAATGTTGTTTTCTTGTCTCGTGGCAAAGAAACATTATTACAAGGATTTTTTAATATATAACCTTCTTTTTCTGCGTAATTAAAAAACTGATTGAGTAATTTGTGGATTTTTTTTACATTAGTAGGAGTTGTTTCCAAATTATTATAATATTCTTGTATTTTTAATGATTTAATATTGTTTATAGGAACATTTGCAATTATATTAGGCTTAATATATCTTTTATATATACCGTCATAACTGTCTAATGTGGAAGATTTTATGTTGTTTTTTTTCGTTCCATATAACCATAAAGGTAATAAAATATTTATTGTATATATTCTATCACTGTCAATTATTCCTAACTTTAAATCATTAATGTATTTATTTGCTTTATCTTCAGCTTCACTTTTAGATGAACCATAAAATGTTTTTTTTATAGGTGTTCCATCAGCTTTGCGACCAATTGTTTTTGTTACTTTATAATAGTCATATCCATTAACTTTAAAATTCGTTTTTCTTGCCATAATATCCTCCTGAATAAAAAAGCATTAATAAACTAATGCTTCTTTTGTAAAATCTCCATATTTATCTATATAAAATTTAATAGCGTTTTGCATATAATTGACAGTAACCTCAAAATACTCGGCTAAACCATATAAATCATTAATGCCGATTCTTAATAGCGAATTTTAGTCTCTCGTAAGAAATGAGTGTATTGTAGGACCACTTCTTTGCTTTGTATTCCTGCTTGCTTATGAATTGTAAATCAGAATCAAACTTATAGGTGGCGTTATAATAGTAATGACCGTAATTCTTCTGCTAAGACAAGCTTTTTATCAATACAAGAAGACGACTTAGAAGAATCATATATAATAACATTTAACTTATTGTAATTAATATAAGCTCCAGAAGAATTTTCTAGATAAGTATCTATTAAATTAATATTTTCTCTATTTATTAAATCTTCAATGTTATCTAAATTCATTTATTTATCCTCTTTATTTTCTTTATCTTGTTCTTGCTTTGCTAATAAAGCTTCTAATGTATTTTTGATAATCATTTTGTTAGTATCATTCAATGCTTTTACACCACTCGCAAATGCAACATCTGCATCATCTATATTTAGTTTTTCTGGCTTTCTTATATCGGTCTTACCCATAAGATAGTCTAATGAACAGTTGAAAATCTCAGACATTTTTAATTTTATATCATCACTAGGTGTTCTTTCTCCACTTTCGTATTGAGATATAGAAGCACTAGATGATAGATTTAATTTCTTAGCCAATTCAGTTTGATTAATTCCTAACCTGTTTCTTTCAAACTCTATTCTTTTCCCTAAAATATTTCTCATAAAATCATATCCTTTTTTTATTTTTACAAAATGTGAAACCTATTGATATTATAACACTTTTTTCACTTATTGTAAAATATTCTCACAAAATGTTAAAAAACTATTGACAATATTCACAAATTGTAATAATATAATCATAGATTTCACAAATAGTAAAAATGAGGGGGCGAAAAAATGACAGAAATAGAGGTTAGAAGAAAAGAAAAAGGATTTACACAACAGTATATGGCAGAAAAGATTGATGTTTCTATCGGTTGCTATAATATGTATGAAAATAACCAAAGAAAAGTACCAGTGGAAAAGGCTGAAAAGATAGTAGAAATATTGAATTGTAAAATGGATGATATTTTTGTACCTTCTAGTTTCACAGTTAGTGAAAGAACGGCAAAAGAAGTTTAACGAAATAAATATAAAATAGTTTTACAAAGTTAGATAAAGGAGGATTAATATGCAAAATATGCAAGAAGTACCATTTTATTATTTATCTGCAAGAGCATATGCTAAACAAACAGGAATCGGAGAGGCAGAAGTAAAAAAGCAACTAATAAAGGGAGAACTTGAGGGATTTACTACTGATAATCAATACAAAGTTAAAGTGTACAGAGATGGTAATGTTTCATATAAACAATATGAGACAGTACTAAAAAGAGCAATAGAAGCAGAAGCAAAATTAGAACAAGCAAAATCAATATTAGTTTAGAAGGGAGTCGAAACAAATGATAAGTTATTTAGTAGATTTATTTTTATGCAGTATGGTAGTAGTAGCAGAGCTAGTAGGAACAATTATATTAGCAATAGCAGTAGAAGTTATAGTTTATAAAGTTTTCAAGATTAATTTATGTCAAAAAATATGGAAAGGCTTAAATGGATTAGACAGAAAACTGAATAAAATATTGGGATAGAAAGGAGGGAAAGAAAGTGGAAGAAATTCAAAAAAATAGTGGCAATGTAAAAGTATACATTAACCACAAATATTGTTTAATAACCAGTAAAAGTATGATTATTAAATCTCAAACTGATAAGAACCGTCAGGCATTTGTTTTAATTTCTTAGAGGTAATTATATAAAAAACAAATTTAAAAATGAAGGAGGAAGAAAGATGATAAAGAAACCAGCAGAGATGATAAACACAGAAAACAAGTTTAGGGTATTAATAGCGGGTTACCCAGGAATAGGAAAAACAACACTAGGGCTATCAGCACCAAAGCCATTATTAATAGATGTAGACTTTGGAATAAATAGAACAATGGCAAGTGTAAGAAAAGATTATATACAACCAGAAAGTTATGATGAATTATTAAATGATTTAAGAGGGGATTTAAGTGACTATGAAACAATAGTTATAGATACCGGTGGAAAATTGTTGGATTTAATGAAAGTTTATGTAATAAAAAATGACATAAAAAATGCTAAAAAAGATGGAACATTAAGTTTACAAGGCTATGGAGCAGTTGGAAGAGAATTTTCAAGATTTATGAATTACATATATTTTGACTTAAGAAAACATTGTGTAATTATATTCCACGCAGTAGAAGAAAAACAAGATGAAGATACAAAATTAAGAATTTTAGTAGAAGGAAGTACAAAAAACACAGTATGGCAAAATGTTGAATTAGGTGGATTTATCGAAATGAGAGGAGACAAAAAGGTAATAGGGTTCAATAACTGTGAAAGATATTTTGCAAAATCAAGTTTTGGAATAAAAGGAAATTATACAATACCAGAATTAGACGGAACACAACCAAATGACTTTTTAATGAAACTATTTGAGCAAGCAAACAAAAACATACAAGAAGAAAGCAAAGTGTTTGAGAAAGAAAGAAAACAGTATCAAGAAGTTATCAATAAATACATTCCAATTGTGGAAAGTATGACTGTAGAAAATGTAAATGAAGTAATGGATTTAATAAAAAATATAGATGATCATATTTTAACAAGTGAAAAAGAGATAAAAGACCATTTTGCAAAGAAAATTAAAGAACTAAATTTATTATGGAATAAGGACAAGCAACAATATGAAACAAAACAGGAGGTACAAAATAATGAATAAATATAAAACAATTAATAGACTAGATGAATGTGATGAAGAAGAAATAAGAGAGTTACTAGTAGGAAGAAAAGTAAAAGTAGATGGGGACAACTTAATATTAGATAACGGAATTGTGTTGGAAGTAATTGCAAATGAAGGATGTGGTGGTTGTTCAAGTGGATGGTACTCTATTACTAAACTGAACGAAGTAGATAATGCAATAACTAATGTTGAATTTGATTGTGATGGAGATGTAGCAAACGAAGATGATGATACTTCTTATAAAATATTTGTATTTTGTGAAGATACAAGAATAAAGTTATTGCAGGTAGATGGCTCTGATGGAAATGGTTACTATGGAACAGGTTATACAATAATAGTTAAACAAAAGGAGGAATAATATGGCTAAAATATGTGAAAATTGTATTAATTGTATGTATTTAGAACATGGAGATATGTATTGCGATGAACATGATGATTTTGCACTAATGTATGAAGAATTTGTTCCTACTGAAGACTATATGTGGTGCAATGGGAAAAAGTTTGAAAGGAGATAGCTTATGGCTAAATATTATATTACTCCTACATTGCTTAACAGTTGGCAATACAATATCAAAAATGGAACATTAGAAGATTTTATAAAAGTATTAAATAAAGAACAATTCGAAATAACTGAAAACATACAAAAAGGCTTTGAATATGAAGCTTATATGCAAGAAAACTACGAAGAAACATTGAACGGAGCATATCAAGTAAAAGTAAGTAAAGAATATGGAGATTACTTATTATATGGAATTATAGATTGCTTAAAAGGTGGAATTATTTATGATTACAAATATACAGCTAATTATGAAGTAGGCAAATTTTACAATAATCATCAAACGCTTATGTATCTGGAAATGGTACCAGAAGCAAGAAAAATGGTTTATTTAATAACAAACAAATTTGATGAAGAACCAGGAGATATTTTTAGAGAAGAATACACAAAAGACTTATTTCCAGAAATAATAGAAACCGTAATACATAAGTTTGAAGAATGGTTGAAAATGTATGGATTATATGAAACATACACAGAAAAATGGAAATGTAAATATTAGGAGGAAACAATGGAATTTGAAAAATTATATATGTTTAATCCTTTTACAATTCAAAATGCAGATAGTCAAAAGATAGCGGATACATATACAAAATTACAAAATGAATTAAAAGAAAATCCAGATACAGGATTTGAAATATCAAAAAACATAGAAATATATTCAAATATGAATTATTTAATAGGTGAAATGATAGCAAGATTACAACAAGAATATGACACACTAAAAACAGATATATCAATACAAGAAAATAAACAAATCTATATGCAAAGGAAACAATGGCAAGAGACACAAAAAGAAAAGCCACCAGCAATGAGTTATTTTGAAGCTATGGCAAAAGAGTTTGTAAAAGATGATAGCAAGAAATTAACAGAATTAGGCTCTAGGCTGTTTAGATTTAAAAAGGCGTATGAGAGCATAGATAGTAAACAAAATGCCCTAAAGAAGAAAATAGAAGCAATAAGATATGAAATATAGAACATTGGCACTAATAGAAGTTTAGAGACAAGCAAGGAGCCTAATTTATTAGTGCCATGACCCCCGAAAAGAGGTAAAAATGATAGTAACAGATTTATCAAACAGTTTTAATCCAGTACCTAAAAAAAAGGCAGAAAAGAAAAAAGAAGTTACAACAATTAAAAAGAAAAGCAAGAAGTTAGCAAAGCTAGAGAAAAGCAGATTTAGCATAATAACAAAAGACTTAGAACATTGTTATTTATGTGGAAGTAAGAAACAAGACTTTCACGAACTAATAGAAGGTAAAAATAGACAAGTTAGTATGAAGTATGGATTAGTAATACCAATTTGCCGAAAATGTCACGAAATAGTGACAAATGATAAAACTTTACAGGATAAATTGCATAAAGTCGCACAAAAAGAGTTCAAAAAGCATTACAAGTCAGAAAACTTTATACAAGTATTTGATAAAAATTATTTATAAAAATTAGGAGGAATGAAAATGGAATTTAGAGTTGGAGATAAAGTAAAAATAATAAGTAAAAAAAATGGTGATCAATATACCACTTATGAAGTAGAAAAAACATTCACAAAATCAGATTTAAAAGACGGAGATAAATGCACATTAAAGAATGGACAAGTTATATTTGTTGATAAGACTTCACAATATGGGTTTAACAGCATTGATGCACAATTAAAATACTTTAATGATGACGTAAGTATTGTAAAAGTAGAAAGACCAGTAAAATATGAGACACTATTTGAAAGAGAAGAAGAAATACTAGACGAGACAGAAAAGAGATATTTATCAAACGTAATTAAACCTTTTAGAGACAAGGTAAAAGCTATAGAAAAAGTTTCATACTCTAGAGAGTTCATAAAAATATATATAAAAGAAGATGAACCTACCATATTACCATATTTTGAAAAAGGTACAATGTACAAAGGAATGAAAGAAAATAAAGAATACACATTAAAAGAATTAGGATTATAACAACAAGGGCTAGACATAAGTTTTAGCCCTTATTTTTACGAAAGGAGAAGTTAAATGGCAAGAAAAAGAATGATATCTCCTAATTTCTGGACAGATGAAAAGGTTGGAGAATGTTCTGTTCAAGAAAGATTATTGTTTATGGGTTTAATAAGTAATGCTGATGATGAAGGATACGGCAGAGCAAATCCGAAGTTGTTAAAGTCCTTGATATTTCCGTATGACGACTTACGAGCTTCCGATTTAGAAAAATGGCTTTCCCACTTAGGCGGATTAAAAATGTTAGTTTTGTATAAATATGAAGAACAAACCTACTATTATCTCCCTAATTTTCTAAAACATCAAACAATCAATAAACCTACAGAAACAGATTTTCCAAGACTTGAAACGGAACGGTGTAGTATTACTACGGTAGTGATACAGTAGCAGTACCTCCTAAGAGAAAAGAAGATAATAGAAAAGAAAAAGAAGAGAAAAGAAATGAAATAAAAGATATTTACAATTCTGTTTGCACAAAATTGCCACAGGTTCAAAAATTGACAGAAAAGCGAAACAAGGCTATAGACAAATTTCTTGAAGAATTTACGGAAGAACAGTTTAAAAACATATGCGAAATAGCTAATTCAACAGATTTCCTTATAGGAGAAAATGATAATGGCTGGAAAGCAAATTTTGACTTCCTTATGAGGACCGACAAAGCAACTAATGTATTAGAAGGGCGATATAATGATAATAAAAAACAAAATGATAAACCTAAAAATGCAAAAAATTATGAACAAAGACAATATGACAATTTAAACAATTTCTATGCAAACAAAGGAGTGTGATTAACAAATGAATACAATAACATTTATGACAAGACATAAGAGTTATAAAGATATGCAAGAGCATTTAAGTGAAAGACATAAGCAAATATTAGAGATATTAGAAAATAAAGAAATGACAACAAGGGAGATAGCACAAGAATTATATAAAAAGCACTACACAAATACGGCAGATGTAAACAATGCGAGACCAAGAATAACAGAGTTAGAAAGTTTAGGTTTTGTAACAACAGAAAAAACAAAGAAATGTAGCATTACAAACAAAGAAGTTGCAGTATATAGAGAAACAACAAATTTAGAAAAAATGATTTTTGAAAATGAAAATCACATACCAAGTTATTAGGAGGTAGTTATGATAATAGTAAGTCAAGATAAATGTGCAATAGTAAATTTGGATAATATAAAAACTATTGAATTAGATAGAGAAACAGATTTTAAATCAATAATAATATTTAGAGAAACGAATGAGGTAGAAACAGGAGTGTGTGGTTTGTTTATTGGACATTATGCAACAAGAGAAAGAGCAAAAGAAGTATTACAAGAAATAATAAAATCTTATAGATATTATAGAACAGCTGAATGTGATGGATATACCAATGTATTACAAGAAACAGCAGTTTTTGAAATGCCAGAGGACTAGCCTATGAAACAATTAAAAGATATGAAAGGTATATGTAAGTATTGTACAGGTTGTTTAAGATTGGAAGATGAAAATTTCCAAAGTAGATACAGATGCAAGGACTTTGAGGCTAATCAAATGAACTGGAAGGATCTCATAGAAAAGGAGTTATTAAATGAGCAAATACAGAAATAAAAAGATAGTAGTAGACAATATAAAGTTTGATAGTAATCTAGAAGCAACAAGATATAGACAATTAAAGTTATTGCAGAGAGCAAAACAGATAAGTAACTTAAGATTGCAAGTACCATTTTTATTACAAGAAGGATTTAAAAAGAATGGAACAACACATAGAAAAATAGAATACATAGCAGATTTTGTTTACGAGGAAAATGGACAAACAGTCGTAGAGGATACAAAGGGAATGAAAACAGAGATATTTAAAATTAAGCAGAAATTATTTGAATACAAATATCCAGAATTAAATTTAAAAATTATTACAAGGGAGGAAATATAATGAGTCATTTTACAGTAGCAGTTATAACTGCAAAAAAAGAAAAATTAGAGGAAATGTTAGCGTCTTATGATGAGAATTTAGAAGTAGAACCTTATATAGAGAAAACAAAAAAAGAAATAATTAAAGAAGCGAAAAAGCGAAAAGAAGATTATTCTAAAGAACAAAAAGAAGGGAAAAATTTAAGTGATTGGCAATTAAAATATTTAAATGCTGAAACTGATGAAGATTTATATAAAGCTGAAATAGATGAAGATGAACAATATGATGAAGAACGGAAATGAATTAAGTACATATAATCCTAATTCGAAGTGGGATTGGTATTCAGTAGGTGGGAGATGGAGAAATTCATTATTAACTAAAAAAGATAATGAAGATGTAATATCAGAAATTAACTTAGAAGATTTAATAAACCAAGGAAGCAATTTAAGAAAAGAATCTCCAATAGGATATAAATGGGTAGATGGCGCAAGAATAAAAGACATAGACTTTAAAAAAGCTATTGAATTTAAAAATACATATAACAAAGCAATTAGATTTTGGGAAACTTATGTAGAAGGACAAGAGCCAATAACTGAAGAAGAAAAAGAAGATATTAAATGGGAAATTTATAAAAAAGAGTATTATATAGAAAGATATGGAACAAAAGAAAATTATGCAAAAATGCAAAGTACATTTTCTTGTTGGGCATTATTAGATGAAACAGGTTGGCATGAAAAAGGAAAAATGGGCTGGTGGGCCATGAATGATAGTACAAAAGATAGTGAACAACTATTCTTAGAAAAATTTACAGAAACAATTAATAAACCAGAAAATCAAGATAAATACTTAATTATAGTAGATTGCCATATATAAAGTAGGAGGAGAAGATGAATAGAAAGATAAAGTTTAGAGTTTGGGATAAATATAAAAAACAAATGTATCCAATAAGTAGTATAGATTATGATATTTTTTCACAAGAAATAAGGATAATAGCAGTTGGACATGAAAATGGTATGTGTACAGCTTATAACAAAAATCACAATTCAGAAAAATGCGATATAACAGCATTAGAACTAATGCAATACACAGAACTACACGATAAAACCGGAAAAGAAATATATGAGGGAGATATAGTAAAAATAACAGGAAGCAAAGAAATAGATATTGGAAAAGTTATTTATGAATACAATGGATTTATTGTTGATGTTATGAATATGGATAGATTTTATGGAAGAGTTCATCTTTTAGAAAAATTTACAGAAGTAATTGGAAACATCTACGAAGATAGCGAATTATTAGGAGGAGAAGATGAATAGAGAAATAAAATTTAGAGCTTGGAACAAAGAAAAAAACATAATGGTATACAACAATGAAGATGATACATATGGATATTGGGATGGTTGTCGTAACAGTAATGTTGGAATGGTAAATGAAATTTTAAATTCAAAATATTATGAAGAATATGAATTTATGCAATTTACAGGACTACACGATAAAAACGGAAAAGAAATATACGAGGGAGATATAGTAAAAAAAACAGGAAGCATAGGAATAGATATTGGAAAAGTTATTTATGAATACAATGGATTTATTGTTGATGTTATGAATATGGATAGATTTTATGGAAGAGTTCATCTTTTAGAAAAATTTACAGAAGTAATTGGAAACATCTACGAAGATAGCGAATTATTAGGAGGAGAATAGATATGTTAAAAAAAGACATAGAAGTTGGTAGAATATTATATTGGAATACAACTGGAGCAAACAATTCAAAAATATCACTCAAATGTGAAGTTATAGATGTGGGAAAAATATGGATATGGGTGCATGTGTGTGGATGCTTAGCGTATAACAATTTAGCAATTAATGATTTAAGTATAAAACCACTACATAGAGTAACTAACAACAATCTAAAGTAAAGGAGTAAATAAAGATATATGAAATGTTATAACTGTGGAAAACGAATTGACAATACAAATTCATATAAATTAGTAAAAGAATACGATTATAGAATATGTATTGAATGTACAAAAAATGATTATCAAATAGTTGTATAGAACAAATAAAACATAATGAAAATGTTGAAAGGAGTAATAAGATATGAAAATATATTATGGTGGTAGAGGAAATGGAAAAACAATAAAGGCAATTAAATTATCTATAGAAAAACAAATGCCAATCGTATGTTGGAGTTATGAACATAAAAAGCAAATAGAACAAACAGCTAGAGAAATAGACGTAAAAGGGGTAATGCCAGAACCAATATTAGCAACAGAAGTAAGAAAAAAAGTAATAGGTAATAGAAAAGGTTTAATAGTTGATGATTTAGATATTCTTTTGAGAAGGATATTAGATGATAATGTTTATTATGCTACTATGGAAGATTGCAATTGTATATATTTAAAATGGTGAGAGGAGTGATATATAGTGAAAGAAAAAACAGCAGATGAAATTAAAATAAAGTTAAAAGATATAGCAAAATTACAACATTTGTATATAGAAATATTTACAGAAGAAGATGAAGATTACCCAGACAGGAGAGTTATAAGTAATAAAGAAAGAGCAGTACAAATAATATTAGACAAAATAACAGATAAAAGATTTAATCAAATTGAAATTTGGAAAGTAATACAATTAAAAAGTTGGGACGATACAGATAATACGTTCAAACCAATTTGTAACAGATTAAGAGAACTAGGATATGTAATTATAAATAATAATTAGGAGGTGTTTTAAATGAGAGGATTTAATATTGGAGATAGATTGACTACAAAAGATTGTAAACACAGTGGAATTGTAACAAGAATTGAAACAGTAGTAGAAAACGGAGAATATGATTTTAAAATAACAATAAATGAAGGACAAGAATATAAAGAATACACAGATAGTATTCATAATTTTATTATATTTTAGGAGGTATTTTAAATGAAAGAATGTAATTTTATACAAAAAGATGATTATGATTATATTATATATGAGTGCAGTAATTGTAAAGAAGAGTGGTATTTTGAAGATGGAA
>ENA-OURC01000614-OURC01000614.1-human-gut-metagenome-genome-assembly--contig:-NODE-614-length-11655-cov-4.41284_pt1 | contig 11655 bp, 8 predicted proteins | sample MGYA00243026_ERZ508738 | MGnify/ENA primary metagenome ERZ508738 (study PRJEB26277, sample SAMN04329806) | human gut metagenome | biome: human-associated habitat | host: Homo sapiens | place: USA...
GCGACGGACGACCGGCGGGGGCTTCGCAAGGCCCGCCATCCCTTGCTGCAGCAGACGCTCCGGGCGCAGGGCAAGCAGGTGGTGCCGCTCGATCTGCAACTCGACAAACGGCGTCATATCCTGGTGATTTCGGGGCCGAATGCCGGCGGCAAGTCGGTGTGTCTGAAAACTACGGGCATCATCCAATATATGTTCCAGTGCGGATTCCTGGTTCCGGCATCGGAGAATTCGGAGCTGCCCCTGTTCCGCAACCTAATGATCGACATCGGGGACGAGCAGTCGATCGACGACGATCTTTCGACCTATTCGTCGCACCTGCTCAATATGAAGAACATGCTCGCCGGAGCTTCGAACCGGACGCTGGTGCTTATCGACGAGTTCGGTTCGGGTACGGAGCCTATCATCGGCGGGGCGATCGCGGAGTCGATCCTCGAACGGCTCCGCAGTAAAGGCTGTTACGGGGTGATTACGACCCACTATGCCAACATTAAGTATTATGCGTCGAACACCGAGGGAATCGCCAACGGAGCGATGATGTTCGACGTGCAGAATATCCGGCCGCTGTTTCGGCTCGAGATCGGCAAGCCGGGCAGTTCGTTCGCGGTGGAGATCGCCCGCAAGATCGGGTTGCCGGAGGATATTATCCGCGATGCGGGCGAAAAGGCCGGCAGCGATCATATCAACCTCGAGAAACAGTTGCGTGAAATCGCCCGTGACAAACATTACTGGGAGCAGAAGCGCGACCGCATCCGGATCGCCGACCGCAAGGTCGAGGAGCTGGAACAGACCTATGCCGACCAGCTTTCGCGCATCCGGCAGGAGCGCTCGGAAATCTTGAAAAAGGCCAAGGAGGAGGCGCAGCGGATGATCGCCGACGCCAACCGTCAGATTGAGAATACGATTCGGACGATCCGCGAAGCGCAGGCCGAGAAGGAGCTTACCCAGTTGGCCCGTAAGGAGTTGAACGATTTTCGGGACAGGGTGGAGAGGACGGATGCAGCGGATGCGGCGCACGACGAACGGGTGGCCCGCGAAATGGAGAAACTCGAACGCCGCCGCCAGCGTCGTGCCGAGCGCAGACAGCAGGCCGGCGAGACTCCGGAGGTCGCACAGCCTGCCGTGCCGGAGAAACCCCGCGAGGCGGAGGTCGGCTCGAAGGTGAAGATCGCCGGGCAGGACATTCCCGGCGTGGTGCTTTCGATCAAGGGCCGGAAGGCGCAGGTGGCATTCGGACAGATTCTTACGACGGTGGATAGAAGTTCGCTCGTCGTGATCTCGGGCGCCGAATTCAAGCAGGCGACCAGGCCCGTGCAGCCGCGCACGGTGGTATCGGTCGATGTGTCGGCCCGCAAGCTCAATTTCAAGGATCATATCGATGTGCGGGGCCTGCGTGCCGCCGAAGCATTGGAGGAGGTGCGGGATTTTATCGACGACGCGATCATGGCTGGCGTCGGTACGGTCACGATCCTGACCGGCACGGGGACGGGGGCCCTCGAGGAGGAGGTCCGCCGTTATCTGCGCACGGTGCCGGAGGTCGAACGGGCTGCGGACGAACACGCCGACCGGGGCGGAGCGGGGATTACGGTGGTGACTCTGCGTATGGATTGACGGCAGTTATGTAAAGGAAAGATACGACATGAAATACATGTTATCGGAAATCGCCCGCATTTGCGGGGGCGAACTCATCGGGGAGGATTTGCCGGTGGCACGGGTGCTTACCGACAGCCGCAACTGTTCGTTCGGCGAGGAGCCGCTGTTCGTGGCCATGATAGGTACCAATCACGACTCCCACGCCTTTATTGGCGAGATGGTTCGCCGGGATGTGAAGGCATTTCTTGCGGAGCGGAAGACGCAACTTCCGGCCGGTTGCGGCTGCGTGGTGGTTCCGAGCGCTATCGCTGCCCTCCAACCGCTTGCGGCCCATCAACGGACTCGGTTCAAGGGGCGCGTGGTCGGTATCACGGGTTCGAACGGGAAGACCGTGGTCAAGGAATGGATCGCCCAGCAGATTCCTGCCGGCGTCAAATATTTCCGGTCGCCGAAAAGTTATAATTCGCAGTTGGGCGTGGCGCTCTCGCTGCTGATGATCGAAGGGGACGAGGAGTTGGCGTTGATCGAAGCGGGGATCTCCTGTCCCGGGGAGATGGTGCGTCTGGAGCGGATGATCCGCCCCGATACGGTGATTTTCACTTCGATCGGCGAGGCGCACCAGGAAAATTTCACCTCGCTCGAGGAGAAGAGTGCCGAAAAGTTGGTGTTGGCGAAGGGAGCGCGAACCATTATTTATCATGGTGGCTCCTCCCTGCTCGAACGGATGATCCGCACGTTATACGGCGGCCGGCAGTTGCAGGACGCTGCGGAATATCCGCTGCCGGAGCAGTTGCCCGCAGGGGTTCTGGAGAGCGGGGCCGGGCGTGTCGATGCCCAGTTGGTCGGGGCGTTCTGTCGGGTGATGGGCTTTCCCGACCCCGATTTCGGCCGGATTCGGCCCGTGGCGATGCGCCTCGAGTTGAAGGAGGGAATCAACGGTTCGCTGCTGATCGACGACGCTTACAATTCGGACATCAACTCCCTCTCCATTGCGCTCGACTACCTGCATAATATGGCCGCCGGCCGTCCCATGACACTTATTCTTTCGGATATCGAGCAGAGCGGCGTCGAGGACGGAGTGCTTTACGGCGAAGTGGCCCGTCTGGTGGCCGCCGCCGGAGTGAGCCGTCTGATCGGCGTGGGAGACCGTATTCGAAATGCCGGGGCGAATTTCGCCTGCGACAGCGCCTTTTACCGCACGACCGACGAGCTGCTGCGCAACCTGCGCCGCGACGATGTGGCCGGGCGCGTGGTGCTCATCAAGGGCAGCCGTGACAGCCACTTCGAGCGGGTGAGTCATGCGCTCGAACGCAAGAGCCATACGACGGTATTGGAGGTCGATCTCGATGCCATGATCCACAACCTGAATTATTTCCGTGCGCGGCTCCGTCCCGGGGTGCGGCTCGTGGCGATGGTCAAGGCGGCCAGCTACGGCGCCGGGGATTTCGAGGTGGCCCAGATGCTCCAGCATCAGGGGGTCAATTACCTGGCCGTAGCTTTCGCCGACGAAGGGGTGCTGCTCCGCGAGCGGGGAATTAGAATGCCGATCGTCGTTCTGAATGCCGACGAGGGCAGTTTCGATCTGATGGTCGCTCACCGGCTGGAGCCCGAAATATACAATTTCCGTTCGCTGGCGTTTTTTTCGAAAGCCGTCGAACGGGTCGGAGAGGAGAGTTACCCGATCCATATCAAGCTCGATACGGGCATGCACCGGTTGGGTTTTATGGAAGGGGAGTTGGATATGCTGACCGAAACGCTGGGCGAAACTCCGTCGGTGAAGGTCGCTACGATCTTTTCGCACCTGAACTGTTCCGATATGCCCCAGGAGGATCGTTATACGCGGGAGCAGATCGCCCGTTTCGACCGTATGAGCGGCCGTCTGGCTGCGGCGCTTCCCTATCCGGTGCTTCGCCATACGGCCAATTCGGCGGCGATCGAGCGTTTCCCCGAGGCGCAGTTCGACATGTGCCGTCTGGGGTTGGGACTTTACGGTTTCGGCTTCGAGCATAACGACGAGCTGAAACCCGTTTCGACGCTCAAAAGCCGTATCGTGCAGCTCAAGCACCTGTCGGCGGGCGAAGCCGTCGGTTACGGCCGGGCGGGGAAGCTGACGCGTGACAGCGTGACGGCCACCGTGCCGATGGGGTATGCCGACGGACTGGACCGTCATCTGGGGTGCGGCCGGTGGTCGATGCTGGTCGCGGGGCGGCCCGCGCCGATCGTGGGCCGCGTCTGCATGGACAGTTGTATGATCGACGTGACCGACATTCCCGGCGTGGAGGAGGGGGACGAGGTGGTGATCTTCTCCGCGGTGCCGGGCAATACGCCCGAAGATATGGCCCGCGTACTCGATACGATCCCTTACGAGGTGATGACCTCCGTGTCGGGCCGTGTGAAACGGATTTACAGCAAAGAGTAAAAAAGAGAATCCCGACGGAGCCGGATGCCGGGGCGGTGGCAGAGGCGGGGTTTTCGATAAATGGAATGAAGATATGTCGCAGGAACGAAAACCGGGACAGCCGGGTACGCTTTACCTGATTCCGTGTCCGATCGCCGAGGATACGCCCGTGTGGGACGTGCTGCCGGCGGCGAACCGGGCCGTGATCGACTCGCTGGATTATTTCATCGTGGAGAATGTCCGCTCGGCGCGGCGTTTTCTGTCGAAGGCGGGCTTCGGCCGTCCGATCGACAGCCTGGAGTTCCGGGAGCTGAACGAGCATACGACCGATGCCCGGGCTGTGGACGAGATGGTGCGTCCGATTCTTGCGGGGCGTTCTGCCGGAGTGATCTCCGAGGCGGGTGTGGAGGGAGTGGCCGATCCCGGGGCCCTGGCGGTGGCCCGGTGTCACCGGCTCGGAATCCGCGTGGTGCCTTTGATCGGTCCTTCGTCGATCATCCTGGCAGTGATGGCGTCGGGGTTGAACGGACAGTCGTTCGCCTTCAACGGCTATCTGCCGGTCAAACCGCCCGAACGGGCCCGGGCGATCCGGACGCTGGAACGGCGTGCGACCGGCGAGAGGCAGTCGCAGGTTTTTATCGAGGCTCCTTACCGGAATGCGAAGCTGCTCGGGCAGTTGCTCGAGGTATGCGCCCCCGATACGCGGCTTACGCTGGCCGTCGATATTACCTCGCCGCAGGAGTATATCCGCACGCTGACGGTTCGTGAGTGGCGCTCGGCCCTGCTGCCGGAAATGGATAAACGGCCTGCAATTTTCATTTTGGGCTGATGCTTCTGCCGGTTGGTATATATTTTGGACAATAGAGGAGTGGAAAATCAAATAATACATCAGATATGGACAAGGAAAAGGTTTATAATGAAGCGGTTGGCGGCGACGAAGGCTTCGCGGCGGGCGATGGGTATCCCTCCTGCGACGGGGAGCCGTGTGCCAATGTGACAGATGAAAGCTCTGCCGATGCTGACACAATGGCAGGGGATAGGAATACACCGAAAGCGGCTTCGGAGGAGTTGCCTTCGCGCGACTGGGAGGCGGAGATTGCGGAGTGGCAGGACAAGTACCTGCGTTTGCAGGCCGAGTTCGACAATTTCCGCAAGCGCACGCTGCGGGAGAAGATGGAGCTGGTGCAGAGCGGAAGCGCCGAGTGCGTGAAGAATTTCCTGCCTCTGATGGACGATTTGCAGCGGGCGTTGGAAGCGATCGAGAAGAGCAATGACCTGGAGGCGCTTCGTGAGGGTGTGAAATTGATCGCACAGAAGTTCCGGGAAACGCTCAAGAAACAGAATGTGAAGGAGATCGAGGCGCTCGGACTGGAGTTGGATACCGATCACCACGAGGCGGTGGCCCGTTTCGATGCCGGGAAGGAGAAGAAGGGCAAGATCGTCGATGTGGTACAGCCCGGTTACAAGATGGGCGACAAGGTGTTGCGTTTTGCGAAAGTGGTCGTCGGAGAGTAACGGGCGTTTTCGTTTAACGGGCGCAGAGTTGCTCCGTCGCGCACTATTGTGCCGAGCGTAGAGTGTGAAAATACGACTATTGAAAAAGAATATTGAGCCGGAATCGAAGTCCGGCATTCGAATACTATGGCAGAAAAGAGAGATTACTACGAAGTGCTTGGCGTGGCGAAGAACGCCAACGCGGATGAGATAAAGAAAGCTTACCGAAAGGCGGCTATCAAGTATCACCCGGACAAGAATCCGGGGGATAAGGAGGCCGAGGAGAAGTTCAAGGAGGCGGCCGAGGCGTACGATGTGCTCTCCAATCCCGAAAAGCGAGCCAGATACGATCAGTTCGGCCATGCCGGAATGAGCGGTGCGGCCGGAGCCGGCGGCGGGTTCGGCGGATTCGGCGGCGGGTTCTCGATGGAGGACATCTTCTCGCAGTTCGGCGATATTTTCGGGGGCCATTTCAGCGGCGGAAGTTATCGGACCTCTTCGAGCGGCGGCCGTCGCGTAAGCCGTGGTACGGATATCCGTGTGCGGGTGAAGCTCTCCCTGGCGGAGATCGCTGCCGGAACGGTCAAGAAGCTCAAGATCAACAAGCAGATCGCCTGTCCTAAATGCGGAGGTACGGGAGCCAAGGACGCCAACTCCTATTCGACTTGTTCGACCTGCAACGGAGCGGGGTATGTGAATCGTGTCGAAAATACCTTTTTCGGTCGGATGCAGACCCAGAGCGTGTGTCCCACGTGCGGCGGTACGGGCAAGGTGATTACCAATCCCTGCGACGAGTGCAAGGGCGAAGGGACGATCAAAGGCTCCGAGGTGGTGGAGATTCGGATTCCGGCCGGTGTGGGCGATGGAATGGTATTGACGGTGTCGGGCAAGGGAAATGCGGCTCGTCACGGCGGTGTGAACGGTGATTTGCAGGTGGTGATCGAGGAGGAGCGGAATCCGGAATTGCTGCGCGACGGAAACGACCTGATCCATAATCTGAATATTACGGTTCCGACGGCTTTGCTCGGCGGTTCGGTCGAGGTTCCGACGGTCGATGGCCGGGCGCGGATCAAGATCGCACCGGGTACGCCTGCGGGCAAGGTGCTGCGGCTGGCCGGCAAGGGCTTGCCCGACGTGAACGGTTACGGACGCGGCGATATACTGGTCGTGGTGGATGTTACGGTCCCCGCCAAGCTCAATGCCGAGGAGAAGCGGTTGGTGGAGCAACTGGCCGCACAGCCTTCCTTCCAGCGGGCCGAGGCGTCCAAAGGACACAACATTTTCGACAGGATGAAGAGTATCTTCCGGTAATTTCCGGTCGAAAAGTGAGAGCTCCCGGAGTGACATGGCTGGTTATTCCGGGAGTTTTTCGTATCTTTACCGAAGAAATAACCGGTTTGGACGGCTGCATTCCGATCGGGCGTAACACGACGTGTTGCGGGCCCCGTATTTTTTGCGGATGACGATGAAGCGGGCCGATGCAATTCGTCTGTTCGGAGCCTCGCCCGGGCCGCTGCTGTCTTCACCTTAAAAAACAGAATTTTATGTCCGGTTTTACGCCGTTTAAGAAACACGCCAATAAATTCAACTACCTGCCGCGCTACTACGATCCCGAGAAAGAGGAGCGCGACCGGCGTCGTGCCGAGCTGCGCGGCGAACGGGCCGAGGATGCGGGCAAAGAGTATAAGCCGGGACAGTATATCCGTACGCAAAGCCAGGCCCGGGCAGCCCGCCGCCGCGAAGAGATGTCGCGAGGCTCCGGCCGTATGTGGATGATGGTCGTACTGGTCGTGCTGGTGCTTTTGTTCTTGGTGTTCGGCTATCCGCGTGTGGTCGCGTTCATTTCCGACATGCAGAAACCCAAAACCCCGCAGACCGAGGAGTTCAATCCCTACACTCCGATTACGGTCGTCCCTAACGATTATGAGGAGTAATGGCTGATCGTATCAAATTACTGCCCGAGGTCGTTGCGAACCAGATTGCCGCCGGTGAGGTGGTGAACCGTCCGTCGTCGGTGGTGAAGGAGATGATGGAGAACGCGATCGATGCCGGAGCCCGCAGCGTGAAGGTCAATTTCCGAGACGGCGGCAAGGAGCTGATTCAGATCGTGGACGACGGTTGCGGCATGTCGCCCATCGACGCCCGCATGGCTTTCGACCGGCATGCTACCAGCAAGATCTCTTCGCTGGACGATATTTATGCGCTCAAGACGTTCGGCTTCCGGGGCGAGGCGCTCGCGTCGATCGCCGCCGTGTCGCAGGTGGAGCTGCGTACGCGCCAGGCGGAGGATGAAGTGGGTACGCTCACGACGGTCAATGGCGGTGAGTTCGTTTCGCAGACCCTCGCGGCTTGTCCTGTGGGGTCGCAGTTTTATGTGCGCAATCTGTTCTACAACGTGCCTGCCCGCCGTAAGTTCCTCGAAAAGAGTACGACTTCCACGGGGCAGATCAAGTCCGAGTTTCAGCGGGTCGCGCTCTGCAATCCGCAGGTGGGGTTCGAATTGCTGATGAACGATCAGCCGCTCTATCGGTTGCCCGCTGCTTCGCTGGCTTCGCGGATCGTCGATGTGGTGGGGCGTCATATCAAACAGAACCTGCTGGAAGTCGATGCCGACACGTCGATCGTGCGGGTGACGGGCTTCGTGGGCCGTCCCGCTGCCGCCAAGAAGAGCAATAGTTCGGAACAGTATCTTTTCGTGAACGGGCGTTATTTCCGCTCCCCCTATTTTTTCAAGGCGATCCTGAAGGCTTACGAGAAGCTGATTCCCGATGCCTGTTCGCCCTCCTATTTTCTCTACCTGACGATCGACCCTTCGCGGATCGACGTCAATGTCCATCCCCAGAAGACCGAAGTCAAGTTCGCTGACGAAGAGGCCGTGTGGCAGATCATCAACGCTGCCGTGCGGGAAACTCTCGCCAAGACGGGAGCGGTGCCGCTCATGGATTTCGATCAGACGGACAGCGTCGAGATTCCGGTGCTGACCAAAGGGGCCGTTTACCGTGAACCCAAGGCGATGTCGAACGAGAGTTACAACCCTTTTCGTGCGGATTACGCTTCCGATGTGTCGGAACGGATGCCCGACGTGGATTTTTCGGGCTTCGACGCTCCTTACGACGGGGAGATGCCTGCCGGAAAGGGTGTGGGGGCGGAGGATCGATACGACGAGATGATCCCTTCTGCCGGGTTCGCTCCGACCGAAATGGAGTTCATTCCTTCTGCCGGGGAACCGGTGCAACAACGGCTGATGGACGATCCTGCGGCTTGTTTCAGCGGTGTGACGGTGCTCGGCAACGGGTATGCCTCGGCGCTGTACGGCGGCAAGTGGGTGGTCGTGGACCTGCGCCGGGCGCGGGAACGGGTGTTGTACGACAATTACCTGCTGCTCCTGACCAACGGATCGTCGGTCAGCCAGCAGCTCCTTTTCCCGGAGCGTCTCGCGTTTTCGGAAAACGAATATGCGTTGCTCGAGGAGAATGCGGTCGATTTCGCGGCGTTGGGTTTCGACCTGGAGTTTTGCGGCGGCGGAGCCGTCGAGGTAAAGGGCGTTCCGGCCGACATTCCGCACGATACGATCGACCGGTTGATTTACGAATTGCTGCAGGAGTTCGCCGTGCCTGTGGACGTTCAGGCATTGCGGCGCGAGAAGATCGCCGCTGTCATGGCTTGCAGCGGAGCCCGCAGCATGTCCCGTACGATTTCGACGGAGGAGGCCGAATCTCTGCTGGGGCAGCTCTGCGAAGGCGGGAATGTCAGCTTCACGCCTTCGGGCAAGGCGGTCATGGCCGAAATCACACTGGAAGAAATCCGCAATAAACTTGGTTGAGAGGTTGCCGGAAGGGATATAATCGTTACATTTGCATCTAAATCTTACTTTGTCTATGAATAATAGCCGCTATTTTTCTTCGACGCCTCCCGTAGTGCTGAACCTGATTATCATCAATGCGTTGATGCTTCTTGCGACCGAGCTGCTGCCTGTCGGGAACAGAATCGTCGGGGCGCTGGCGCTTTTCAACGTCGAGAGTCCGTTGTTCCATTCCTACCAGTTGGTGACTTATATGTTTCTGCACGGTGGATTTTCCCACTTGTTTTTCAATATGTTCGCCTTGTGGATGTTCGGTCGTACGCTCGAATACGAGTTGGGGTCGAAGCGCTTTCTGACCTACTACATGGTGTGCGGCGTCGGTGCCGGGGTGTTGCAACTGTTGGTCGGCTGGCTGGAATACCGCTATGGCAATGTCGGTATGATGGCCCTGATGGTGCCGACGGTCGGAGCTTCGGGTGCCGTGTTCGGTCTGCTGCTTGCTTTCGGCGTAATGCACCCCAATGCGGTCATCATGCTGCTCATTCCGCCGATTCCGATGAAAGCCAAGTGGTTCGTGGTCGTGTATGGCGTGATCGAACTTTTCTTCGGCATTTCGGGCCGGATGGACGGTGTCGCCCACTTCGCCCATGTCGGCGGTATGTTGTGGGGATTCCTGCTGCTCTATTATTGGAAACACAAAGGGGTGATCCGCTATTGATCGATGAGCAGGGAGTATTACGACGATTACAGACACGGTGCTTCCCGGAAACGTCGGAAAAGTTTGCCGGGCAGCGTGTTCAACGGGGTGATGCTGATCCTTTCGGTCGCGACGGGTGCGGCCATGATCGTAACGCTGCTGGCACCGTTCGTGCACCCGGGGCGAACCTGGATTTTTCCGGTGCTGGGGTTGGTCGCTCCGGCGGTTTATGTAATCACCCTGCTGGTGACGTTGTACTGGATCATTCGGTGGCGGTGGCGCATTGCCCTTCCGCTTGTCGTACTGTTGCTGGCGGGCCTTTTCAAGGTGCCGCTCTTCCTGAAGCCGGAGTTGCGCCGTCATTACGGCGAAGAGACGAGCTTCGGCCGGGGGGTGATCACCCTGCTGACTTTCAATGTTCGCAGTTTTTATAACGACCGGGGACAGTGGAGTTTCGACGGGGTGACGGAGGTGATCCGCCGTGTGAATCCCGATATTGTCTGCTTACAGGAGTTCAACCGTACCTCGAGCAAGGCCGAAGAGTTGGATTCGCTGTTATCCGATTACGATCGTACGGTGGTTATGGAGGGGAACAGACGGGATCCTGTATTTCCGCTGGCGCTTTATACCAAATACCGGATCCTCGGAAAATCTCATTCGATATTGGGTCCTATGAAGCAGGACGGGCAGTCGGTATGGGTGGATCTGCTGGTGGGGGACGATACGATTCGGATCTTTAACAACCACTTGCATTCGACCGCAATTACCGTGCATGACGATAAGTATCTTTCGGAGCATCAGTTTCTTACGGATACCGCTGGCGGAGCGAAAATCAAGAATATCTTCCGCAGGTTCCGCGACAACAGCATGTTGCGGGCGGCACAGGCGGACACGATCGCTCGGGCGATCGCTGCGACTCCGGGCTGTAAGATCGTTTGCGGTGACTTTAACGATACGCCTATGTCCTATGCCTATCGGGTGATGGCACAAGACCTCGACGATGCTTTCCGGGCGAGCGGTAAGGGGTATTCCTATACTTTTCGCGGATTCATGGATGTTTTGCGGATCGATTACGTCCTCTATTCCGAAGATTTGGAGTGTCTCGATTACCAGGTTTTGTACGATGTGGATTTGTCGGATCACTATCCGGTCGTAGTCCGGTTGAGGCCGGTTAAAAAATAGTTGTTGTTATGATTTTGGATTCATTGAGAAACTGGGCTTTTTATTGCGGGGCCGATTCCCGGTTGAAGCGGGCGTTGGAATACCTCGCAGCGGCCGATTTGAATACTCTTGAGCCGGGGCGGTACGAGATCGAAGGAGCTGAAATTTTTATGAAAGTGACAGAAGGGGAGCTCAAACGGGAAGAGGAGGCTTCGCTGGAGGTGCACGATAAATATATCGACGTACAGGTATTGATCGCCGGCGAAGTCGAAACGATGGGTTGGCGGGAGCGTCGGGAGTGCCGTGTTCCCCGGGGGCCTTTCGATGCGGAAGAAGACATTCGGTTTTTTGCAGACCGGCCGCAGCTTTTCGTCGGGATCAGGCCTGGACAGTTCGTCGTTTTCGGTCCCGAGGACGCCCATGCTCCGATGATCGGTCGGGGACGGATCAAAAAGGCGGTCGTAAAGGTGATGAAATAGGGGCTTGTGCCGCGTGTCGCAGGACTCGGCACGA
>ENA-OURC01000615-OURC01000615.1-human-gut-metagenome-genome-assembly--contig:-NODE-615-length-11650-cov-15.1846_pt1 | contig 11650 bp, 8 predicted proteins | sample MGYA00243026_ERZ508738 | MGnify/ENA primary metagenome ERZ508738 (study PRJEB26277, sample SAMN04329806) | human gut metagenome | biome: human-associated habitat | host: Homo sapiens | place: USA...
GGCGACATTGGAAAGCTGAGTTTTCAGGGCACCCGCTATCTTGGGTTTGAGCGGAGCTAAGTGTTTCTTACATTATATAGTATGGAGTGCTGTATGAACGATTTGTTTATCCAAGGGCTGACCATCGACTGGAACAGAGTTCGCCCATACAATTATGTTCGTCAGATTCCTGCCATCAGTGGAATCGACACTTTTACATTCCATAAGCCCATTACGTTCTTTGTTGGCGAAAATGGAAGTGGAAAATCTACGCTTCTGGAAGCAATCGCTGTTGCTTACGGCTTCAACGCAGAGGGTGGAACGAAGAACTATTCATTTTCCACATACAACTCCCATTCGGAACTATGTGAGGCTATGACGATTTCCAAGGGGTATCGCAGACCAAAGTTCGGGTATTTTCTCCGAGCAGAGAGTTTCTATAATGTAGCCACCAAGGAAATCGACTATTCCGATGACGATCATCCCTCCAAAGGCTATCACCAAAAATCACACGGTGAAAGTTTCCTCGCCATTGCGCAGGACTACATGGGTGCAGATGGAGTCTATATTTTTGACGAGCCGGAAGCCGCTTTATCCCCGCAGCGGCAGCTCACGTTACTGATCAACATTTATCGGTGTGCCCAAGAAGGGGCGCAATTCATTATCGTATCACATTCACCCATTCTCCTCGGAATGCCTGATGCTGAGATTTTTAGCTTCGACAATGGCACGATTCATCCTTGTCAGTATGAAGATACGGACAGCTACGTTATCACCAAAACATTTGTAAATAATCGGCAGCATTTTTTGAACCAGCTTCTGAACGAAGAAACGTAATGCCGGGAAAGGACATTCCATATGAGTGATTCTACGTTGAAAGAGCTTTGGCAGCAGGTCGCTGAAAAGAAAAGCTGCGAAGCAAAACAGAAAGAACTGACCGCCCAGAGAGATACGCTTGCTGATCGCCTGAAAAAGCTGGAAAAATCCAAGCTGGCAGAGCAGGCTGACGTGGACCGTCTGGAGGGACACAGCCTTGCCGCGTTTTTCTATCAGGTCATCGGAAAGATGGATGAGAAGCTGGACAAGGAACGGCAGGAAGCCTATGCAGCCCGTGTCAAGTACGATGCGGCTCTCCATGACCTTTCTTCCGTTGATGCCGACTTGGAGCAGATTCAAAATAGACTGGCACGGCTGTCCGATTGCGAAAGGCAGTATCAAGCTGCTCTTTCCGAAAAAATCAAAAGCATCAAAGCATCTGCCCACCCTGCCGCACAGCAGGTTGCGGAAAGCGAAAGCCGTATTGCCGCGCTGAAAGTCCAAAAACGGGAGCTGCTGGAAGCCATCAACGCCGGAAAGACCGCCCTGCATACGGTCAATGAAGTTCTGGAAACCCTCGACAATGCCGAGGGCTGGAGTACATGGGACGTAATGGGCGGCGGTTTGATGGCCGATCTTGCCAAGTATGAGGAACTGGACGATGCACAGGAACAAATCGAACAGCTCCAAGTGGAACTGCGGCGGTTCAAAACTGAGCTTGCCGATGTTGAGATCACCGCAGACCTTCAGGTTACGGTGGACAGCTTTCTGAAATTTGCAGATTTCTTCTTTGACGGCCTCTTTGCAGACTGGGCAGTTCTGGATCACATCAATCAGGCACAGAGCAGGGTGGAAAACACCAAGGGTCAAATCAAGCGAGTCCTTGCACTTCTGAAAAAGATGCGCGAAGATGTTGATGTCCAAATCGCTGACGAAAAAGAGAAGCAGGAGCAGCTTGCAGTTGAAACTGAACTGTAAGTTTGAAGAGTCCGCTTATGTGATATGATTCGATAAAACCGAATTTGCAGGAGGTGTTTCGATGAAAACAAGAAGGTTTGCTTTATGTCTGGCAACGGTTTTTCTGGTGGCGATTTATATCAATATTCAGAGAAGCCATACTTTCACCCTTTCAAACGATGAAGGCAACATAAAGACAGAACAAATACAGCCACTTTGGGGAACTGTAAAAGTGAGCGGTGATTGTGATACTGAGGTGGTCTTTACCGATGTAGAGACTGGAGAAAAATACAGAATCGGATATATTACACAGGGCGTAACGGAAAGAATCAAACTCGAAAGAGGCAAATGGTATAAGGTGGCGGGCGGAGGCAACCTTACACTGAATCCGGTAAACATTCGAGTCGAATAAATGTAAGTTCCTTGCGGGCAGCTATGAAAGCTGAAGCTGAGAAGAGAGTTTTGAATATTCACATATGAAGGAGTACAGTTCTATGAATTACGGATGGGCAACTGTTTTCACTTTAGCGGCATGGTTTGCAGGACTTGTTATTGATGCAAATGTGCGGGTCGGCGACCTCGGTTTACGAACAGTGCTTCCTGTCATCGTGATGGGGTGCTGCGTTATGAAGTACATAAAGGACAATAGCAAATAATCTTATCTCAATACACTTTCCAGCGGGCGACCACAAAACGGTTGCCCGCTCTTTTTATGCTCAAAAAAAGAAGGGAGGAACGCTATGCCAAGCAAAACCGAAGAATATCTCGCCCTTGCCCAGCGCACGGCAAACGGCTTGACCCGGTACTGGGAAAGCTGGACGGACTATCTGACCACCGCATCCCGGCTGTACAAGTACCCCTTTGCAGACCAGCTCATGATCTACGCCCAGCGCCCGGATGCCACCGCCTGCGCCGACTTTGACATCTGGAACAACCGGATGAACCGCTATGTGCGCCGGGGTGCAAAGGGCATCGCCCTGCTGGATGAATCCAGCGGATTCCCCCGTCTGCACTACGTTTTTGACGTGTCGGACACCGGGGTGCGCCGCAATTCCCGTGACCCGGAGGTGTGGCAGTTCAACGACGACCTGAAACAGCCGGTTTCGGAAATGCTGAGCAAGACCTACGGCATCGGTGGAGAGCGTGTCAGTCAGCAGCTTGCCGATGTTGCCGGGAAACTGGTGGCAGATTACTGGGACAACAACGGCGGCGACATCCGCGCCATCGTTGACGGCTCGCTGCTGATGGATTATGATGAAGCCGGGGTGGAGATGCAGTTCAAAAGTGCCGCCGCCATCAGCGTCACCTACACGCTGCTGGAACGCTGCGGCTTTGAGCCTGCCGGCTGGTTCGACAAGGACGATTTCCAAGCTATCCACGATTTTTCCACCCCGGATGCCGTTTTCGCCCTCGGCGCAGCCGTCAGCGACATGAGCCGTGAGGTGCTGCGAAACATCGAGCGCACCGTAAAAACTACCATTCGCCGCCGCAATGCAGAAAGGAGCCAATATGAATACGAACAGCAGGAACGTGACCTACTCGACCGTCGGGGACTACCAGCTCCCGAACCTGACCCTGAACCAGCCCCGGAAGCCGCTGGGCAAGTACGGCAGGCTGCGCCGGACCTACCTGAAGGAGCAGCGCCCGGTGCTGTACAACACGATGCTGATGAACGGGAGCCTGTACCCGCACCTGATGGAGGTGGAGCAGACGGCAGAGAGCCGGATGCAGCAGACCATGGAGCAGCTTCTGAAACAGACCCCGGCACCGGACAAGGAGCAGAACCAGATGGCGTGGGTGCAGCACATGAACAGCCTGAAAGCGCAGGCAGAGGAACTGGTGCTGACGGAGCTGATCTACAGCTAAGTTTTCTGGATGCGAACATCCCCACCGAAGCCCAGCAAATTGAAACCATCGATCAAGCGGAGAGCGAAAAAACGCCCTCCGCTTTTGTTTTGTCGCAGGCTGAAATCGAAAACGAACTGCGTAAGCACGGTTCGGTATTTGTGGGCGGCAAGCAGCGCATTATGGCGCTGTACCAGACCCAGCCTGACCGCAACCTCCGTGCCAAAGCGTTGGCAAAGGAGTACGGCATCGGTGGGCACTCCCACGATTTTCTGGACGGAAGCCGAGGTTTTGTGAACCACGACCGGAAGGGTCTGGAATTTGACCATTACCTCGACCACCAGAAATTCACCCTGAAATGGGCACAGGTGGAACAATATATCGACCTGATGATCCAGTCCGACCGCTACCTCACCGACAAGGAAAAGGAATACTACACGCCGCCTGCGCCGGTCAGCGCAAAACCGGATGATACCCTGACCCGTGCAAAAAATCTGCTCCGAGAGTTTTGTCAGGAAGAGTATGATTCCGAGCCGGACTTCTCTAACCTGTCCAAGATCGACATCGCCTACACCTATGCCACCGACGAGGAGATCCCCATACAGGTCAACGTAGATCTGATGGGATACCGGGTAGAACGGTATCTGGGCGATGTTCTTGTAGATGAGCGGCAGTACGAAAGTCTGGAAGAACTGACCGAAACCGAGTTGGAGGCATTGGATTTTTCCGAACTGGTCAGTGTCACGGACGAGGAACTGGAGCACTACCACAGCAATGCGGAGGAACGCCCGGCGCTGCTGCCGCTGGCTGCCGCCACAGGGTACAACACCCTGAAAGAGCAGCACCCGGACGCTCTGGTGGGCTTTGAGCAGAACGGACAGTTTGAGTTTTACGGCGAGGACGCCCGGAAGGTCTGCGAGCTTGTAGGCGGAAAGCTGCTGGAAAAGGAAACGGCACTGGGCATAGTCCCGGTCACCGGCTTCCCCCGCGACCAGTGGGCGTACCGTGCCAAGCAACTGTGGCAGTGCGGCGAGAACGTCTATCTTGCCGGGATGAACGAGGACGGTACCCACCACCAGACCAAGTACCTGCGCCGGGAAGATTATCTGCCGCTGGGTGCTACCGTCCACATGGAAGGACGTGCCTTCCGGGTGGATAACGTCAACTTCGATAAAGACAGCGTGTCCCTGCAGGATGTGGCATTAGCAGAAATGCGGATGCCGGTTTTCCGGCAGGAACCGCTGGCGGTTGTCCGGGAGTTGTACGAGCAGGAACAGGACGACCGGCAACTTTCCGATGAGGAACTGGACGAGCTGCCTATCTCTGCCGTGATGGACGAAAAGGTGCAGACCTTCCCGGATGCTGCTGCCTTGGATGAAGCCCTGAACGCTGTGCCTGCCGGGAACTTCCGCATCACGGACGACCATCTGGGCGAGGGCGGCGCAAAACAGAAATATGCCCGGAACATTGAAGCCATCCGCACCCTGTTCAAGCTGGAACAGGAGCACCGGGGTGCCACCGCTGAGGAACAGCAGGTGCTTTCCCGGTATGTGGGCTGGGGCGGTCTGTCAGACGCTTTTGACCCCAACAAGGACGGCTGGGCAAAGGAATACGCAGAGCTGAAAGGGCTGCTTTCCGAGGATGAGTACGCTGCTGCCCGTTCCAGCACCCTGAACGCCCACTACACCAGCCCCACCGTTATCCGTGGCATCTACGATGCCGTGGAGCGCATGGGATTCCGGTCTGGCAACATCTTGGAGCCGTCCATGGGCGTGGGCAACTTCTTTGGAATGCTGCCGGACACCATGCAGGACAGCCGCTTGTACGGTGTGGAACTGGACAGCATCACCGGGCGCATTGCCAAGCTGCTGTATCCGCAGGCTGACATTACCGTGGCTGGCTTTGAGACCACCGACCACCGTGATTTCTACGATTTGGCGGTGGGCAACGTGCCCTTTGGTCAGTACAAGGTCAACGACAAGGCGTACAACAAGCTGGGGTTCTCCATCCACAATTATTTCTTTGCGAAAGCCATCGATCAAGTGCGTCCGGGCGGCGTGGTGGCGTTCGTCACCAGCCGCTACACCATGGACAGCAAGGACAGCACCGCCCGCAAGCACATGGCAGAACGTGCCGATTTGCTGGGTGCCATCCGTCTGCCGAATAATGCGTTCCGTGCTAACGCTGGCACGGATGTTGTCAGTGACATTATCTTTTTGCAGAAGCGTGACCGCCCTGCGGACATTGAGCCGGACTGGGTACAGCTTGGCAAGACCGAGGACGGCTTTGCCATCAACCAGTATTTTGTGGACCATCCGGAGATGGTGCTGGGTGAATTGACCGCCGAAAGCACCCAGTACGGACGAGAGGACCTGACCGTTGCGCCCATCGAGGGAGCCGTGCTGTCCAACCAGCTTGCCGAGGCAGTACAGCACATTGAGGGGCAGTATACTGCCGCCGAGGTGGATGCCCCCGACATTGCCGAGGAAGAAGCCACCCGGCGCACCCTGCCTGCCGACCCGGAGGTGAAGAATTTCTCCTACACCGTGGTGGACGGCGAGGTGTTCTACCGGGAAAATTCTGTGATGACGCAGGTGGAACTGTCCGACACCGCCAAGGGGCGTGTCACCGGCATGGTGGAACTGCGGCAGATCGTCAATGAACTGATTCAGCAGCAGTTGGAGGATTACCCGGACGAGGACATCAAGGCAACGCAGGAGCGTTTGAATGCCGCTTATGATGCCTTTACCGCCAAATACGGTCTGCTGAATGACCGTAGAAACGGGCGGCTGTTTGAGCAGGATTCCTCCTACTATCTGCTCTGCTCTTTGGAAAATCTGGACGAGCAGGGGCAGCTCAAGAGCAAGGCGGCGATGTTTACGAAACGGACGATTCGCCCGGAGCGCACTGTCACCAGTGTGGACACCCCCAGCGAAGCGTTGGCGGTGTCCATCGGAGAACATGGCAAGGTGGACTTGCCCTATATGGCAGAGCTGCTGGGCACTCCCGGTGAGTATGGGCGCATTACCACCGAACTTTCCGGCGTGATCTTCAAGGACCCTGCCGCCGACCCCACCGACCTGGAAGCGGGCTGGCAGATGGCAGACGAGTACCTGTCCGGCGATGTCCGGACAAAGCTGCGGATGGCGCAGTTTGCCGCCGAGACCAACCCGGAATTTGCCGTCAATGTGGATGCACTGACCAAGGCGCAGCCCAGAGAATTGGAAGCCTCCGAAATTGATGTGCGGCTGGGCGCAACATGGCTTTCCCCGGACATTATTCAGAAGTTTATGACCGAGACCTTCCAGATTCCCTACTATCTGCGCCATGCAGTCAAGGTGAGATATTCTCCGTATACCGCCGAGTGGCGTGTGGAGGGCAAAACTGCCACGGGTCGGGGCGACATTATTTCTTCCGAAACCTACGGCACCAGCCGTGCCAACGCCTATAAAATTCTGGAAGAAACGCTCAACCTGAAAGATGTCCGCATCTACGACACCATTGAGGATGCCGAAGGCAAGCCCAAGCGGGTGTTGAACAAGCGGGAGACTATGCTGGCACAGCAGAAACAGCAGGTCATCAAGGACGCTTTTGCCAACTGGGTCTGGCAAGACCCCCAGCGGCGCATTGCGCTGGTGAAGCAGTACAACGAGCTGTTCAACTCTACTCGTCCCCGTGAATACGATGGAAGCCACATCAAATTCGTGGGCATGAACCCGGAGATCACCCTCCGGGAACACCAGCGCAACGCCATTGCTCATGTGCTTTATGGCGGTAATACGTTGCTTGCACACGAAGTGGGCGCAGGCAAGACCTACGAAATGGCGGCATCTGCTATGGAAGCAAAACGCCTTGGTTTGTGCCAGAAAAGCCTTTTCGTCGTGCCCAACCATTTGACGGAACAATGGGCAAGCGAGTTTCTGAACCTCTACCCCAATGCCAAGTTGCTGGTGGCACGGCGCAAGGACTTTGAGACCGCCAACCGCAAAAAATTCTGCGCCCGCATCGCCACCGGCGATTACGATGCCGTTATCATCGGTCATTCGCAGTTTGAAAGAATCCCTCTTTCTTTTGAGCGGCAGGAGCGCATCATTCAGGAGCAAATTTATGAAACGCTTGCCGCCATCAACGAGCTGAAAGTCCACGCAGGCGAGAATTTCTCCATCAAGCAGATGGAAAAGACCCGGAAAACGCTGGAAACCAAGCTGGAAAAACTGCGCTCCGATGAGCGCAAGGACGATGTAGTTACCTTCGAGCAGTTGGGGGTTGACCGTCTGTTTGTGGACGAGTCACACGCGTTCAAAAATTTGTTTCTCACAACAAAAATGCGGAATGTCGCAGGATTATCCACCAGTGAAGCGCAAAAATCCAGCGATATGTTCGGCAAGTGCCGCTATCTGGACGAGATCACCGGAGGCCGTGGCGTGGTGTTCGCTACCGGCACACCGGTGAGCAACTCCATGACCGAGTTGTACACGGTCATGCGGTACCTCCAGTACAGCACCTTGCAGCAGAAAAAGCTGACCCACTTCGACTGCTGGGCATCTACCTTTGGAGAGACCACCACTGCAATCGAGCTGGCGCCGGAAGGTACAGGCTATCGGGCGAGAACGAGATTTGCCAAGTTCTTCAACCTCCCGGAACTGATGTCCATGTTCAAGGAGGTTGCGGACATTAAAACATCCGACCAGCTCCATCTGCCTGTGCCCGAAGCGAAGTTTGAAACCGTGGTGGCAAAGCCGTCCGAAATTCAAAAGGAAATGGTGCAGGAACTGAGCAAACGTGCCGCAGATATCCACTCCGGCATCGTGGATGCGTCCGTGGACAATATGCTCTGCGTCACCAACGATGGGCGCAAGATTGGCTTGGACGTTCGCCTGATGAACCCCATGCTGCCGGACGACCCCAACAGCAAACTGAACGTATGCGTTCAGAACGTGCTGAAGATCTGGGAGGAAGGCAAAGACCAGAAGCTGACCCAGCTTTTGTTCTGCGACCTCTCGACACCAAAGAACGATGGCAACTTTAATGTCTACGATGATATTCGCAAGAAATTGGTCGCCGCCGGGGTGCCGGAAAGTGAAGTTGAGTTTATCCACAATGCCGACACCGAAGCAAAAAAGGCCGCATTGTTCTCCAAAGTGCGCTCCGGCGATGTGCGGATTCTGCTCGGCAGCACCGCAAAAATGGGAGCCGGAACGAACGTCCAACAGCGGCTTGCGGCGGTGCATCACTTGGATGTCGGCTGGAAGCCCAGCGACATGACCCAGCGCAATGGTCGCATCATCCGGCAAGGCAATATGAACAAGGAAGTCAAGGTGTTCAATTACGTCACGGAAGGGACATTTGACAGTTATTTGTTCCAGACTTTGGAAAATAAACAGCGATTTATCAGCCAAATCATGACTTCCAAATCTCCGGTGCGCTCCTGCGAGGATGTGGACGAGCAGGCGCTTTCTTATGCGGAGATCAAGGCACTGTGTGCCGGAAATCCGCTCATCAAGGAAAAGATGGACTTGGACGTTCAGGTCGCCAAGCTGAAGGTGCTGAAAGCCGACCACCAGAGCCAGAAATTCCGCTTGCAAGACAAGCTGCTGACCAAGTTCCCGGAAGACATTCAGGAAACGAACGCCCATATTGCCGGGCTGAAAGCGGACGCACAGCTTGCCGCCGCCCATCCGCAGGGCAAGGAAGATTTTTGCGGCATGGTCATCAAGGGCGTGACCTACGATGAGAAAAAGACCGCCGGTGAGCGTCTGGTCCTCGCTTGTTCCGAACTGCCCAATGCCGAGGAAAAAGTCATCGGCAGCTACCGGGGCTTTGAACTGTCACTGCGGTTCGATACCTTCCGCAGTGAGTATCAGGCACTTTTGAAGGGGCAGCGGAAGTACACGGTGCCCTTGGGCACCGACCCGCTGGGCAACATTATCCGTCTGGATAATTCGCTGAACAACTTCCCGGAGCGTATCACCTCTGCCGAGAACGAGCTGACCACCCTGCATCAGCAACAGGCGGCGGCACAGATCGAGGTGGAAAAGCCTTTCCCGCAGGAGGAAGAGCTGGCAGAGAAATCCGCACGGCTTGCAGAGCTGAACGCCCAGTTGGATGTGGACGAAAAGAGCCACGAGCCGGAACAGGAGGAACAGCCGGACGAGAATGCACCTCGCCGCCCCTCGGTGCTGGCGGCACTGGATGAGAAAAAGGATGAAGCTGAACCTGTCCGTCCCTTCAAAAGCTATCTGGATAAGGACGGTGATGCCCGGTGAGGGAAAAACGGGACGAGATCATCATCCTGAGAACCACAAAAGCGGAGAAAAATCGTATCTATGAAAAGATGCTGGGCATAGGCATCCGCAGCCTGAGCGCCTATATCCGCAAGATGGCTCTGGACGGTTACTGCCTGCACCTCGACCTGAAGGAACTGCGCCGCATGGCTTATCTGCTCCAAATGTGCAGCAACAACCTCAACCAGTACGCCAAACGTGCCAACGAGTGCGGCAAAGTCTACGCCGCCGACATGGAGGACCTGCGGCAGCGGCTGGACGAGCTGATCGACATTGGCAGAAAAATTCTCGCTCGGCTGGCAGAACTCTAAAATTTTCCCCCGTAGTTGGAGGGCTGCGGGGGTACATAAGGGTTGACATCCTTGCAAAGCAATCGTTGACACCTTTATAATAGGGACGAAAGGCAGGTGCTGGATATGAGGTTCGTTTTTAAGATGATCGTTTTCCCGTTTTGGCTGATTACTGCTTTCCTTGCGCTGATGCTGAAATGGACGCTGAACCTGTCAGCGTTTGTGCTGGCTCTGCCCATGCTGTATATTTTCGGCTGCGGTCTTTATACGCTGTACTGCCGGGAGTGGTTGCAGTTTTTGATCTTGCTGGTGGCAGAGTTTGGATGCTTTGTGTTGATTTTTATGGGCGCTTTGATTGCAGATGCAGCAGAGCGTTTTAGTGGCTGGGTTGCCGGATTGTGAGGGAGGCTATGGAAAACCAGAAACTGGAGGCTTGTTATTCTGAGCACAGCAGCACGATTTTTTCTGAAATGCTGGGCGAGGATGAAAACTATCGGCGGCTGAAAAAAGCCAAAATAGCGGCTGAGAAAGCCCTTCAGAGCGTCATCGGCAACGAAGCATGGAAGCAATACCTTGCCTTAGATGAGATCTGCAACGAGCTGGAATGTGCCCGTTACAAGGCGATGTATCTGGCAGGTGCTGCCGATTACGAAAAATTATCCAAATGATCTCGATGCCGCCTCCGGGCGGCATTTTTTCTTTTCAATAGGGGGGTGATGATGCTGGCAGCAACACGGCTGATTGCGCTGCACAAAAACAAAGGCAAGTCGGTTGCGGCCTGTCTGAAAAGCCGCACGGACTATGCGAAGAATCCTGACAAAACGAACAGGGGAGAGCTGGTCAGCAGCTACCAGTGCAGCCCTTTGACCGCAGACGAAGAATTTATGCTGTCCAAGCGGCAATACGAACTTGCCACCGGACGCAGACAGAAAAGTGATGTGATCGCCTATCAGATTCGGCAGTCTTTTCGTCCGGGTGAGATCACCGCAGAGGAGGCTAACAAGGTAGGCTACGAACTGGCAATGCGCTTTACCAAGGGCAAGCACGCCTTTGTGGTGGCAACGCACACGGACCGGCAGCACATCCACAACCATGTGATTCTCAACTCCACAGCGTTGGATGGTACCAGAAAGTTCCGGGATTTTTTCTTTTCGGCGTTGGCAGTGCAGCGGTTGAGTGACCTGATTTGCTTAGAGCACCAGTTGTCCGTCATTGAAAAGAAGCCCTACCGGGAGCGGCAGAAGCGTGTCGTCTACCCACCAAAAGAAAGCAATCGTGACCATCTGTGCGGAATCATCGACGCCATCCTTGCGGAGCAGCCGAAGGACTTTGAGGTTTTTCTGCAAAAGCTGGAGCAGCAGGGCTATGAGGTCAAGCGTGGCAAGTACACGGCGGTGAAAGGCAAGGGGCAGAAACGTTTTATCCGGTTCCGCACTCTGGGCACCGGGTACAGTGAGGAGGAAATCAAGGCGGTGCTGG
>ENA-OURC01000618-OURC01000618.1-human-gut-metagenome-genome-assembly--contig:-NODE-618-length-11598-cov-4.75968_pt1 | contig 11598 bp, 9 predicted proteins | sample MGYA00243026_ERZ508738 | MGnify/ENA primary metagenome ERZ508738 (study PRJEB26277, sample SAMN04329806) | human gut metagenome | biome: human-associated habitat | host: Homo sapiens | place: USA...
TTACAGACCGGAAAATACAATCCTCGCCCTTCCATAGCTACTATTGCCAATGCAATGGATGTGGGAGATCCAAGTAATTTTGCCCGTGTACTGGCATTGTACGGTAACAGTCATGCTGCCATAACAGCGGATATCTCTGGTGCGACTTATACGGATGAACAGATTCGTGAAACGGTGGGTGAGGTATATTGGGAAACCGGTTACTTGCTCGATCCGCATGGAGCCTGCGGTTATCGTGCTTTATCCGAAGGATTGTCCGCCAGCGAAACGGGTATTTTCCTGGAAACGGCACATCCGGCTAAATTCCTGGAAACTGTGGAAGGTATCATTGGAGACAAAGTGGAGATTCCCGCCAAACTGCAAGCGTTTATGAAAGGAACCAAACAAAGTGTTCCGATGGAAAAAGACTTTGAAAGTTTCAAAGGCTATTTGATGAAAGAATAGCTTTTAGAAATAGATATCTGATAAGAAAAGAGGGGGCAAAAGTCCAAAGTAACTATCCAATGGTTCACCGTAGGGGCGGATTGAATAGTTACTTTGGGCTTGTTTACATAAAGAACAAAAAAGTTCCGTCACAGCAACGTGCTCATTACTAGTTGCTTTCTGTGTAAAAGATTCTCAAATCTCCTTCAATCGGTATGCTTCCGGCTATCGAATCCTGTTACGTATGTAACAAAAGTTTGTTCCTACCGTATCTTTCACTCCGTTTCATTTGATATTTCACTTGGGTGAAGCAACTGTTTCACTTAGGCGAAAACGGCTGTTCACCTAAGTGAAATCGCCTCTTCACTCGGGTGAAGCAACAAATGCAGATGGGCAAAAATACGCCTTATGACGCTCTCCTGCAAGGAAGTAACCGCAACTATGGCACAGGAATTAGAACAACCGATATACGTCAAGCCGAATCGCGGAGACGCTTACGAATTTGATAGCGGAGAATGGAAAACCGTTTCAGGGGAATTTAGAATGTTTTTTCACATTATATTGTTGATTTACAGAGAGATACTGCACGTAATCCGGAATGGTTGATGCGTGTCTTTATTTTATTTCTTCCAGCAACTTCCCGAACGAAGTGAATGTCCGTTGTTTCCCGCCCCGGGTGAGGTACAAGGCATCGGGAGCGATGACTTGTAGATGGGGCAGACCGGCAGGAGCGTTTTGGGTTTGCAGACAAGTATATCCGTGACGGTTCAGTGCGTTGATAGTCCAGTGCAATAAGGTTTCGTCTGTCGCTTCCACCGTTATTTCCTGCTTTCCATTCACGGTTGGATAGTAGATGCCATGATCATAATCGAACCGGATATTACTGTGTGAGAACAGCGTGTCCATCCGATGGTTCAGAATCATATCTTCCGTTACTCCGCATTGCAGTCCTGTTTCTTTGGACAGCAGCCAAAGCTTGTCCGACAGTACCAGGGCTTGTTCTATGTCATGGGTGGATAGCAGGATGGCCTTGTTTTGCTCCACCGCCAGCTGATGCAGCAAAGTCATGATTTCTATGCGGCTCACCACGTCCAGAAAAGCGGTCGGCTCATCCAAGATGATAAGCGGACATTCCTGAACCAATGCTTTGGCTATCATTACCTTTTGCCGTTCTCCGTCCGAAAGTTCGGCGGTGTAGCTTTCGGCTTTGTGGGCAATGCCTACGGCATCCAATGCCTCTTTGATAATGAGATGGTCTTTGGGATGGAGCCGTCCGAAGAAGCCTGTATGCGGCTGGCGTCCCAAAGCTACCAGTTCATACACGGTCAGCCCTCCGGCTTGTGTCTTGTCTGTCAGGACTACACCGATGGTGCGCGAACGTTCTTTTTCCGAATACTGCTGCAAAGGCTTGCCCAGCAATTGCAAATCTCCTGCCAGTGAAGGTTGCGAAGCGGACAGGGTGCGGAGCAAAGTCGACTTTCCGGCCCCGTTTGCTCCAAGCAGACTGGTCAGTTCTCCCGGATAGAGTCCGAAAGAAAGGTGTTCGTGCACTTTCTTTTCTCCTTTGTGGGTACGATAACCTATGCACAGGTCTGTGGCGGTGATGACAGCTTGCTTTTCCATCAGTTGAAGTACTGGATTTTACGTTGGTTCACAATGACATAAATAATAATGGGCGCACCGATGACCGGAGTGACGGCATTCAGCGGAATGATACCTGCTTCGCCCGGCAGAATGCAGATGAAGTTGCAGAGCAGGGCAATGGCTCCTCCCGTCAGCATGGTGACAGGTAGCAGAGAGTTATGGTTGGAGGTTCCCAGCATGAGGCGGGCAATGTGTGGCACGGCCAGTCCGATAAAGGAAATCGGGCCGCAGAAAGCGGTGGTCGTCGCTGTCAGTAATCCGGTGGCAACAAGCAGCAGGTTACGTGTACGGCGGATGTTGATTCCCAGGTTTTCGGCATAGCGTGTTCCCAGCAGCAGGGCATTCAGAGGCTTTATCAGCAGTATGGTAATCAGCAGCCCCGCCGCTGTGACCAAGGAGAAAAAGGGAAGCTGCTGCAAAGATACTCCTCCGAAGTTTCCCATTCCCCAAATCATGTAGGAATGCACCCCTTCTGCCGTGGAGAAAAAGTTGAGCAGGGAGATGGCAGATGAAGTGATATACCCTATCATGATACCTATAATGAGCAGCATGATGCTGTTTTTTATCAAAGTGGAGAAGAACAGGATGATTCCCATCACCAGCATGGAGCCTATGAATGCTCCGATAATGACGGACAGGAATCCGGATAAAGTGAATACTCCGGCAGTAATCGTACCTGCGCCTGCCAGCATGACCAAGGCAACTCCCAAACTGGCTCCCGAACTGATTCCCAGTATGGAAGGGTCGGCCAAAGGATTATTGAATGTGGTTTGCAACATCAGTCCCGATGCTGCGAGTGCCATTCCGCAAAGGAGGGCGGTAATGGCTTGCGGCAGGCGGGATTCCCAGACTATGAAACTCCAACTCGCCTTTTCTACTTCATTGCCTGTAAGGATATGCCACACCGCATCGGCAGGGATGTTTACCGAGCCGAACAGCAAATTGGCTCCTGTCAATGCAAGGATGAGGAGGAGCAGTATGATACCGTATTTTGTTCCTTTGTTATTCATTGATACTGTTTGGGGTTACGCCCACTGTAGGGAGTGTGTCAAAACTAACCCGGCCTATCCCATCGTCAGCTGTAGGGGCAGCATTATCCACGTTTTGACATAACCCTACGGTGATTTACTCCGCTAATTTAGTGAAATATTTTAATTCATACCCTTCTAAAAGCGTAGGATGGAATATTTTTATCAAATCTTTCAGTAATCGGTCGGGATGGAAAGGGGAATCTTCGTAAAAGTCTACCTTCCCTGTGTTGCATCCATAAATGTTGCGTTCCTTGAATGCGCGGAAACCGGTGTATGGAGCATAGTCCTGCTCCAATTCCTTATAAGTCTTGTCAATGGCCTGATTATATTTGATGAGCCAAAAGTCTGCATTCTGACCTTTGTCAAACACGGTTTCGAAGGCTAGGGGAACAGAACCGCTATGCTCGTCATCGGCAAACACATAATTGGCCCCGGCATCCGCATAGATGCGTGCAGAGGTGCTTTTACCTCCCGGAACATACCAAGCCGAACCGTTTTTCAGTTCGCTGATAACGCTCGGTGCAGATGAAAGGGGAGCAACCAATGCTTTCAGCTCATTATAGTTTTTTTCCACCTCGGCAAACAAGCTGTCCGCTTTTTGTGCCTCACCGAACAGAAGGCCGTAGAAACGCATCCATTCGGCACGTCCCAATGCCGAAGTTTCCATGTAGTCTGCACATTCGATAATGGGGATGTTGAGTTTCTCCACCCGTCCGTGTCCGCCACTGTTCTCAAAGGGGGAGAGCATAATGGCATCGGGGTGCAGGTCGATTATCTTTTCTATATCCGGGTTCATGCCATTCCCTACATCGGCGATGCTTCCTGTGCGGCAACCATCCTGCACTTCTTGCAGTTTGATATACTTCAAATCGCAGACTCCTCCAATACTCTTCAAAGCACCAATCTGGTTGAGCAATCCGCAATGTACGGATGAGTAAACAACGGCCTTGCTCAATGGCGTGCGGACAAGTGTCCCTTCGGGCAAGTCGGCAGGCAGGGGCTTTTCTTTGTCAACCAAGACGTAGGTATGCAGTATCCGGGTCGTATCCCATGGATTGCGCAGACGGGCGATGGTATAGTCTTCGGTTGCAGACAGGCTGAGGTTCTCTGCATAACGCAAAGGGATTGTTTCTTCTGCTTCTATTACAGAAGCAGTCTTGCTTTTTCCGCCGCAGGAGGAAAGAAGGGCAAGCAAGAAGATGAATAGGATTACTTGTTTCATGTTATTTTTTATAATATCCGCCGGTTTTACGGGAACCTTTGTATTCTATTAATTCTTTATCTTTCAGTGATTTTAAATAACGCTCTGTCGTAGCAGCTCCTTTTTGGATATATTCTGCAATTTCATATCCTTTTGCACCGGGTTTCTTTTTCAAGAAGGTGAGGATAAGGCTTTCAAGTTCGTTTATTCCCTCGTTTATTACCTCGTTTATTCCCTCGTTTATTCCCTCATTTATTCCCTCATTTATTCCCTCACCTTCATTTACTCCCTCATCAGCGATTCTGTTTATTACTGAAATAAACTGCATTCCTACCGGCTCATTGATGAATTTTATATTCGGTTCTTCTTGAAGTGCACGTATAATCCCTGAGCCCAGACCACGATAAGGCATCGTTTTAGCACAGAAATTGGCAATGAAAGGATTGCGTACTACGGCGCTTCCCAGTTTGATACTTTCCACAGTCAGCCCATCGGGAAGGCATCCCGGGCTGATAATCTCTACACGGTTATCAAAAAGTGAGGGAAGCTTTATGAGATTATTTAATTTATGAGGGAAATATAGTTTTGCTTCCTTCACCAAAAGTGAAGAGAAGCAAAACCATATTTTATTATTTCAGTAAGAAGGTTAATCCGCATGGACCTACCCCTACATTGTATTTGTTTGTAAATTTGCCGTTTGCCGAATATTCGTTTACATAGCCATCAGTGGTATAACTTGGCCATCCTCCAACCATATTGTAAGAACTGATATAAATGTTTCCGGTAAATGGATTGACTGCGATGCCACAAGGGCTATCAACAGGTTGATCTATTAAATTTTTTGTTTCATTTCCTGTTTTTGTATCTATACTGAAATAAGTATTTGCCGTTGCGCCATAAGGAGCATTGATAAGGTAAAGGGTATTATCTTTTACAGTCATTAATGTTGCTTCTGTTACATCTGTAACAATATTCATATTGCCAATTTTTTGTACTTTAGCTGATATGTCCTTATAATTACCCATTGCTAAGACATATACGTTTCCTTCCGTAGTAGAACAAATTTTAGTGGGATTTAGTCCTACGGGTATTCTTTTTGCTTCTGTAAATGTCTTTAGGCCTATTTTAGAAACACTTTTTCCATTTGCATAATCTGCACCATAATTCATTCCGTCTGAGTTAGCAACATACAGGTAGCCGTTGGCCACTGTCATCTCTTCTGGATTTGGACCAACTTTTAATGTAGCATCAATAGTTAGGCTAAGAGTGTCGATACGAGAAACATATCCATCATACATAGAAACATATACTTTTCCATTAGCAGCTATAATATCACGTGGACCTTCCCCTTGAGTGGATGTCGGAACAATCTGTTTGATGGATTTAGCTGTATTTTTGTCTACTATTTCTATAATATTTGAACCATATATGGCAATATACATTTTCGAACCATATACTATTGCATCTTGAGGAGTACCTCCCAAACTTCTTTTGTTTATGTCAAAAAATACATTGTTGCTTGCTGTTCCTTTTTCAAAGTTAATAAAAGAAAGTGTTCCATTAACATTGTTGCTAAGATTACCTGCATTAATAACGTACAAGCCTGTTGCCTCGGTTGGTGAAGTTGCTTCAGGAGTCGTGTCGGGTTGTGAAGAAGGGTCTTCTTCCGGATCTCTAGGAACTTCGATCTCATTGTCATCATCGTTACAAGCACAGAACAGCGGAGCTATACTAAATAAGGCTGCTGCAAAAAATAAATGTTTGAATTTCATACTTATATAATTTTTAAAAATGAATACTGCAAGTTAGTTTATAGCTTCTACCCGGCATCGGGTAGCTTTTCACTATGTCATATTGTTTATTTCCCAAATTAATAATATCTCCCCGAAGATTGTATGTAAACTTCTTTATCTTGAAGCTGCGGTATAATGAAAGGCCGTATTCTATATATCCATCCATTTCATTACTTGGACGATTTTCGGATGCAATATACCGTTTGCTCACACCCGTAGCATGAAGAGAAGCATTTATGAAAGGATTTTCCAAGGCTAAAGAAGCACCTGCGCTATGACGTGGGGTATATGCAATCTGATGTTTGTAATATACGACTTCCGGGTCTGTTTTATCTACTGCATATTGATAGGTATAGTTTCCGGTCAATAGTAAGGAATAATGTTTTGCCAGTTGGAAAGTGGTGTTTATATTGGCATCTACTCCCCAAATTTCTACTTTGCCTAAATTTACCATATTCCAGATAAACATATTATAGGGCATTGCCACAATTTTATCTTTTACCTTATTATAATACCCATCCAATGTCAGACTGATTGCTGGTAGCCAGCTTGTAAAGTTGTTCTGGTAAGTGATGCCTACATTATATTGTTGGGCCTTTTCGGGACGAAGGTCACGGCTGCCCATCCGGTCAAAGTAGTTCTCAGAAAAAGTAGCCACTCTGAATATGTCTTTATAGGAAGCCCGAAGGTATAGCTGTCCGTCCGTACAAGGTTTCCATGAAAAGGAGAAGGAAGGGGATAATTTTCGTCGGTTCTCAGCTCCGTTTCCTTCTTTTGCACCATTAAGATATATCGATCCGAGTAGTATGGCAACAGCTGTTATGTTATCAGTTTGATATCGGAGAGTTACTGTTTGTAATATAGAATGCCGGTAAGGGCTTGTATTGTTAGGAGTATTGGCATTTAGGTTATTATATATGTAATCTGCCGCATAAACCATGCTCCAGTGACTAGTCGGAGTATATAGTAATGCTCCTGATGTATAGTATTCTCGTTGGAAATAACGGTCGTTTAATTCTCCTCCGGGGTATTTCCCTCCTTCATCGTGGTAATGAGATTGGCTCCAGTTAAATTTCCCATTGATTAACAAAGAAAGATTATTTTCCCAATAAGTACGGTAATGTACTTGTGAAAAGAAATTTCGTTCGCGTAACTTCTCACGGCTTTTCGCATTGTAAAGAATGACTGCACCGGGTAATTGCTGATCTGTGTCGTAATAATAAATCTTTCCGTTCAGTGTGCTTCTGTTATTAGGGCTGATGTAAAGATTCAGTTCTCCTCTGTAGGTTTGAATGTTGTTGTTATAGCGTTTTTCTTTGGAAACATAATCTCCGTTGACTAAAGTGAAAGGATATAGGTTGTCTGCCCTCATAAATTCATCTGTGGTAGATGCTGAAATCTTTTCGTTAAACTTTTGTTCGTAGCGGATAAGGGGATTAATCATCCCGAAAGAACCTGTCTTTATCTGTCCCGTCAAGTGATTTTTTTTGTTTGAAAAATCCGGGGATATGCTTTGTAATTTTAAGGCGGCAGCAGAAGCAACTGTACGTGCCGGTACAAAAATATCTTCATTGTCCCCAATGGTCAGTGAAATTTGCTGGATATTGTCAATAGAGAAACGAGACAAGTCTATTTGTCCGCTTTGACAATCACTGAGTGTCACCCCGTCATAAACTACGGCTGTATGTTTGGCTCCTAAACTCCGGACGGAGATAGTTTTCATTCCTCCTGCACCCCCATAATCTTTTATGTTGACTCCTGAGAAGCGACGTAAAGCATCAGCAATATCCGTAATGCCTTGTTGTTGCAATTGCTTCTTGTTGAGTTGTTGGAAGGGGCTAATACTTTTTACTTGTTGCTTGGTACGTTCAGCAGTTACTATAACATCGGATATATAATGCATTTTGTTGATTATAGTATCCTCTTTCTCTAGTGCATGTGTAACTTCAGATGATAATATAAAATTAATCAAATAGAAAAATTGTAGTATATATCTGATATTATATTTCATTTCTTGAATTTTAAAGAGCTACGATTGTATAATTAAATAGTTCTTCTGTAGATATTTTTGTAACAGGAAGAGAGTTAACAAAATCTCTAAGACCATAAGTGTCTAGTAAATAATCTTTGTGAATTGAAAAGGCATATTTTTTGTTATTGCTGGAATATAATAGATAGATTACATTATCTTTATTGTTGATAAATTTTTGCATTGAATTTTCGTCTATGTCTATAAAACTAGTTCTGGGTGTTGGCGCATTGGCATCTTGGGCGAATATAATTTTTAATCCATAAATTTGACTTAAGCGTTTTGTCTCTTCTTCTACAGTCGGGTTAATTGAGCCTGTGGAAGGAATAAATGGACACATGTGTATGTTTATTTCGTTACCAAATCTAGTAACTAAACATGAGATTATTGTTTGTCCTCCGTATTGTCTTACGAGTTCTAGTTTGATATATGGTTCTCGTATTTGTGTTATGGAAGGAACTCCATTCTCTATGAAATATTTAAAATCTTTTTTCATATTCTCTTCTAACATAAACTCTGTTATAGGAATTAAACCTTCATCTGCTATATCAATGATTTTATGGGTACTTTTATCATTTAAAGAGCTAACCCATTGAGAAAGATTTATATCTGCATTATCGACTTTTGTCGGTATTGAGAAATTAGAGAAGAAAGGAGATCCTCCTATTGTTTTTACTGAAGTTTCCATAGCTTCTATTTTATTTGTTGATGTAGTAGCATGGCTGTAGTCTTTACCAATACCTCCTTCAGCAGATACATTACCGTCTTTATCTTTCTGGAACTTAAATCCATAAGATGCAGATATATCTGTGTTCATATTCTTTTCTTTCGTTTCGGTAGATTCATTGTTTCGATAGATTCCGGTATAAAGTGCTGTGGCACGTCCTCCAGTGATGAAACTTGATAAAACAAAACCACCATAGTTGTTGAAAAATTCACTTGGAGTAAGATTATAAAGTTCTTCCTTGAAGTCCTCTGTCAAATAATCCAATTTTATTTTCTTGATAATATTAGAACTTGTTTGCATATAATAGGATGCATCTCTGATTTGGATATTCAATTCTCCAAATATTCTTTTGCTTTCTTCCACTTTGGAGGTTGTGAATACTTCTGTCATTGTCTTATGTGCACCTAAAGAGAATAAACCCAAATTTAAGGTGAAGCCAGCATTGTTTATTTTTTTTGTAGTACTTGAGTTTTCTGTATATCTATCAAAACCAGTGTATGCAAAACTTTGTGCTTCACCTTTTCCTATTTCATTTTTCCAAAAATAGCTAGGATAATCTCTCATTAGCTTTTCTGTATTAATGACTTGAATTTTAATATCTTCAGGGTCCCCTAATGGGAAATGACTGCAAGTGAAAGATCTACCTAAATAATCACTGAAGGATAGTGTCGGTATAGATTTGGTATTTCTTGGTTTCGTCTTTCTCTGAGATAATATTAACGGATAGCGACTATCTCGTTCTTTTAATACGATCTCTTTACCAGCATCGTTTTGATTAACACTTAGGTCTAGGTCTTGCTCTTCATTACATGATATAAAGGCTATCATGCAAAGAAATAATAAGTTTACTTTCTTCATTATGTTTTATTCTTTATGTAAATAATAAATCTGCTTTTTTAAATCGAATACCCAACATAATCAAAAAGATATAATTAACCCTAGCTAATTTGTTACCTTTTGCTCAAAACAATGAGTGAGTATTTTATTTTTAACTCTTTAAACTCTTTCCTCGAAAGTTTAAAGTATGACTTTACGTTTTGCAGGTCTTCTGACTTACTCCTGTTTACTTGCCTTCCCACCTTATTATATATACAGGCAGTGGCGTGAGTGATAAGTAAACCTATCCCTTATAGGTAGATGGAGCTTACAGCAGCGGGACTGTTCAGGACTTGCACCTGATTCCCTTTTCATCCGCTTCCTCGCATCTGTCGGAGGTGTGCGGAACAAAACGTGACAAAGATAGTTTGTTTGGATGAATAAGAAAAGGAAAATGATAAAAATTTACTTTCTCTTATGAATTAATCCGTTGCAGGTTTATTTCTCTCCCAGCAAGAGCAGTCGGGTGTAGCGGTGCTTTTTCAGCAGCAAAACTACTTGATAACAAAGAATCAGTTCTATTGTCGCCACCACGGGACCTGCAATAAAGCTTCCGGCGGTGCCGACGTAGAAGCCCAGTCCGTGCAGCGTGCACTCCAGCAGGAAGGTTTGTGTCCAGTAGATTCCCAAAGTGCATTTTCCCAAGTTGTTTAATGTAGGGGTGAGGCGCCCGTGTTCTATCTTGCCATACACCCACGGCGCCGATAAAAAGAAGACCATGCTACCCACTATGCCGATAATCATGCGGTAGACGGTGATATTTAAGTTCGTCCAGTCCACGGTGCCGTTGGTCCAGTCCACCACTTGGATGGGGACCATATACACGGTGAGCCTGCCTGACCAGAAAGGAAGCAGGGCGGCAAAGGCGACGAGGCTTGCAATCAGTAGCCGGCGACGATGCCGGTCAATCACCTCTTGTTCTTTCTGACAGAAGTAGCCGAGCCAGAACATGGGCAACATGAAGTTGATATTATCTACATTGCCGATGGGCAGGATGGTGAAGAGGACAATGGAAACCAAGGCTGCCGCCCAAAAACTACGCAAGGATTTGAGGGCGATGTATCCGATGAGGTAGCAGAAGAAGACGCACTTCAGGAACCATACCGCATTGAAGAACCCGAACCAACTGAAGTCCATCAGCTCGGGACAAGGATTGTATCCGGTGAGCATGACAAACGCATACATAATGGCGAAAGCGGAAAGGGAGGGGATGACCAGTTGGACAAACTTTTTCTTCACCAGCTCACCGAAAGATAGGTTGAGCGAGGAGCCGAAGAAATACCCGCATAGGAGCATGAACAAGGGCATGTGATAGGTGTAAATGAAGCTCCAGATGGGGTTGTCCCAAAAATCATTTCCGGTGGTTTGTTCCACGGAGTGCCCCAGCAATACACTGGCGATGGCGAAGAATTTCAAGAAATCCAAATAGGGTATGCGAGTCTTTCGGGGTGTAATCATAGTTTTATCGAGTTCTTTTGCGGTTGCAATATTCGCAATAAAATGGGATATATACAAATTTTGGTCAGTCTAATAATAAGTCCTTGTTCGGTATATTAAAATATCTTCGTTGTTTTAATCCGGCTGAAATGCTAAGAATACTTGTCGTGACAGGTTGTCCGAGCAGATTTTACTTTCTGTTTATGCCGAAGATAAAATCAGATTTATTTGAATATAATTAAAGTAGTACTAAATAATATTCAAAGAATGATTTGTTTTATTCAATATAATCACTATATTTGTCAAGTGAATAATCTTAAAATATGTAATAGATGAAACATTTGAATTTTATTTTAGCCGGTTTATTTTTCCTGTGCGGTCTTTGTTGTCGGGCACAGGTACTTCCTTTGGAAGAAAATGTGGTGCTGAACACCAAG